>Ga0307517_10002770_pt1 | contig 27887 bp, 22 predicted proteins | sample 23_EM_MG_FD_194515 | JGI IMG/M metagenome (GOLD analysis project Ga0307517, IMG submission 194515) | Populus trichocarpa ectomycorrhiza microbial communities from riparian zone in the Pacific Northwest, United States - 23_EM | ecosystem: Host-associated > Plants > Roots > Unclassified | place... | reverse complement strand
CTCCTTTGCTGTACTGTTGTCAAGGGCCCCCCCCCCCCCCCCGACATCCTCAGCGCGCCAGCCTTTGGCAGGGAGTATAGTCACATGCATAAAAGGCAAACTGCAGGCAAGATAGACAAGCCTTAGAGCCTCACTTGCCGATGCCCTATTATAGTCTCAAACTTAGTTCCTCCACAGATATTTCGTAGTGCCTGAATCTTGCTGGAGCTGGGACCGAGTGGTGACCCCCTTGCCTTTTACACGCTGGCTTCGGAAGTCCCCCATTCTCGACCCTACGGTCAATTTCAACGAGCACCGTACAGTACACCCACCCACCAATTCCTATGTTTTTTTTATCCGGCGTGGCTTGTTGGTTTCGCTGGCTCGCTAAACCCCCCCCCCCGTTGGTCAAAGCCTCTCGGAAGAGTCTATCCTGGACATCACGTGATACAACCCTCAGCCCGAATGAGATCTTGTGAAGCTGCGTCTTGTCGCCTAGCAACCACATAATAATAATATTATCATATAAGCTATGATACTGGTGGGGGGTGACGAAAAGTGTATCATGGTTCGTCACTAATGCTCGGGCTGCCATCAATGGCCAAAGTCTCCGCCTTTCCTTTTTTTTTCCCTTTCTTTTTTTCTCGTATCACCTGGACTCTTTATAGAAGGGCTAGAGTTTAAGGCCCATTTGGTAGTGGTGGTTATTCTGATTGGGTGGTGAGGGTTGTTGTTGGATAGCAGGTGAGATTGCGGTATCATGACAATTGGGAGTTTAGGGGTAATCGCCATATTCCTTTCCTTTTAGGCAGCGTCATATCCACGTTTTTCTAAAGGACTCGAGGTGGGAAAAGAGAAGGGTCGGTGATTTGGCTATGATACAATTAAGACTTGGCAGGCACTGGGTTTTGAGAGAACTATCGTAACCTGGGTTGTAGATACGTAACTAACGGTCCAGTGATTTCAAAACTTATTGAGGGTATAACAAGAGAAATGAAGGGAGGGGGTTTTTTTTTTCAAATTTTTTTTGGTTTTTTTATTTTTTAATTTACAAACAGAAATCATACAGGCGAACATACATACATGCATACGTACATACATACAAATGAAAGGAAGAACGGCAAGAGGTAGAGTAATTGGATAAGAATGCACCTCGAAGTAAAGAATAAAAACAAGAAAACTCGAGTCAGAGTGTCCTCCCAGAGCCCGTGTATAGTGGCTAATAGAGAAGGACGGAAGATACAGGAGAAATCCGGAAGAAGGGGCATGAAAGTGAAGACAAACTTGTAACGTAATAATACCACTGGCAAGAGAAGAAAGGAAATTGAGAAAATTCAAGTGACTTGAAGCAAAGGTAAAACCCCACATATGCGCGGTTGACTTGCAGAAGAACTGCCGTGGCCGTGGCCGTAGGCAATGTCATAATACTCTCGACAAGAGACCGTTTATCAGGGGAAGAAAGGCAGGAACTTTTGAGGAAGAAGAGAAAAAAAAGGAAGGAAAGAAAAAAAAGGAAGAAAAGAAAAAAAATCCCACTATGGCGTAAGATTCGGGGAAAATCTGACCCACAAAAAAGTAACAACCGAAATCTCAGGGAACTCGAGCCTCGTATTGATGAGTTGGTTTTGGCATCAATTCGGCTGAACATTCTCAGGGGCGCCCCCGCCCTCCATCATATATTGCGCTTCCATAGCCGCGGCGATTTCGCTGACTGAGAGAGGCTGAAGCCCAATGTTGTTGCAATGGGCGATATAGTCTGCCATACTTATAAGAGGCTCGCGACGGAATAATGATTCATCAACGATGAAAGGTTCCTCATCAGAAGTCTCGGGCTGGCCGCTTCCCAAAGCGGCGGGTTGGGATGCATGAAGCCAAGAGAAATCAGGTTGCACCACAGATGCACCCACTTCGGTGTCACGGTGGCCGGGGGCATGGTGCGGGTGAATGGTTCTTGGACCACCCAATTCTTGGATGCTCTGTCCAGCGTGTAATGTCTGAGCCTGAGGGTTTGCCTCTGGGATCCTCCCCGGAGGAGATAAGCCTTGGACTCCAAGAAGTGGGCCAGGGGTTGCTGGTGAGATAAAATTTGGGCATGATCTGCCGTTCTCAAAAGTGTAGTACACACTAAGATTCTCCTTATAAACGTCGCCGTCATGTCCGTAGATGCAACTAGGCCCATAATGACAGCCTCCCGCGGGGTCCCCCAAGGGTTTCATTGTTCCAGGGCACTGAGTCTGCCAATGGGGAGGTCGAGAACGGGCTTTGGCGCTTTGTCTGGCCATAAATTCTTCAACGTTAAGATTGGAAGAGTGAGGCGCAGTCTTATCTCCAGCACGTTCAACAGGATATAGATCATGAGTTTTGTCTGGAAGGCCCCGTTGAAATCCCCCCTGAGTGTAATTAATAGGAGGGCCAGGAGATTTTTTAGTTTGAAGTTGCTCCTGAGGTGAAGGTGCGGAACTATCCATCGGGTAACGAGGCACCAGCTTCTCAGGTGAAAAGGAGTGGAGAGGTATGAGCTGTTCAGCCACAAACTTGCTTCCTTCCTCGCTACTTTTGTCCATGGAAAGGTGAGAACGGGGGGCTTGTCCATCCCGAAGGGGAGGGATAGGATCTTTGAAGGTGGTTCCTCGTGCGCTAGGTCTATGAGGCTCAAAGAAGGAGGATGAAACTGTGGATGCAGATCCAGGCATTGGTGTCATATATCTTGGAAATTCCATACCTAATTAGCTCTATGGGCAAAAAAAAACTCTGTGGTGAGCTAGGCAGATGTGACTTACCTATCTGTGAATCCAATGGGAGTGTTATAACTCAGATTCCAGTTTCGAAATTGACCATCACTTGGGTCCTGAACGGGAACCCCGAACTCACCGATATCTTCCAAGCGAGGTGTCGGGCCGGTTCCGTAATTCACAAAGTCTCCACGATTGTGGACGTTGGGCGCGGAACGATTTTGCCCGCTAAGACCGGAAGATTCTTCACTCGCTGCTGTGACAGGTCTCTGACGTTGGTTTTTAGCAAACAAAAATCTCTTGCGGACGTTTTCACTCAAAACTGTATCCGCAAAGATTGGTGATGGATCCCTGGTCGTGAGGTGGCTAAGTGGGTTTCCCTCAGAAACTAACTGACTATACGGGGCTGGGAGACTCGCTCCCTCCGTTGGTTGATAGTGTGATGGATCCCTGGCCGTGAGGTGGCTAAGTTGGTTTCCCTCAGAAACTAACTGACTATACGGGGCTGGGAGACTCGCTCCCTCCGTTGGTTGATAGTGTGATGGATCCCTGGCCGTGAGGTGGCTAGGTGGGTTTTCCTCAGAAACTAACTGACTATACGGGGCTGGGAGACTCGCTCCCTCCGTTGGTTGATGATAATGTCCTCTATTGAAGGGCATAGGAGGGTGTCTTGATTGAGAATCAAAAGCAGACTCTCCTGTGCCGTCAAATGTCTCTGTACCACGCGATGCTTCGTCAAGCGCTATAGTAGGAGATTGGGCAGACTGGATACAATTTTCGCTCTGAAATAGACTGTTCCCTGGGGGCGAAGAAGGGACGTTTGAAGTAGTATCCGGGCTCTGACGATTTTGTTCGGTGAGAGTCTCCATGTCTGTTTTGTCCTTTCTCTGGGAGGATCTGGGCGAAGGGCTAGAGCTGTCAGCAGGCAAGAACATAAGGCGTTATTATCAGACGTTATTATCAGTCTAGGGAGAGAGATTTATAGTAACAAGATATATAGCGACAGGGAGAAATCTCGAGAATTAAAAGCCAATGGAGGAAATAAGGAGACAGAAAGGGCGATGAAATATACTAACATATCCATAATACCAGGATCTGCTAAACGATGGTAATGATTTGATGGTGGTAAGGTAAATTGAATGATGGGTTGAGGCTCTAGTTCCGAAGAAGGAAAAGTCTTAGAGAGGGCGAATTTTAATGCGCGGACAGATCAATTGGCAAAGATGATGGGAAGGGAAAACGGGAGGTGTGGAGGGGAAAGGAAGTGAGGAGGATGGTGGTGAAGGTGCGGTGTGGGAGAAGAGAGAGGAGAGGGAGGAGAGGGAGGAGAGGGAGGAGAGGGAGGAGAGGGAGGAGAGTGGGAAGGGAGGAAAGTGGGAAGGGAGTTAGCACGTGAGAAACGAGAGCTGTGGGGATGAGTGTAGCTGACGGGGTTATAGGAAGGGCTTGTGTCGCACGCACACTGACTGCCATGTGCGGTCGTTCGTGTGGGCTGGAAGGGAAGCATTGGGGGCACCTACTGACGAAGCCCCAACCTTGTACCCATTTTCTAGAAATTCGTTAAGAAGGAAAATGCAAATAAACTACGTGCTTATGCTAGCCCCAGGACACATAAATTGCGCTTGTCTACTCTCCGAGTGCTCTTCAACTTTCACCTGGAATCCTGTGAAATAGAGAGAGATATAGTGAGAGTTCTTCATGAAAGATCACTCGCTTAGTATAGTCCCACTCAAACTGATGTCGGCTAGTAGGGGGGGGGGTCTTGTTGGAAGCAGGGGCTAGGGCGCTGTTTGGCACGCAAAACTTTTTTAAGGTATGATAACACTTTACTAACCGTGGTTTGTAAGGTTTCCCAAACTGCATTTTGTAAAATGTGCCAAGCTGTAGTTTGTAGGGTGTGGCTTGCCAAACACCGAAAGAAACTTTTATGAGGCAAACACAATACTTGTGTGGTTATTTGGGCTTAACTATAAACGGGAGTGGAGAAAATATTATTATTATTTATTACGGTACTGAATCAAATTTGTTAGAAGGCGAATCCACACATTTATCAGTCACCAGTGTGCTTTTAAAACATTCTTAGGCCTTAAACTATGCTGCTTTCAAGACACGGTTCATAAAGTTCCCAAACTCTACCATTCAAGAAATGAGGTACCAAATGCTGCTAACCTTACAAAGGTTGGCATGCCAAAGCAGCCAAACAGCCCCTAAATCTCCGAGTGTGAAATGGGGACAGTAATGGTTTGAAACTAAAAATGAAAAAACAAGATAGCGTCTACTTTCTGTAAGTTTTCCATCAGGTCAGGCCAATATATCAAAGAGGTGTAGAGCCCGCGCTATATCATACACACTCACCTCCTAAATTCTTGGGGAAGGTTAATGCCTATTCAGTCGGCCGGTTCCCATAACAGTGCCCTTGTATTGACGTTGTTGCTTGGTCCTACCATTTAGGTAGGAGTAGAGTTACCTCACTACTACTCCGAATTCGCCCAAAAGGCTTGAAAGAACTTATGAGCGAGCCGCTTCACAACCACTACAGCCTGGTCTTGTAGTTAACGAAATGTATAGGAGTCTATCTTCCGGGTATAGCACCTCACCTTATAGGTATAAGGACTCAACAACAAGCAGTCCATATTTGCTTAATCCTTCCACCGCTTTCGGCAGCCGATATCCCTTATGTTTTTCCATATTGTCGGGTGCCATACCCTCTCAACGTCTTACCGAATTTTACAATTTAGTGTCGCATTGCCTGTACCGCAGAATGACAACTACTCCCTATAGTTGTGAAGAACAGACCCGGTCCCTCTGAGTTTATCAGCAGTATTGAATGGAGTGAGTTTAGAGAAATTTGCGGGGCTTCCGCTAAGCGGCTTCTAACTCCAGAGCGTGCATGGTATTCTGCCATATCGGTGTCAAGCATAGCCCGATTACTGGTGGTTTACGTGCGATCTGATCCCGGGGACTGTTATGATTTATTTCTACGCTTGAGAATGCTACATCTTCCCAGTACGCGGCATCTTTAAAGGAGTATAATTTTTCCTTCTAACCCACAGCAAACAATAAGCCGGACATTAATTCACGCTCTGCTATATTTCTTGCTCTATTCTGACGGCTAGGCCCCTCTTTAGGCCAACCACTATACATTCTAATGAACCTAAGACGGAGGCGAGTTGAGGCTCGTGCGAATCAACTCCATGTTTCTAGGGGATATAGACGTTGAGCGATAAGAAGATGCTACACTTGGCAACCTGATATCATGCTTGCAGCAGCACTGGAGGCAGTCTCAACTTTCCACTGTTGGCTTTGCGCGTTGCTTAAGGGTAAGTTAATTTTCCTATGAGTTTTCGTTTGTCTCTTTCTTCTGAGATGCTCTATCGGCAGCTACAGCACAGCACAATCGGCGGTTCAGATTCGAAATAACACGATAACTATCAAACCTCCATTTTCGACCGCCGATGGAGCAAGAAACTTCCATTCTCGCTTCTTATACGGGTGGGTAAAATGATACTGCAAGCCCTCACTCCAAGATTACCAGATTTGCGCATCCCAGACTCCATTTAAAAAAAGAAATCACATACACTAACCTTCTCTTAGAATGCTAGATAATTTCTAGATCACCTAACTCTGCCCGCTCACATTCATCAATGGAGGCCGTTTGCTAACAAGCCAGAGTCCAAAACGCACCGGTGGTGAGAAGGGTTATCGAATGACTATCATTCGACGGATGGTGATATAACAAGCCTCAAGAAACCTTGAAAATACAACCGGGTGCATGGAGTACACAGTACAATTTTTGTCCATTTTTACTTGCTCTGTACAGAAAGTGAGAAGCATTTGAAGCGGCGCTGGCCCACCGCAAGGTATAATATCTTTTGCATACAAAAGCCCTTGTCTTAGCAGCAGGCAGGAGCAGTGCCGTACAATACAGTGCCACACGGCGGCGGCAGGGGAAGAATTAGTCACTACTCCATCCTAGTTGGACAGAAGAATCTGAAGAGTTAGACTGTCCTGGAAGGCCTAAGGGAGACCTATTTTCTTTTGATTTCCTTTGTAAGTTTTCCAACAAAAAACTCGTTGAATTTTGCCTGATCAAGGAGCTCCAATTTTAGTGCGTTCCGGCCCCTGCCTGTTACCAGCCAACCTCTACCTCCCAAAATCCCAATCCAATCAATCCGCGAGACGCTCCACCACCCCCCACTGGAAAATGGTAACTTCAAGGAGGTACCTACCGGTAGTTCTAGAACAACCGCTTCAGGATGAGATCGGGGTTTGCGTGCATGTGGCACACCGCTGTGGATGAATGGTGGGACCCTTGCATATAGGCTTAAGATCTACGAGTAGCGGGGCAGCAGAAATACGGGGCAACGACGGGCCGAAATAATGCACTGTCCAACGCCACCTTCCTTCCTTCCTTCCTTCTAGAAGAGTCGTGAATAATGGTGCGGTTTCGGTGATAGTGAGCTCACGGGGTTAAACGCCCCGCATTAAATGTTTGTACGACATTGCGAGATAGTGGGTGCTTATCAATAGTAGCCCCACTTGCACAAAATCTCCCAATCAGTTGCTCACTATCACTTCTCCCAATTCGAATAGCTACAGCTAGCTAACGGTAAATGGGAGCTGCGGTGGACCAACCTTAGGCTGGTGAGAAATACCCACCAACACAAACATCTATTATATCAGAACACACATATCGAAACCCGGGTAAAACGTTTTCCGCAGCCCCTGAAAGCGTGTATCTCCGACCATCACGTCTCCCACTACGATAACCGTGAACCCCTGGGGATCGGCTGGGCGGGAAGGACCCTTACATCACATCACTATAACCGTCAGTGGGGTATCAATATAAGCCCCACAATGTCCCCCTGAAATGGGAAAGAGAGAAAAAGCATAAAATCTCCTTCCTCCTTTCCCGCTCTTCAATTCGAAATATAAAAAAAGAGAAAAATGTCCTCCTCTCCAGCTTCATTACCATCATCGCTATTACCAGACCTACAAAGAACACAAACACAACCCACAAACCAACGATATGACACCTCCTTCAATAACTCAAACGGAGACGGAACTCCTCTTCCTCCTCCAAGACGCATAGCCGCCGCCCCCCGCCCACGCCCCCGCCCTCCGCACGCTGCGACGCCCTGTCCATCCCTGCAAAGCCGACACCAGTTCTGCGCGAGTGGGGCGACATGCCCCTTCGGTCACAATGGGGATGAGTACTTTGAAAACCGCGGCGTGAGGTATTGGTTTATTGGCGGGCGGCGGGTGGAACGTAGGGTTGATGGCGATGAGGGTGGGGAGATGGAGCTTTGGGGGGACTTTCGGGGTGTTGGGGTGGGGGAATATGAGGTTGAGGATGGAGATGAGGGGGAGGGGGAAGATGGTTGGGGAGTTGGTGGGGAGGGGTATGAAGGGGAGGAGGGGGGAAGATGTAAAAGGAGGAAGGTGGGGTGAATTGAGGATACCGGTATTGTGGGCTTGGGAGCATGGTAATAATTATTATAATGTACTCTTATTATTATTATTTTTGATCTCGGTGGGAGTGATATGGTAAGATACGAGTTGAATGGGTGGATTGCCTTCAGCATACCGGTATTGTAATTTACTATACTGTGCCTGTAAAAGAGTGATTCAAGACTGGCCAGAATCATCTGCTGATTCATGTAAGGGTTTTTTTGTGCTGACCACCAGTTGTACCTGCCGTACTTGGGTCCTACTGTGCTGTATAGAATAGTATAGTACGGCGCCAGACTGTGTCAGTGTTGTCTGGCTCACTCTGCATTTTCTGGAAGGTAGAATGATCTGCATGGCGGATACGGTGCCGCAGGTAGCAACCGGCTTTCTCTCACAGCAATTACTGTAGTCTCACGGCGCGCAAGTGACGCGTTACCTGAAGAAGACGACCTGTTGTCGGTGGTGTGGTAATGTTTTTTGGTGTGGCGGGGTGGATCAAGGTCTCAATAATCCCGATCTCGCTTGGCTTTGCTTGACCACAGCATTTCGGGGCTCGACAGTGGGGCGAAGAAGGAGAAAAAAAAAAGACAGTACTGTACCGGTAAATCTACAAAGATACCGACACATTCCGAGCCTACGAGTATAATTTTCACCCTGCATCAAGCCATGTTCCCTCTCATCCTCGATAACTGATTGATCAATCCGTAATACCCCTCCCTCCCTCCTGCCCAGCCGGTTCCTTCGACACGCTCCTCACTCTGCGTATCCCTATCCAATGACCCCCGGCTCCTCTCCACCTCCTGCCCACTGCCCCCTTCCTTCTCCAGTCTCTCTGCCTCCCGTCTAGCTTCCTCCTCGCTAATCTTCCCTTCTAGTGCTTCGACAACAGCGTTCCTAGCGGGTCCTTCAACCGTGCCTTCAAAAAGCTTACACAGCTCCCGTAATTCCGCCACCTTCCGTCTTGCACCGTCGAGGTCCCCGGTTGATAAATGGTAAAGGACATCTTCAACGGGATGACTCCCCGAGGTCTTTTTCGCGCCCCGGAGCGCACGGATGGGAGATGGGGTGCGGGGTATGGGTTCAATGTTTGGTGGTGCCAAGTTATCTTGTCCCGCTCCTTCCTCCTCACCGGGACCCTCGAGCGTCCACTCCATCGCGTGTCCAAAGACCTTAACCACGTCCTCTAAACGCGCGCGCACGCGTGAAAGCATGCGGAGTTTCTCTAGCACCTGTAGTTCTTCCCTCCCCACTTCCCCCTCGTTTTTTTCTTCTCCAAGGCGTAGCTCGCGCACGCACCCGTCTAAATCTCCGTTTAGCGACGCGGCGAGAGAGACAACGTCGCTGCGGAGTAGGTCCACCTCGTACCCGAGTCTTGGCGCAAGCCGGAGGATCTCGTCGGTTTGTGATTGGAGGGTGGAAATGAGGGTTTGCGTCTGTAAGTCTAGGGTTGAGAGCAAGGTTGTTGTCTTCGAGGAGAGGGTTGAGAGGGGTTCGGCATTTGTGGGTCTTGGAGTACTTGCTGGGTTGAGGTTTGGCGGTGGGAGGAGGGGTGGGAGGGTGCTGTTTAGGTAGGTGCTGGTGGAGAAGGTTGGGGAGAGGAAAGGTTTTAGGAGCGGGTCCGAGAGGATGAGGTTTTGTGGAGGTGATGTCGATGTTGTTGTCGGTGGCGGGGGGTCTGGCATGGTTGAAGGGTGGTTATATTTCGTTGTGAAAATGCGGTATGGTGGAGAGGGGAGAGACTCGCAGAATGAACTTACCTTATAGGCAGGGTAATTCCGTATCATACCATAGAACAAGGTCGGCGGGGAGTACAGTAGCAACCATCTCCCAAGGCTTGGGTTTCTTCCTCCGCAACCCTCACTGCAGTAGCCACCTGCCATGATATTATCATATTATTATGATACAGCTTCATGAACGTTTATCAGCCCTCATCTTCCCGGAGGAAGAGTGACAATGTAATGCCCATAATTATGGAGAAGCAGGAGGAGAATGCTGTGCCATTATCCATTTAATTTGTTCCCCTCCTCGCTCCGCCGCTAAAGTGACTCCCGGCTCCATAGAGGAAAGGCCCTCCCCACTCGGACATTTCTACAGTTGGGCTTGGCTTACTTTATGACTTACTACCCACGTCTTCCTCTTTCTCCTCTTCTCCTTCTTCTCTGGCTATCGTCTATATACAAACTCGCCACCCCTCTCGCATACTCCACCACATCACTCGTTGGACACCCTATTATTCAGACATCTCTCTTTACTCATATTACGGGTGACCCCACTGCAGCTCTCTTTTGCACTGTGGCAATTTCTCGTAAATTTTCTTATAAAATCCACCACATTTTTCCTTCTTCTTAACTTCTTACCCTCGTTTACTTGCTCTTTAAGCTCCCACTTCCCCCACACGGTTCTGGGGGTTCTCTTATTTCCTTACACATACTTCTCTAGTACTAGACTCTTGCGCTGGTGGGAATAATGGGTCGACGAGAGTTCATGAGAGACCTTGAAGTGGTGAAAGATTCAGGCTTCGAGGGGCTGACTAGTGAGCCCCCGATGAGGTGTATGAGTACTTGCATCTTAGAACTCTGACTTCACCATGGGCAGATATCGAGCGGGGTGAAGATGACGGTAGCTCAAAATTCACATTTACTTCCAAAGATCTCATCAACAAGGTTAACATTACTGTTTTTGTCCCAAGTCTGTCCCCTCCCCGCCGCGATGCCATATTTATTTAAACTTTAGCTGACGGAGGAGTCCAGATCTGGATGAATACCCGAAGGCACATAAATACGTCATCTATGTTACTAGTGATGGCGCGCCAGAAAATTTCACTTCCTCGCTAGAAAGAGTGCAGGACGGCTGCTCCGGTCGCGATCTCCCACATTTATTCGAGAGGATTGTGGGAGCGCTGAGCCCCAGCCCGGATTTCATAGGCGAGAGCTCGGATGATGAGGGCGAGGATACAGAGCAGGAATCTGACCTGGGTTGGGAGGCAGATATATGGGTTGGTGATGCGGGTGACCTTCCCGGTGATGAAAGTTCGGGGTTCAAGAACTGGGACGGGGGCGCCCCGACGAAGAATTTCACTCGAAAGCTAAAACTCCAGCTGAAGGATGACCTCCGCCAGGTCCATCAAGCAGGTTTCAGAGTCGGTGTGTTTGGTGATTTCAGAGGGGAAGCATTCTACATCACCATTAGCATTCGAATATCCAAGTTGGGAATCTCGGACGAGGCCATGGCGTCCTGGCTACTCGATAAAGATAAATACTTTGTTGTCATCATCCATTACACGAATCTTTACAAGACTCTTGAATGGCTTCTACAGCAAGAGAATCGAAGTCAGGTTAGTCGGGAGTTGCAAATGTGGGCTGGACTATCGACGAGTTATAAACCTAGTTTGTCCGAATGCATTCGGGTGTTCACCAAAGTTAAAGATCGCAGTCCTGCTAGCCTTGATGGAGTAAAGGAACGGGAGACCGGGGCATTACATTCGTTCTTCATGAGCAATGCCATTACAGAGTTGTTGAACTCGAGGCTCGTCTCCTTGGTCAAGTACCGACTCCAGGAGGATCTGAGCTGGGAAGGGGCCGAGGCACTCTTCAAAGGTAGGCTTGATTGAAGGCATACTACTGCCCCAATGGGTAACATGAGCACAGATATCGCGACTTTCCCCGCCACCTCAGCAACGGAATTCAAAAAGTGCTACGATATACGGTCAGAATCTAAAACCGCCCTAAAACCAATTGTTGCGGCAGATGCTCTTTCGAAGGAGGGATTCCGCGGCATAGAGAGCTCGTTTCCACTGATTGCGATGCAGTACGCTCTCCGGCATCTCGTTCGGTGTACAGAATTCTGCCTTGTTTGCCATGATAAAATCCAAACCGATTTTGAGGCAATGAGGCCATACGTTTGTGATTCTCCATTGTGCTTGTATCAGTACATGTCTTTGGGGTTCGGCCCTAGCGTTGAGAGCGATATACTCACTCAGCCGACGGTTGTGGACCTGTTGGTTAGCTTTTGCTATAGCGCGGCGGAGGCTCTGAGATTACAGACTTTCCCAACCGGGATGAACATCCTCGTTCCGTCAGAGTCAAACCACCAGGCGAGATACATAGATTCCGCTAATTGTGTTGTCTTCCCCACCTCCTTTAAGTCTCCTCTTGTCAAGGTGGGGGATTGGATATACTTTACTAGGTGTAAAGATCGCGCGCCTTGCCATCTAAGGGTTACGGAGGTCTATTGGCCAGAAGTCCATGTTGGGCCACCAATCGATGTGCCATCGGTTCCTTACAATCCGCTATCGGGTTCTCCACCGGCGCATATGGTTCCTCCGTTATATAATTCCACACGGGGCTTAGGATTTTCTGGTTCCGTTTATATTCACAACGGAGCATTTGACGATATGAACATTCAGATGAAACGTATGGCGATCACTCGATTGCTAGATTTGTTACCCTCTGTTGCTGAGATGAGAACATGGTTGAAGTCAAATTCTTTGTCGGGACTCGACGCTAGCTTAAAGACTTGGGTTGACAGAATCCTGCCTTCATCCCTTAATATCCTACGCTGGATCATCGCAAGCAACCGCAGTTGTATCGTCCCGGCAGGTCACGAATTGGGCATAGATGGGCTCCCCGTCACTGTGGGGGAGAGTGGGTCCATGGTTTTGGGGGTGAGGGATTGCTTACAATTCAGATTTGCTATGGGTGCCCCGGATAAGGAGCAGAGATTCGTCAATAGCGTGAAAGAAGCGAGGGTCCGGTTAAACCTATCATGTACAAATCCCTTCTTCCAATTTTTCTCAAAGTTCCATATCATTAATTGTTACAGATCCGACTCTTTTCGCTTTCCACGGGTCTCCACTGCCAAATTGGCATTCCATCGTCCGCTCCGGACTTCACTACGAATTCATAGCTAATGGGAGGGTGTACGGTAACGGCGTATACCACAGTTTAAGTATGACAGTTTCACTAGGCTATGCCACCCGCTTGGCAGCCCGTTCAATTGTGTCCTATCAGGCTTCCACAACTCAGCCGATAACTAATCCTTCAGGCTACCCGGGGGACTTCTACAAGTTAGAGACAGTTCACGGGTGGTTGAAGAGCATCCTGAATATCCAGAGCGCCGTCTGTTTGAATGAGATTGTCAATGTGCCAAAGGAGTTTGTCTCCTCGTCGCCATATCTAGTTGTTGGTAAATTAGATTGGATTCAGACGAGATATCTGTTTGTCAAGGTCGTTGGCATAAGCACTCAACCACCGCTAACTCCTCTTGGTGATAAGGTGGAGTACCTCAAACAGGACCCTCTGTTTTCTCCAAGTGGGGATCTGGAGAAGAAGTTGCAGATACCAATCCTAGGATCTAGGTGTCGGGATAAGAAGGTTCCTTCGCTTGTGAGCGCTCCACCTGAAAGGCCGCTGCGACGCGGGGGGGCGCGCGCAGTGGCCCGTAGGCATGTTGGGGAATCGAGCGCCCACACGCTGGGCCTGCGAACGTCCCCACCCAACTCCCCGGATGGGGGTACTCCCGATGGAAGCTCGATGGTCGCTTCCGCCACGAATCCTATAGATGCCGAAAATGACGACGCCAGAAGCGACACCACCGATACCACCGACGTGATGGCCTACTTCTCGGACGAGGAAGAAGAACAGGAAAGCATGGAAAACAAGAGCACCCCACTACTATGCTCCGGCACAGGCGTGACTCTCTTCCAGCCTGACACCCACGACGTCTCGTCAGTCGTGCTCCTCCCACCCCCAACCTACGCAAGCCCCGTCGGAACCCGCCGTCTAACAGCTGACTTGCACCACCTCCTCTCTTTACAGAAGAAATACCCCCCCGGGGAGCTAGGCTTCTACATGGACCCATCTTCAGTTTCAAATGTCTACCAATGGCATATAGAACTGCACTCATTCCCACTAGACATTCCGCTGTCAACCGATCTAGCCGCCAAAAACCTCTCCTCTATCCTCTTAGAGTTCAGATTCGGCCCCAACTTCCCTATGTCTCCACCCTTTGTGCGCGTCGTGCGACCTAGGTTCCTATCCCTTGCCGAGGGCGGTGGCGGTCACGTTACCGCGGGCGGGGCGCTATGCATGGAGTTATTAACCAACTCGGGATGGTCCGCCGCGAGTAGTATGGAGAGTGTGCTCTTGCAGATTCGCATGGCTATTACATCGGAGGTTAAGCCGGCGAGGCTCGTGCCTGGGGTTGTGAGAGATTATGCGGCGGGTGAGGCGAGGGATGCGTATTTGAGGGCTTGCCGGGCGCATGGGTGGGAGGTTCCGCACGACTTCTTGAGGATGGCTTAGTGTAGGAACCCGAACCGAATTGAGAAATGGAGTGAGTTTTAGTGAAAGTCGGTACCTGCCTTTACAATAATGATTATTATTATTATTATTTTTATTTTGCCTCTCCTAACCCGTTCGTCCGAGATTATTGCCTTGTTTTTTTTTGCATACAGAATTTTCTAGGCTCTTTTCACAAGATCGGCATGCATATTGGTTAGCTGCTTGACAACATGGGTTAGCTGTCATGTATAGATCAAGGCTTTGGCTGGGGCACTAGAGCAGCATTAGATGGCAATATGAAGAAAGGATAGTAGAGGTATCTGATGGAGGTTCGCTAACAATCGTGTGCTCGGATGTGTTGACGGGTGGATTCGATAGTCATTTATTACTAGGTAAAAGGACCGTGCCAATCCAGGCTTTGATCCTTACGGCAGTACATTCCCGAGGTACGCCAGCTCAACCTTCCTATCCCGCAGTACATCTGGAAAGTACTACCCGCGCGACCTGTGAGTACCCCACCACAGGGACTGGAGGCCCGGCCAGAACACAGCTATCTTCAAAGTACTATGCAAAAGAAATCCACCTCCGGTACCCGTAAATCGCTACCGGGGACAAGGATGCAGCCCCATCCAAGCCCATATACCGGCAGACCGGTCGCGCAACCCAACAAAGGAAATGTCCACGCCACCCCTTCGTCGAAAACGATACCCAGGGCACCCTACAAACCCCACGCCTCTTAGCCACAATACACCAACCACCCACAGTACGGGCTCAGCCACATATGGCTCAGGCGCCTTCTGCGACGGGTGGAGAGGTTGTGGTGTCTTTTTCTCTATGGAGGTTGCTAGCTACGGTTCGCCTTAAGAGTGAAACTCTGCTTGTACATGTGATAGCCCTATGTCTCCGCATATGCCCTAGAACGTCCCTGATGTCCACCCTCTGGTGTTCCTCTATACATGTGAGCGTTCCCCGTGCCTCCGCTATCTCTGCGCTCAGGCAGTGCTCCACTACTGGGGTTATTAGGCCATCAGTATCAAAGAACGGCCGCGTGTTGTTTTAATTCTCTAATATAACCCCCGCTAACCCCTCCTCCCCCAGCACTCATAACTCGCGTATGCTTCGGAGATGGTATGATAAGTGATCAGAGGACCAGGATTAAACGGAGAATCATCTATGATCACTCGGCTATATCCCACCTTATTATCCAGAAAGATATATGATCTATCATACCATTACAATACCGTTGCACTTTCCAGCCGGAATGCAGCTTTAAAAAAAAAGGAAAGGGCCACTCGCAACGACCCACAGGAAATGAAAATAAAAGAGACTGCTAAGTTAAATCAGTTATGATATACTTTTAAGACCCGGAACTGGCTTTGGCAAGAGGAGAAATGTGAAGCTGCGGCAAAATGCGGGTACGCATGAAAAACACTGGTCCTTTCCTTCCTTCATATTGGAGACCGGTGAATAAGTAGAACACAAATACCACATCCTGATCCCTCCGTGGATCACTACACCTATCTATAGGATTTAAACATTCTGCCCACAAGTCTCTCATGTTGGAGAGAAGTGTAAACAATCTCCCCATGGTGGGGCTCTTGGTTTTAGTGGATAATGCTAATTCCCGTAAGGTTCCATTATGAAAGGGGTATTAATGAAGTTGTATGTAGTTGTCCCAGGGGCACAGAGGAGTGGGGTGAAGTGTTAAGCTGAGCTATTGCCGAGCCAGTTTTTATGATACATTGAACTTGGAAATTAAATATTATAAACAAAATCAAACTGGCTGAGAACTAAACTCTATGCCCTAGAAACCCCCCACCCATATACGGCGTAAGAGGCTTAGCACACGTTCGAAAACTTTGCATTATACTAAAATCGTTTACCCCTGCCGGTTTCCGGACCTCCCATCCTCCCGAACTTAGGTCACATCCAGTCACTCGCACATCATGTTGAATTTAGTGTAGCAACGCGCGATCGTTTCAACCGAGAAGTGATAATAGCCAACAGTCAAGAGCATAGATTTCCTCAAACTACTACTACTAGAATGATAGGAAAGATATAGACAAGCTATATAGTGAGGTGGCTGAGTTCTGCTTCCACTACCAGAATTCCGCAACAAAGAACAAAGACATTCAAAGAAAGCATATAGGAACAAGAGGAATAATAGAGAAGTCTGAACTGGTTCCCGGTTTGGGAACAGAAATATATAGAGTCAAAAGAAGCATTTGGGAGGAGAAAGAAACCTTATTCCGACATTTAGCGTTTATCGACCGTGCAAACTAGCCACCTTTGGTTCTTTCGTTTCTTTCCCTTCCGGTGTCTTTCGTACCCGCGCCACTGAGTTGAGGTCGCACACATAGGGTAGCAATTCCCGCATCAAAGTATCTAACTTTAACTCGGTCGCTCTAGTAGTAATTTAGTATATCACCCCTTCCACCCTAAAGCCGGGCCCAACTTCAATTCCCTGAAACGAATTCTGATCTATTGGTAAATGCTGCTTCTAAGCTCCTTTTTTATTAGTGTAACCTCTAGCCACCTTTATCACTTTTTATTTCTTCTTTTCTCTCTCGTGATCACCCACAAAGACTGGAGCAACTAAACCCATGCATATGTTACTCTATGGGCATGGATTACCTTCCCCCTTTTGCTTTTCAGACCCCCGCATTTTGTTCCAGTTCCCATTATTGTGCCGACCCCGAGAAGCCTTGCTGTTAGCACTTAACTCGCTGGCCGGATTCCGGCGCCCAACACCACATCCCATTCGAAAGTGCTTACCGAGCTACTCCATTTTCCGCATAGGGAGCATGCATTGTGACAGTCCCTACAGATTTTGAACGCACCCCGCTCGATATGCAGCATGGATGAAAATGCTGGGGAAAAAAACACCTAGATTATTTCAGGAACACCAGCACTTGGCAAGCTCACTTCGAGCCTAATATCAGGGTAGTCCGTTCAGATTAGAAAGCTCAAAGGCTTCGATTCCGGTATATATCTCCCCGAACTCTCGGTGAAGTTCCCAACTCTATTAGTGCCTCTGCATAAAAAACCTCGTAATCCAACAAATAGGGGCTATCCCTTGAGATCCGTGCAGTCTCACCCGAGGACTGGGGAGCGGGAATACTGTTGAAAGAACTGAAACGGGCAGGCTTTGGGCGCGGGGAAAGAAAGGGGAAGCGGAATAAATTGATTTATGCCAACTCCTCTCTATGATTTGTGGTTAAGTTGATCCATCCCTGGGTGTTGAAAAGTTCTGGGGATACAGTTCTGAGAGCGGTTCGACTTCAGCCAGAGGTTCGGCCGAGTCGGATTCACCCCCCGGGGAGGGGAGTGGATACAATGCCCGGGAACGGACCAGGCTGAGATATCATGTCAGCAAGGTGCGGAAGGAAAATACAAAGCAAACATTAATAGCAATGAAGGTTACTCCCAAGTGGATCATTTGCACAGGCCTATAATTCGTTCGGGTCCCCCCAAATAAACCTTCACACCACCAAATTCTATCTTATCCTATCCCTAACGATAGCTGTCAATCTCACACCCAATCACAATCCTGTCTTGCCTACCAGATAGCCCTTGTCTAAGACATAAAGGTGGAAACTTGATCACAGATTGTTTTCCGACATTACGAGCTGCACGAAAGGGCGACTGAAACAGTGGTGAGATAAAAAGACTCTAAAAAGGAGGGGAACTCAATCAACCTGCCAAGTCCTTGAGTCATTTATCAAAACAAACGAACGAATACGTGAACCAGAAAGACTCCCTCTACCCCTGCGGCTCAGAGCGGAACTAGCAATATTCTCAGCCTTGTGCGCCGCAGGACAGATGTTCCCGTTGATTAGAGTTCGAAGACTATCAAGGCGAAAGCCCGATCGAATGATATCTTGTGATTTGCCCCCGGGCTTCGGGAACCTACCATGACGAATGTAACATCGGTGACCCACCTAGCCTGTTCGCCAATATGTTTCACCCGGCTCCCGGCTATGAATTGAAATCACATTTCCCCCCATCTTGCAACTAACGGCCGCCCCACGTGCCCCGATGAACACGGAAATAGAATCAACTAGGCATTGTGAGCCATCAACCACACCGCCCAAAAGAAAACATGCGTGCTAGGACGCTATCTCTCCTCATACTGTGGGCATCTCACATGCATTTTAGTGATCCGCCTTTTGCGAATGCTTCCAACGGAACATATTTCCGGATATCGTCAAAGATGGACACCACAACAACCAGTGCTAGAAAACCAAGCATCTAGCAAAGCTCGCTCCAGACCAAGAAGGATCTTCTGGAGTATCCACTATGGGTCTTGTTAGCCCACTTACTATGTCTCAATGAGAGCGTATCAAGTTAGCTTATATTTCTGCACAATTCTGTTTAGTAGATCATCCAATGAGGAAGGTCGATTCATGTCAGAAAGTTGCATCAGGCATGATGCCCCCTTCCCTCAAAACTCATATTTTGAAACCCCCAGACTATCCAAGCCCAGCTCCCTAAGGCTTGTATAATACTGCGGGTATCACGAACCCACGTTTCATGCATCTTGTCAAGGAGGGGAAACCATCTGAAGGTGCCTCAATAAATACACTTACCGAAACCAAAGCCCAGATTAATGCAGTCCCTAAAACTTACACCATGGCTCCCCCTCTTTTTGCTCAATCTCCACACAATGACGCCCAGGACAAATAACTCCCAGCTTTGAGGATGCCTCCTACCGGTAGTTACGCTCAATCTCAGTCGGCAAAAGTCCCCGTGAAACGGAGCTTCCCTTTGACAGCGATTTCCGTGGCCTCGGGGGGGGTATTGCGCAATCAGGTTTGTGTAAGGGAGGGACTCATTCCATGGTGGGGAGGGATTCCCCTCCACGCGGACTTTTGCCAAGTGGTTGTGTGTGCTTGTAGATACTAGAGGGCTCCGATTACATAATCGTTCCGAAAGTCACTCGATATTCTTCCCCTCAGTGCCCTCTGTATTGTAGATTTGTAGTGGTTTTATTATTCAAAATGGTCTTGCCTGCCCACTTCAGCTTGAACAACTCAGTGGTTTAAATTTGAGTCACTTAGCACATAGGATATGCATATGCTGCACAAAGGAACGCTGCTGACTCCCCAGTTGCCCTATATGTCACATCGACACGCGTGACTACTTTGCCTATGTATGGTTTCGCCCCATTTTCTCGAAGTACATGTACAGCAACCCGTATTATACCATTACCCTTGCATTCCATTATCAATTTCGACTAATGGAATAGCATGCACAAGGCAAAAAGCGCTCTTTAGATGCGAGTAGTACATTGAAGATAGAAATGAGGCTGATCGCATCCATATACTCTCCCCTTGCGTCCTCCTCCTTCCCCCGTCTCCACCCCCACCATTAAGATCAGTTAACGCACAAAATAGATACATCATAATACGGGAGCCCATCCCCACAATGTAAAATTTCGTCGTCTCCAGGCCCAAGGGACATGCACTATTTCTACACCTTAAACTCTCACGTTATCTCCCGTCGTACAACCTTCCCAGTCCCAGGACACAAAACAAACTGAAAATCCTTCTCAGCCGAACCTTAGACCACTCCTACAGAACTCCAGCCCCCCCACACTAGTTACGGAAGGCCTGGGGTCAGGCCCAAGATGATAACCGACTGGCGAACCCTCCACCCGAGTGATACCCAATGACCACGGTTGCTTCCCCTGCTGCGGTACAACACCAAAAAAGTGCAAAAAATAATACCGTCCATCTCGCCGTTAGTCCATCTCACTGATCCTATTTCTGTCACGTAATACTTGATATAGTATACTCTCCCCCCACATGTTGTGCTTGTATCAAGTGTAGGTCTGAGAAGATTTGCGAACTAACCTTTTGCGGTCCGCACACAAAAAGGGGATAAAAAACATGATATTTCTCGACGAACATAAATCCCATGACCGCTCAAGCCTAAATCCCATCCCCCCCTCGTATCGGGTGCCGTACATAAGCTTATGGTACACCGAGAGAGGAACGCATGGCACATCTATCGATTCACAGCAGCGGGAAGATGCAAAAAAAAAAGCAAAAACTGGTCCGTGCTTTTCGCTGCTATGCCTTGAACCGACACCGCGGTGTGAAGCATGGCATAACGTTCGGTAACGCCAAAACAGCACAAGTCGAAATAGAAACTTTAACACCACCTTCCCCGCATTTTTTTCTTTCGTTGTCCTCCCCAAGTTAGCGCAGTCAGTGCCACAAGAACGAGAACGAGGGAAAGAGAGATGAAGATGAAGCAAAAGGGGCTTCCGCCGTGGAACGATAATGAAAAGAAAAGAAAAAGAAAAGCTGTAGCCTTGCCCGCATCATACCTGCATGTCTCAGAAGCACAGCTACTGCACGGTACATTGGGGAGGGGGGGGGGGAGAAATTTATCAATTTCCTTCGCACAAGAGGATCCTCGGCCAAATCTCTCCGAGTCTCCCGTAAGAATCGTACTTAGTAACCTTCTCCCTTATTCTGGATTCCTACTGGTTCGGCAAGGCTCCCGAAGGGGCTCAGCGAATGAAGTGCCTAAGATATAAAGTGGACTGCATGTTACGGAAAGTACTACTAGATGTAGAACAGATACTTGCGCTTTGGGGAGCCTAGCTCTTCGCACCTTCGAATGAGTTTAGCATACGAGGCTGACGGATACACGGTTCTAGTACTGGTATGGATAGGCAGACGCAAGGGCTATATTTCTAAGCTAATCCTAGCTGCAGAGGGACGTTAGTGGCAAGGTAGTTAGTACTCATGGCCGTTGAAGCGTCGCCCCTATCGTCACCGATGAGGGAGGAAACACAAGGCGAGTGAGAGCCCGTGAAGTGGCAAATCTAGTATACCCACCCTCACTCCGCCTGCCCATCACAATAAACCAATTGTAGACATATCCCATGGTCCCACCCGGCATAGCCACAGTATCTCACCTGGAGACTGAAGTCCCGCCAGAATATGAAAGGGCGAAGCATAATGTTCATCCCGAGAAGGAGTCGTGGGTATGATAAGATGGGACCTGTAGTGGTGTGAATATTCCTTTATAGATTCTCAATTGCTAGCTATACAAGGGTTAGCTTAGGGCAGCTCAAAAAAGTCCCGGGATAGGCCGACGTCGGCAAAACGTCGCTTGGGAAAGTCGGGGAGGGGAAGATTTCCCGCGCGCCAGGCGCTCAGCCCCAGACCGGTCCTGACTGATGAGAGCACAGTAGTGGTGGTACTGGTACCCGGGTCGGGACGAAAAAAGTGTGAAAAAAAGGAACAGCAAGCTCCCATGGCGCAGCACTGAGGAGACACAAACAGCTCGGAGTGAGCACCAAACACACCACATATCTCACCGGACGCCGGATCGGTATAGCCAGGACAGTGTATTGGATTAATCATCAATAACAAGATATCCCAAACCAATGATCAAAAATTAGTTTCGGTACAAACCGGCCCCCAGAACCTCCTCAGAACCTCGAGGATTCGCGATTTGGTGATCCGGGTTTCTAATTTCTAGACCCCTAGCTTTCTATCCATAAAGTTTATTTATTGATCAACACAATCCCTGCTTTGCCACTAGTTTTCCCCACCCGAGTAGATATCATCCTCGGTGTCAGAGCTGTGGGGGCGAGGGTTAGTTGATCTGCGCATGGAAGTCAAAACAAGCAGTTGAGCCTCTCACGCCAAAAGTTTGGCTCTTCTAACAATTACCGTGTCAGTCAGGGATGCGGTGGGGGAGTAGCACCAGCAAAAAGTACCGACTGAAGAGCAATTGCCAAGATTAGCGAATAACAGGATTATGCCTTGCCCTGTGACTATCATTTCTTCCTGATCACACAAACATGCTTTTAGTTCACCGGTGTCTGGTTTGGGTACAATTGTATGTGACAATTTGGCAATGAATAAATCAATGCAACTCCTAGCATATATTTACCGTGACCCAATTTATCGGGCTATCCCTAGGACCGTGTCTGCCCACTAACTTCCTACTCTTTCTTGGTAATATTTTCGATGCCATTGCCCAGGGCGTTTTTGACTGGGGGTTTTGGGATTGGTTTAGACTTCGGATGTACCGGCAGAGAAGGCAAACAGATGGCATACCTGTACTGAAAACACTGCCGATGGGTTCACCTCCCTTCTTGATCTCACTCTCCTGGTTTTCGACGCGATCTCCGAAGGCACTATTTTCGACGCGATTGCTGTTATTTAGGTAATCTAGGCCACCGTCGCGCTCCTGGTTGAGATTGGAGGACTTCTCGTATGCCTTCCCAAAGGCCTCGGTCCCAGCCAACACGCCAGATTTCAAAATGCGGCTGGGGTCACCCCCCGCAAGACCCCCACCCCCCTCCGAATCCTGATCCTCATGTCCGCGAGAATAACTGTCTACTCCCTCGCGTCCATGATTCCCATATTCGCGTGACTGAGACTCGGCCCCGTCCCGGTTCCCGCTATTCTGATTGCATTCCCCATGGTCGTCATCGTCCAGTCTGGTGCGGTGTTCGTTGTTGTTGTCACCCTCGTCAGGGTCACGCCCCTTTCGTCCGGACGACTCTCGCTGCTCGGAATCTCCACCATACTGACCTTTGCTATCCCGACCTTGCCGCTGACGGTACCGGCCACTAGATAATCCGTTATCGTAACCGTGTCCGCTGTTCTCCGAGCCCCTGTCGTTCCGGTTTAACGATTTGTAGCCTGCAGAGTAAGCCCGGTCGCTATCCCGTGTGATGTCGCTAAATCCTCCGAATGACATTGCTGCTGTTGTATATAGTTGCAAGTATTAAGATGCCTCGCCAAATCAAGGGGATGGATGACTGTGAAAAATATTGAGATGTTGGCAGCTTATGGATAGATTTCGGTTCCAGATTTCGTCATGTTGACCGACCCGATTGGCTGTCTCTCCCTTCCAAGATGGGATCTTGCTGCGGGAGAGAAAAGCAGAAGTGTCTTGGCTTACATCTTCTGACATGATAAGCGAGGCGAGAGCACACCCACAAGGCGTCCCCCACAAGTCAAATCCAAAAGCACCCACCGCTTGTCGGTTAGGACTACTCCTCTATGTCAGATCTCAAACATGAAGATATCATCCCCCCGATAAACCCAAGGCTTCCTAACACCACATCTAACAGACCTTCACTTCTTAGATTAGGCCACACTCAATTATTGCTTAGCATGAAGAACGCATATGATACCCTATTTTGCAAACCTCTTCAGCATTAAAATTTTCGTCATAAATTATCCCTAAGGCTAAGGAGAAAATCGGCCCTCGATCCAAAATCCTCCGCATCCTATGATAATTTTCCTAGGCAAAAAGTATCCGGAAACAGGGGTTTGCAAGATATATGGCAAAAAATCCGTGCGTATCATAAATTCACCACTCGTATTTCCGGATACTTGTAGCCTTGTTTTCGTTCATGCTACTACCCCATCGAGGAGGGTTTCGGATACATCTTGCTTTGGACAAGTGCTTTGCCCATCTATGGAGAGGGTCATCTGAAGCTGGAGAACATAAAGGAGTTTCAACCACAACTCCGACGGGAATTATGACTCTATTAGTCTAGATAATAGGGCAGAAGATTCACTATGCATTAATAGAAAACACCCCAAGTGTTTATTTATGGTGATGTTCGGGCCTATAAGTTGGCGGAATTTAGAGGGAGCAGGGGAATTCCTGGGAGATTTCAACTGCTGTTAATCCTCTTGGCAAAGGTAGGGCGGGCATTATCTGAAGTCTAACCGGTATTAATTCTCACGCTTGGCATATTAACATGCCATTGCTAGTTCATAACCTATGCCCGCCTATCACCATGTCAGAACTTTCTGGTGCGGTCTAGTGCCACACAAAAGGCCGGCTATCTAAGGGTGGCGGCATAGATGTCCCTGCCGGTTTAAAAATATTGTATCATAATATTACATGGGTCAGGAATAAAAAAGTGGTACCCGAATACGGAGCAGGGGTGCTGATGTTGATTCTAGTCAAAATTAGTAGTACATCGCAACCAGCTTGCCTAGTAACACAAGCCTTCCATTACTTGACAAGGGTCTGGAGAGAATCGTTTTTCGATTGGTCCATTGAACTACCGATGGGGGTCAGATCTCTCATCCACCAACTATCTCTTCGAGACTAACCAAGCCGAGGGGAAACAGAGATCCCATCGGAGCCATGTTTCTCATGTGACCACTACCACTGATGCTCTGGTTATGTACTGTACGAGCACTCGTACCAGTACTCGTATACTATTACCCCCCGATCTGGCCCGCTAGTAGAGTAAGGCCGACCCAATACCTAGGTAGGGGACCGCACAGGCCCGCAGCGGGACATGTAACCACACCATGCAGATCTCCACCCTTCCTGGCGGGGGTTTCAGCAGAGCTGTGGTCCATGCGAGTGAGAGTTAATGATTAAGGGTGGGATGAGTATATTATTAACGTCGGAGCCTTAGGACTTTTTATTTTATCTGGATAAGGACGATATAGCGTACATAGTTTTTATAATATGGCGAATGGCTGATTCCTCTGTTGCTGATTTGCCTGTGAATATGTTTTGCATGAGGCTCTCACACTTGAGGCCCAAGCGCATATCTGTAACGATTGTTCCACATGCTTTCGATATTACTGGTATATTGATAGATTCTGGCATTCTGACTCCGCGGGATCGGGACTGTCTGTACCTCATGACTCCCATACCTGTCGACTGTCCGCGCCTTGGTGGGCCTTGTTCAAGCCATTGGAACAAGAGCCCTCTAAAAATCCTTCATTTTTGCTTCCGCTCGTTTCTCCCTATCATTGAGGGTTTTGATACTATGCAGGAGTTGCCCTACCAGCAGCTGTACCCCCTCACCTGCTCTACAAGAACTGTTAGGAAGCTAGAATTGGGTAATGATATAAATGGGTCAAGCTACCTGTACGAGGCTTCTGTTCTATTCAAACCCCTAATCAATAGCTATATTTTCTAGCTGTGCATTCGTAGTTAAGGCGTTGATTTTAATTGCCTGTGGAAAATACCTCAGGGATTTTTTCCCCATTGATATCTGTAGAATTGTCTCAGTATATTTCCATGTGAATAAGGCCGTGAAAACAATACTTACCCGCACCAATCCTTCCTACTTTCACATGACCACCGATGATATTGTCTTATCGATATCCGATTCGCTCTGCAGGCTTCTTCTTCACCGGCTCAATACTATTTATCCGTTGAGATTTACCTTCTTTCTATTACCTAAGCCCTTCAGATTTTTTCCCCTGTGTGTTTTAGCTACCTTTGAGGCGAACATTGGAAGGGATATTTTAGCAACTAAAACCCTTCGCTGATACTCTCACCCGATGTCGGCGCGGCGAGAATCAAGGCTCCGCGTGGCAAATAGACCTCAGGATGTGTATTGTCTCAGTCATGGGCAATAAGCTAGCACAGTATGATACATGAAATATCTACTTGGAAATGCAAACCGGGGTAGGAAATTTCAAGCATCCAATGTCCCGAACGAAGAACCCGACCTGGGTTGATTCTCTATTAATTCTCCGGTGTTGGCCCTGCTTAAGCTATTGAACCTTGAAGAAGGATCCGGAATGTAGAGCAGAAGCAGGGCGGAGCATTTAATCTATAGTACAAGTTAGCTGAAGATTGAGTAAAGCCTACCCCATTCAATTAGTGAGCAAGGGAATCAAATCCCCGCAGTCCTCTACTCCTACCAGCTGCTCACCCTTACCTGGTGCCATATTAGAGTGGTTATTCCAAAAGGAAGGTGGTATCATACCATATGATAGTCTTATCTGGTTCCTTCGGGGCTTAGATTGGCGAACAGCCCTACGGAGTTTATTCAAACGCATAATTTCATACTAATCTCTCCAGCTAGGCTGTTTCCCCCAGGCCTATCAGCTCTTTTGATACTGTAAAAACCCGAAATCCATTATCAGATTATGCGCGGGGAACCAGCCTGTCAGCCCATAATGGGTTCAGTTTGACAGGTCAAGAATTGGGAACACTGCCTAATGGGATCCGATATATCTGGTGGTCTGATCTCATGCAGTGTCAGGAAAACGCTCATCCTTCTCAGGAGCTTTGTCTCTAGATCCGGGGATTATGAAGATATCGGAGATAGTGTATTCCGAGGGGTTTATCGCACTTGCGCATTCTAAAAGTGTCTAGAGATCCTGGACCTTCCCGAGCGTACCCTGTGCCGAGATTTGTGGATACCTTTAGAACGAGCCGGTTCTGTACTTGTATCTAGCCATAAATATTTGAAAATACCACTCTTGTTACACAACGGCTCAACCAGCAAAAACCCTTGTCTCATTTTCAGATACTTTATGCCAGATACAAAGTGCCGGTGTGCAAACCTGAAGCTTAGACGCTGGTGGCGTGCCACAGGTCGCCAGCCACACCTCCGGCCAAATAGGGGAACTCCCTGGTGAAACGGGAGTTACCCCGTGTTCCATCACAGTGCGGTAGCTTCACCGCCCCGCGAGAAGAAAAAGAAAATACTTTCGAGCTTGCGAATAATAGTAACGAATTCTGGGGAATCAATGTAAGACTCTAGGGATTCCATAGCTGAGATCACACTCGACTATTCTAGTACCGTGGGGGCGGGAAAATAATACCCCTTTGTGGATCGCGGTATAATTTAGTGTTATTCAAGAGAAACCGTCTGCGGAGAGGTAGTTAGAGATATGAGTGGCGTTGGACAAGGGTTGACGAAATGGTAAAGTGCTTGTCACGTTCCTACTATAGATGCTTGGGCTGAAAGCACAAATCTCTTCGAAAACTCCCTGAGTGGGGGGGGGGGTGCAAGAACGATAAGCCTCGCGTTAGTCGCGTCTACGAAACTCGCCTAGCTGAGTCGAGGATTCCATGCTAGAACAACAACCAGTGAAAGCTCGTATACCGAGTCCTATTATCGTGCTCGACACACAAGAGCCTCAAGTTGCCAAGGTACAGCAGATTCATGGTAGTGACCTGTATGGTACCTACTGTACCGGCATCAAGATCGGATTGTTCTTGCTTACCCGCCTGCTTACTCTCGCGCTACCTGAGGGGAGAGCCTCCTCCCACTGTGGCCACAGAGCCTGGACTCTCATCCATCACCCCAACGGAATATGCCAGAATGTCTTTTTCGATTTATTTTCATCGCGGGAAAAAATAAAATAAAAGGATCCGTTCGCTATCGAATTCAGATGATTCGACTCCTTTTCTATCGGCTTCCTTGTTCCTGCATATGCACTTCCCCCCATATGGATATCACTCGACGTTTTTTCCAAACTCGCGCGTTGCCAAGTGTATAGAAGTTTTAGGTTATGGTGCGGGTAGGATTTCATACCGGGATGTCTGCTGACACGACCGGTGCCCAAGGTATTCTTTGCTCTGTTCGGGATCAGCAGACGTTTGACCGTGAGTAGGGCAGGATATTTCATCAAAGGGCGCGGGGAACGGGGGGGGGGGGGGGGGGGGGTGGGGTGGGGGTGTTCGC
>Ga0307517_10002769_pt1 | contig 27902 bp, 19 predicted proteins | sample 23_EM_MG_FD_194515 | JGI IMG/M metagenome (GOLD analysis project Ga0307517, IMG submission 194515) | Populus trichocarpa ectomycorrhiza microbial communities from riparian zone in the Pacific Northwest, United States - 23_EM | ecosystem: Host-associated > Plants > Roots > Unclassified | place... | reverse complement strand
AATGCTAAGCGAGGTGCAAAGCAAGTGCGGGGTAAGGGGGAGAACCGAACTTCATGAGCGGGTGTCAACGATGAACGGGAACAAGAACCCCAGGGAGGGGAGGCATGCGTGCCTCAGGAGAGGAGGGTAGAAGGCTTAACGTCAACCCCTAGGCAGTAGCCATGATGGGGGAAGAGAGGTGGGTGGGGGATAGTGACGATGATTTCCCGTGGTGTTGAGATTTCAATCGCCGGAGGTGAAGGAGAGATGGTTCGTGCCTATCTCCTTGGGTGATCCCAAGTCCCTTATATAGGCATCTTCCCACAACCCTAATCCTGGTGACTCATAGCCTCGCGCTTACATAAATCTCTATGACTCATAGTGAGTCATAGCGCGAAACTCATCGATGACTCACATGAGTCATAAAACAATCAACCAATCATAATATAACGATCACTCGCAAATGCGTTGTCATGTGAGAACTATGTGTCAAGCGACGTCATAGCGTAAAACGTAAACAGGGGATGACTAATAACTGATTAGTCATGTAAAAACAATTTGGCTAAGTCAGAATTTGTGACAGAAACATGTCGGTTTTTGTTGGTATCATGTTACAATAGTTTGTTAGCCAAGATACTTTGTGTTCTTTTGTTATGATATCTGATTTTCTTTCCTTCTTGTCCTGAGAGTTCTTTATGTGGTGGAGCGGGATGAGTTACACTCGCCATAGGCTGCCCTTACAACAGGCTGGGGGGGATATTTTGGGAGAAATCTCCACCCCGCCCCCGTCCAGGGTGAGTCACCACTTAGAACCTGGATGGGGCCCATTTCTCTCATATCATATCATAATATTATCAACAACCTCTCTCCATGCCCTAATGATCTTGGAGCTATTTTACCGTAAATCCCATAATCAGATTAGATCATTTAGATACTGGTTCATTGTTCAGTACATAATAGACTGGGATTATTATGCCATCACATGTGCTAGGATGTTGGAGTTGCCTCTCTTAGTAGACAGCGAGGACGAGAACTCACAGATGTGAATAGACTTTTCTCCTTGTTTCTGTCAACCGTTGACATTTTTATCCTTTGTGTTTTTTTCATTTTTCGTTCATGGGGGATACTTTAACGCTTCCTGCTGTGTGAGTGATGACCCACGAACAATTCAGTTGTTTGTTTCCCTCCCTTTTCTATAGTTTCCGACTACGATCCAGCTCACTTGTGAGAAGTGAATATTCCGGAGCTAGGAAGAATACCCTCCTGACTGAAAGTCATTCTTTCTGTGCTCATGCCGGGATTGTAGTCAAAGCCCCACAACCCCAGAACACTTGTAGGCATTGTGTCTAGAGAGGGTGAGCTCAAGCTAAACCGTTAAGTCATTAATGCCGAAGCGTTCTTAAAGAGGACTGCTATTGAATTCCACCGAAATTTAACCATTTTGTTTGGCTCCCGACGATACGCAATGGTAGTTCCTCCAAAAATGCTTCGACGTTACGGGTACGGTGCAGAGGAGTGAGCGCACTGCGGGAATTAACTGACCCCAGTATATTATAAACGATTTAGAGAGTTTAGTCTATTTTTTCACTTTTTTCACTCTTCTTTTTATTTCTACCTTCCGTGTTGAGCCACCCACCCCTTGGCTGGACAGCGAGACACGTCCCTCCCCTTAATTGCACCGAAGCCATCTAGCCTCTTGCTCCCGCTATCCGGTTTCGAACGCCCCAAAGTACAGTACACCGTACAGTACTCTCGCTACTCACTCTTCCTCAACAACTCGGTAGGCCACCACCTTTCAAATAGAATTGTAAGTGCCTTTCTATACCCTGAAAGAAATGCGCGCCTTGAGAGTGGGAGTCTAGGTTAAGAACTCCCCCAAAATTTCGCTTCGTGCTATAACCTAGCACACCGGTTGAATTCTAAAACTAAAGGTTAATATCGTTAGAAATTGTGGTTGATTCCGGAAGTTGCGGGAGTTTAGTCGATCGTTTTAAAGTTTCAGGGATTTACTGAGAAGATTCTCCAGATTTGTCTTTTCCCTTTCATCACAGGAGTGTGCGGAGGAATACGGCCATGGGTGGAGATGCAGAGATAGGTGTGGTGATAGACGGAAGGATAGGGATGCGTTGAGCATGTTTTTCGCTCACACTGGTCTTTACCGCTGGCTCAGTTGGAGGTGATAAAGTTGTTGAATATGCAGTGCCTCCCCTACCTTTCCTACGCGATGCCCAAGTTCCAAGCCAATCCTCCCGCGCACCACCTACTATTGCGCTATCTATTTTCCAAGACCAACAGCCATAATAATGTTATGAGTTGTTGTGCTGGTAATTACACAATACCCATTTACAGCCCAAACCCTGATACTTTGTAACATTTACCCAATGCCGAGCACCAGATTGTGGACAACCACTGCCTTACGGTAAATCACACAGGCAAGTTACAGTCCATAGGCGAAACCCAACACCAAAATTTCCGATGTCGGGTAACAATTTGTCATGCTCTAGGATTCCGAGAGCACTTAGAGCTCCCTTTATAATCAGTGAGTCGACTGTTATTAGCCCCTCCCTTTCCCCCGGCCATGTTTCGCCTTAATTCCTCCCGATCCTCTGCTCTACCTCTCAATAGCTATTCTAACATTTCTGGCAGCATTTACTGGCACAGCTAGGGGCCCGATAAGCTTACGGTACCCACCGAATCGTACTCTGTCGTGTCATAGGAATTGTAAAGCTTGCTTTCGGTCTATGGTAATAGGCGAGTGATCTTCTGTGATGGGTTGCAGGGTCGAGGTTGTTAGGCATGATGCGAGGCAAGCGAGGCTACATAAGCAACCGGTGGATCGAGGCGTTCGCACACCCGGTAATTGAGTACGGGAGGTCCTGGGGGTGGCTTTACCAAGGGTGGGAACGAGAGAGACATGACTGGCGAAATAAGAATTGCGCTAAAACCAGTTTTATTGATTTTGGTTTGCCGGAAGATAAAAGGCTGATGTGTGTAGAAGGAAGTGAGAGGGGATTTGGGATACGCAAGATACCCGCTACCAATGACAGCCAAGACAGCTTCATGACTAAGCAAACACCCTCTGAGTTCAACCCACGATACCTAACCGAGCTGTTGGAAGTATCACTCGGTGTGAGAATGACAAGAATTGGGAGGAGGATTCCGAAAAGGGGAGGGGGAGAGGGAAGCAGGAGAAACAAGAATGCTTAGGCGACAGGATGCTGAAGCAAACACAAAAGGGGGACCTTGGTGAATGCAAGCATCCGGAAGGTGCGACGACTTTTTGTGTTTGACACTTAATCACTATTGGTAACACAAGGCATGGGGGGAGTGAGGAATTTGGTGTTTGAATACAACGGATGATATAGAAGTAGGGTTAAAAATAAATTTTACCACGGTCTGATAAGTGAACTATCGTAGCGAGAGAGTTCCCGTCGGTGGTGCGTCAAATCCTCCTTCCAAGCATACTCTACCAGAAGTCTTTTCTCCGGGGTTGGTCTGTACTTGAGCTACGATTTGAATGGGGACTACAAATTTAACTAATATATTCATGAAACTTTTACCGCGCCTAATATCCCATCCTTCATTCTCGGACTGAGCATAGCGTATAAGGTGCACTTTCAGCCCCTCGTAATATCTAGGTAGGGTCAGCCAACCAAGATATTCGGGCGGTTTTATCTGTGAGGAAGCGGCACTAACCGGTGTTCATCTTATCTATGTTGTGTCGAATTAGGGATAGGATTAGTCAGTTTAGAAAAAAGAAAAACAACTCATTAGGCTTAGCTGGATGAGAGAGATGGCCTCCCGGTAACCGTTATGATTAGGTGGAACTCAATGTTAGCCTATCAACACCTTGAAAACAAAACCTCCGGAGGTGGCAACCATAACGAGTATTTCACCACAGGGCCCGCCCAGGACCAGGGGATCCCACAAGGCGCCAAACCCCAGCTACTGGCAAGCGTACCAAGTTATAAGAAAGGCGTTGAAATATCCGTTGGAGTTAATTGACTCATTGTTCTTGTTATGGATGATAGTCGTAGCAATGATTCTCGTTCAAAGATACCATGAAGTACAGACTACCACTCGGGTAGTTGTTGAAATTGCTTACAACCGGAGTTGCGGTTAGATGAATGTATAATACTGTACAGTATGCGATTGCTGTTAGGTTACAGGATTGTCATGTTTGCTATTTTCCTGAGTTCAGTGGATCGCTTTTGGCGAACTGGCCTAGTCTTGTGTCTTATGCAACTTGCAATACAGCTAAACCCTGCATATATAGTCATAAATAGCGGATGTGGCTCGCCTACACGGTTTAATGAGTTTTGAGGGCAGTGTTTAGCATGCTCAAGTATTTTTTCTCTAGTCTGCCTTGACAGGGCTTGGTCTTCAGAACACATCGTGGGGGCTGCTTCTCTGGGCTGTGAACGTACTAGGCATATTAAACCCGGACGATTCACTGTACAAATTTTTACCCCCTTGCGCTCGGGTTCAATACCGGTACTCGTACTTGTACCAGTATGACTGGGAGGTGTATGGGGCTCAACAACCATGGTTGCTTTTTTGCTCAGCAGTGCCTATCAAACATGAGATAAGGTAAGCACTGATACAAACAACGATAGCGCTTCAAGTACCGTACTTGAAGTGAGAGCATTGTCTGGACTCTCGATCAGGCCGATAATCGATTTGGGATGATGGGATGATAAAAACGAGGCCTGATTCTGATGAGTAATTGTACCAGAACCTAAAGCGAATAAGCTGAAGCTATCGGTGCTTTAAATATATATAAAGAGGCCATTGAAGTGCCTGTATTCGCATCTGTATCTGGATAATACGAGTGTTGATCGCCGCCGATACTGTACTGCGGTATTTTAGATTACCTGCGGCAGTTCCGAGTGGAGTAGTGAACAAGGGGGCGGTGTTTTTCGTTCGAGCTTTTGATCCTTTTGTTACTGAGGATCAAGGCTGTAATTCTGCGGAGTCAAGTGGTGCCAACTGCGGTAGGGTCCCTTCTTGGCGCTGCCAACAATTTCACAGCCGGGCCATCTCATGATTGTGCAACCCCAGAGCCTCAAAATAGGTTGCTACCAACCTCTCCCTTCTAGTCTTCCAGATTTCCTTGAACTCCGAAAGAAGTCAGATTCTCACTGCACACGATCCCTCCATACCTCAGAGAAAAAAAGGAATTCAGATAATTAACTCTAGCGTAGATGTCAAGGTATCAGCAGGTCACCGGGAATATCAACTCATTCAACGCGTTGGCGAACTACAACAATATCATCATCACCCCAGGACCAGATGCTGAGAGGGATCAAATTCTACAGTGGCTATCGCCGCTAGAGCCACAACAACGGCACGAGGGTGTGCGAGCCGACCGACTCGATAGTGTGGGAAATTGGGTACTAGAAACCAACGAGTTCAGGAAATGGTGTGATATGGAAGATGGTTGGGTTGAGCCAGTGTTGTTCTGTTATGGGAATCCAGGAGTGGGGAAAACATATCTTAGGTGGGAAGGCCTCACGTCTAGAGAAGGGTAATGTAGATGCTGACCATTATCAAATAACAGCTCCCTGGTGATTGATAGCCTGCGTGATCAGGCTGCGGGGAATGACGTTGCCGTTGTAGGACTCTACTGCGATTTCCGTGCCCAGCAGGAGCAGTCCACCACAAATATGCTGGGCGCTATCCTCAAGCAACTTGTTAGGAGAGGAGGGGTCCCGGAGCATATACACGAGGCATATCAAAAGGCTAAAAACGAGTATGGCTGCCAAGGGCTCCGCCTTCCCGATATGGCAGAAATTCTAAAGAGGACTATTATATCGGTACAGCAGATATTCGTATGTATTGACGCTTTAGACGAATTGACTCCGAAACACCGGCGGGAGCTCCTTAAGTCACTGCAAGAAACTGTTCGGGTATCACGAAACATGCGAGTATTGATTACTGGGAGGCCCCATATCGACGACGAAATCAGAGAATTTTTTGGCGGAGCGGTTAGGATCCCGGTCACTCCTTCCAAGGGTGATATTAAGAGTTATCTGGATATGAGGCTCGACGGTGATACTACTCCAAAGGCAATGGATGCCGAATTGCGGGCTGATATTATGAGAGTCCTTCCGGAGAAGGTCTCAGAAATGTAAGCATGAATGTCAAATACATTTCGAATGCAAGTCTAAGCTATTATTCACTAACCGTGATGTCTAGCTTCCTTCTCATTTCTTTGAACATCGGTGCGATTCTTGGTGAGGTTACTCTCCATCAGAGAAGGAAAAAGCTGGACAAGGTGATCGAAGGAGGGAGTCTTGGTGAGGCTTACTCTGTAACTATATCACGAATAAAGGCACAGCAAAGAAGCATGTCAAAACTCGGGATGGAAGTTCTAATGTGGGTATCGCATTCGGAGCGGCCATTATATGTCGACGAATTATGTCGCGCCCTGGGGGTCGAAGAAGGATCTACAGACTTGAATGTCCGGAATATTCCAGCGATTGAAACACTACTAGCATGCTCTCTGGGGCTTGTCACGGTCGAAAAGTCCTCATCTACCATCCGCCTTGTTCACTATACTCTACAGGAATACCTCTTCTACAATTCCCACTTGTTCATTAAGCCCCACTCGGCGATTGCGGGGGTCTGCTTGACCTACCTCAATTTTCCTCATATCCGAAGCCTTTCGCCTGCTCTTCGTTCGATCCCACCAACCGCCCCTTTTGTCGAGTATGCTTCTTGTCATTGGGGCGCACATGCTGGGCGGGAAACCACTGAAAGTGTGAAAACACTTGCGTTGAAGGTCCTTGATGGATACGATAGGCATATATCTTCGAAGATGTTGTTATTGCGTGGGATGAGTTTTTGGGACCGGCCCCTTGATTTGAAAGACTGCCCTACACGGTTTACTGGGCTTCATGGTGCCGCATACCTCGGATGCGAGGAGATAACGGTAGCCTTACTAGAGATGAATAAATGGGATGTGCAGGCAACTGATCTGAAGGGCAACACAGCGATCTCCTGGGCTGCTAGGAGAGGGCATGAAAGGGTCGTGAGGATACTGGTGGAGCGGGGCGGCATCAATCCAGATGCACCTGATGAATATGGCCGCACGCCGTTCTCGCTTGCCGCCGAGAATGGGCATGAGGGGGTCGTGAAGATACTACTGGAGCGAGACGACGTCAATCCCAACACAGCTGACATCCTGTTTGGCCGGACACCGCTCTCGTTTGCTGCCGGGAATGGGCATGAGGGGGTCGTGAAGATATTGCTGGAACGGGACGACGTCGATCCCGGCGCTGCTCACCCCCGGCTTGGGTGGACACCGCTCTCATGGGCTGCGCAGAACGGGCATGAGGGGGCCGTGAGGATACTACTGGAGCGGAACGACCTCAACCCCGACAAGCCTGATAAATCAGGCCGAACGCCGCTCTCACTTGCTGCCGAGAATGGGCGTGAGGGAGTGGTGAAGGTGCTGCTGGAACGAGGCAATGTGAATCCCGACACGGCTGACATCCAATTTGGTCGGACGCCGCTCTTGTTTGCTGCAGGGAATGGGTTTGGCGGGGTCGTGAGGTTACTACTAGAACGGAACGACGTCGGTCCCGACACATCTGATATATATGGCCAGACACCACTCTTGTGTGCTGTCAAGAATGGGCATGAGCGGGTCGTGAGGATGCTGCTGGAGCGGGGCGACATCGATCCCAGCCTAGCTGACAATTGTAGCCGAACGCCGCTCTCGTGGGCTGCGCAGTGTGGGCATGCGGAGGTCGTGAGGATACTGCTAGAACGGAACGCCATCAACCCCGACACACCTGATAACTTCGGCCAAACACCGCTCTCGTTTGCTGCCGGGAGTGGGCGTGAGGGGGTGGTGAGGATACTGCTAGAAGGGAACGCCGTCAACCCCGACACACCTGATAACTTCGGCCGAACACCGCTCTCGTTTGCTGCCGGGAGTGGGCATGAGGGTGTGGTGAAGATACTGCTAGAAGGGGACGCCGTCAACCCCGACACACCTGATAACTTCGGCCAAACACCGCTCTCGCTCGCTGCCGGGAGTGGGCATGAGGGGGTGGTGAAGATACTGCTAGAACGGAACGCCGTCGACCCCAACACAGCCCACAATTCTGACCAAACCCCGCTCTATTTTGCTGTCGTGGGTGGGCATGGGGGGGTCGTGAGGGTGCTACTGGAGCGGGGCGACGCCAATCCCAACGCAGCTACCCAACTTGGTCATACGCCGCTTTCATGGGCTAGGCGGCACGGGTCTGAGGAGGTGGTGAGGATGCTGCTGGAATGGAACGCAGTCAACTCCGACACACATGCTAACTCTGCCCAAACACCGCTCTCGGTTACTGCAGCAATTGAACATGAGGGGGTTATGTGGACACTGCTGGAACTGAACGACGCCAATCCCAACACGCCTAACCAGCGCGACCAAACAAACCTTCAACCAACAGAGAGGTTCTCCCCGGAGCCACCTGAGCTATCCGAGCCCCCTTCCAAAAGGGCCCGTTTGTTTTAATATCCTAGGACAGTCTGCTACTCTTCTCCCTCCACTTGCTGGGCCTTCCGCAACGCAAAAAACTAGACGAAACACAATCTTAGGCCCGCTGCATACAGTCCTCTACAGGCTGCCCGGGGCCAACCCCCCTAAATTACATCATTCACCTAGAATTTCTCGTTGTCCTACTGCCCTCCCCCCTAACCATCTATCCTCTCCAAACTCTTTGTTTTGTTCTTTGTGTTTAATTCAACCAATTTTGTATACATTCGTAGTCCATTAGTATTTCCCTTTACTCCTTTCTCCATATATACACCTTTTTGATTCGGCTTTTGTTTCTCACCCTCATTAGGTTGGCTTATTTCATTCTTATCCACGATTAACTTTGCAAGCCTATGCTATTGCGCAATTTTAGGCGGGATCCGTGATGTATTATAGAGGGGGTGGATGGCAGCTTCATGAATATAGACATGCGTTATATAAACAAATTCTGTACACATGAAGGTGGGCGCACTGCAAGGATCAACATTGAACGATTTAGAGTACGCGGTTTAAAAGATTTGTTCAATGTTTTCTCCTCTGCCTCAATTGTTGTCTCTTCTGCTTTCTGTTACCGGCCCTTCACCAGTTGCATATCTATCGGATTGTAAGATAAAACTACCTCCCCGGGGATACCCAAGCTATCTACTATAGCTCCCCGCTCCTAATATCCTTTTTTGAACATCACGATTTACAGTGCAACTAATTGTACCTACCCTTGCCATTCAATATACCACCTCTGTTTACCCCCCATTAGCGGTTTTGTAGGCCCCCGTAGCACGAAAAGAATTGCATGACCTTTCGATTTGTATCCGGAGCTCAAGAGCAAGGGAACCTTGAACTGGGGAAACAGGTTAAGAACTCTCTCCCGAGGTTAGAATAGCAACGTAGTATGATACCTGTGGTGGGTGGGTATAGAGGGTTGTGGGCATCAACAACAGTCAAGCCACAAGGCTGATGGCCGATGCTGTCAGGGATTGTGGTTGATTCTAAAGGTTGCGGGAGCTCTATGGAAGGTTTGGAAGTGTTGTGGATTGTTCTAGAGTTTTGGTGATCCACGGAGAAGACTCGGATTCTGATGACATTCCCTGGTTATCACGAGAGTATACCGGGGAATGGGGATATAGGAAGAGATACAGAGCTAAGTGTAGTGATCTAGGGAAATATTAGGATCTTTTGGTTATGCTTTATTGATACGTCTGCCATTACCATTGGTTTAGTTTGGAATAACGAAGTTGTTCAATATGCCCCCCCATCTCTCCTAAACAATGCCTAAATCTCAATCCAATACTATCTCACTAGCCTTCCGCTATATATAATTTCCCAAATTAATCCAATCGCCTGGGCTATAGTATTATGTTGCGATGCAACAAATTACGTGATATACATTCACAGTTCAAACTCCAAATCCGCGTAGCGTTCCATAAGACGGTATGCTACTGTAGTATGAACAACCGATACCGCACAGTGAACTTGAATTACAGTTGCATGCTTCGCTTCAAAATGTTTGATGTCCTGTGATTGTTTGGATGGGGGATTTACCTAGTGTACAATACGACTTGATGTAATTGCTTGCTGTAGACTTAACAGACGCCATTCGTGGTGCTTGTGAGAGCTGTCAGATACATTGGAAGACTTATCGGGAGGCAAAGAGAAGGATTGGAAGGAATTAAAAGGATCGGTGGCCCAGGGACGGGCAGGTTAAGCCAAGGTCAGGGGCTAACCTTGCCCACTCACGGACAAAGAGAGCCTAGAGAGTTCTCCCTCGGGACCTAAATTAAATCAAACTATATTGGTAAGCGAGTGACGGGCTGTGATAGCACTGCTTGGGTCCTGGGGATGAAGTTGTTGGAAATATTACTGGATACGGGTACAAAAGGAATCGTGAAAAGTGAAGTTGAGAACAAGAGAGAAGGAAGTAGGAAGATGAATAAACGCAAGCCTAAGTAACAGGACACGAAAGCAAGCACAACAATGTAACTTTTGTACAGGTAGGCGTAGGGAAGTTACGGTAACATTTTAAGTTGGACAGGTAATCACCATTTCCAATGGGACTTATGGGAGAATTGGGGAATGTTGACGTTTGTGAGCGCCAGTGGAATATAGAGGCTCCGGTTGATCTATTCCGATAGGCATCCTCAGTGTTCCCAACGGGCCAGGTAGGCCAGGCCGCAGCGGCCTGCGAAAGCCTATCAGGGCTGATAGGCGCCTATAGGCCCGGTGATTAGCGTTGGGAAGAGATCCCTTTAAGGATATCATGATTCCCCCACCTCTTGAAAACATCGGTGTCCTCGATTTTTTTCTACAATTAATTTAATTAATTAACTACTGTATCTGTAGTATTTTTGCTAATAAAGCGGAACTATTCTTATATTTTCAACGCTATTTTGCTATTTAGTCATCGAGGAACATTAATTGTGAATTTTTGTCGCGGACGCTGCATCGTGGCTCGCTAAGAGTAGGCTGGCCTAGGCCGTGTAGGCCGGCTTAGGCTATATAGGCCAGGTCGGCCTATCAGACAACCGGTACTAAGCCTATACGGCCTATAGGCGGGCCCGGCCAGGTCAGGCTCAACCCTTACCAAGCCTACAGGCTCGGGCCAGGCCAGGCTTTGCTCGAATTAGGCCTAGATCGACCTAGGCCATTTCCGGAGCGGCCTGGCCTGGCCTAGCCTACGGCCTATAGGCTGGCCTATGAGTGGCCTGGCCCGTTGGGAACAGTGGGCATCCTCGAATGATTAAGCCGTGTCAGACAATGATTTTTGGTTGACCGCCTATAATATTAACATCCGTAACTGGGCATATCATAGGACAAGTAGAAGGCTTTGTGGTCATCCCATGGAGCCCCACAAGATTCCAAATGTCGTGCTACACGGGTATTAAATAGGGTCATTCCTCGATAACTGGTTCTGATTGAAGTTGTAATATTTCAGTTTGGGATGGAGAGGAGCATTCCTCATCTCAGGCGGGATTAGGGTGTGTGCCCCTATATAACTGAGGGGGCCTTGTACAATTTTAGTTCTCTGATTGAAGCACGAAATATAGAGTTTGGGTCGCTGACATTGTTTTTCCTGCAGCACTTGTCTCTTGGGGTAGTGAATGGAACGGCTGACTCCGTCAAACTTGAATAGGATACAGGGTAAGGGGATCAAAGCCAGCAGGGACTGGAATAGAATTTAAGAGATTGAATGTATTATAATTTACTCTTGTTAGGTAAGTTACCTATCATAAGGAGGCAGTTCTTGTTGGCGGTGCGCTACATATCCTCCTCTCAAGCATTACCCACAAGTGGACCTGAGAGCAGGGGTTCCAGGAGGTTTAAGTGTATGAGGAGCAAAATCTCAAGGTTCGGTTATTAGCTCACAGAGGCAGTACTGTCTCCCTTCTTGAATAATTTCTTTTTTCTTCTTTATTTAGAGCAAATGGGCTTAAACTGGGTCCCACAAACAAGCAATCTACCCACTAGTAGTGCGATGGTGAAAAATGCTGTAGAGTGTGCATAAGACATGATGGCAAGGGATACAAAAATTGTGAGCACAAGACTTTTATTTTTGCTTGAACACATTTTCATAGTGCATTGGGGATAATTCTGGTGATTTCTGCTTCGTCCACTATGCTGCTGGTTGCCCGGAGGTGCCATTTCATTTGGTCATGGCGTCTTCAACTTGACAATAGTAGGGTTCAACTCAGGTTGATGCAACGGAATTCCCGTTCAACCGGAGGACCCACCTTTACTCGTAGGGCTTCTGCAGAGAATGAAGCCGCACCCAGCGGATTCAGGCCGGCTAGAGGGGAGATTTTGTACCGGATGCCTCTGTGGGTTGAACGGGAACCACAGGGTTAGTCAAATACGGTATATCAAGCAAACCCTCACTATCCCTTCCGACCCGCTCCCGCATTCCGGCATCCGCATCTCGCCTAGCATATACAGTGGAACCTCTGATAATTCCAACACGGTGGGAGCAGCATGAAGCTGGAAATAAGAGGAGGATGGAAAGAGAGGGGGGTCTTGGTACATGAGGCTTTTGGACAACACTGGTGAAAGCAATTATCGGTAATAAATGATAACAGAGAAAATAGAATTATCTTTTTCTTGCAATCGGGGCATATAAAGAATTTGGTAGAGAGTTTTATTTATTTTTCTCCCTTTCGTATTTTTTTCCCCCTTCTGTCTCTCTTTTTTCCTTGTCATTTTTTGTTTTTACAAGCTAAAATTCCATACTAAATTTTCTGACAGGGGTTTCCCGGAATTAAGATTCTTAGAATTGGTAACTATTAGAGACTTGGAACTTTCAGAAAGGTTCCCCATAAATCAAATATGGCGGATCCACAGACACTGGAATCAATAGAGGGCTAGAAATTTTGGGGGCGGGAAGTATTGGAGGTCCTACTGTGAGGTGTATCCTTGGTGTATGATATTTTACTATAAAGGATTCTGGTAGGACAAAAAAATCTTATAGGGTGGTCCTTGGTAGTAATTTTTTATTCGTTATGGTCTGCAGAAATACACCGGGACGTAAGTGTGTACAAGTTTTGTAGACTGTGAATGTAAGGTTCTGCAGCACTGAAAATTGCTAGTTCTAAGTTCGGTGCAAGTAAGCAGTATTTTTCACATCCCAGCGTGCAGCCCTTTTCTTTACTCCGAGATCTGAGAAAAGGTTTGATCCTGTGGTGCACGAGCTCCCGTTGGGTGCTTTCCTGGCACTACCCTTAATCATTGGACTAAGGCATCCTTGTGCAACACCAGAGCCTCATAGGTTAATGGGACAGTACTGCTTCCCCTCTCTTCAGGTCAGAGAGATCCCCTCGAACACTGAGAGAAGTCGAATCCTCATTGCACACGACCCCACCCCATCTCTCACAAAAAAAGGAACTCAGATAATCAACTCAAGCGCAGATGTTGTCAGGGCGTCAGCAGGTTACCGGTAATATCAACTCGTTCAATAGTATTATCAATTTCATTACAGGAATAGATGCCGAGGGACTTCAAATTATGCGGTGGCTGTCGCCACTTGAGCCACAGCAACGGCACCAGGATGTACGAACCGACCGACTCGATGGTGTGGGAAACTGGGTACTGGAAACAACTGAGTTCAGAAAATGGAGTGATACGGAAGATGGTTTGGTTGAGCCAGTACTGTTCTGTTGCGGGGATCCGGGGGTGGGGAAAACCTATCTCAGGTAGGAAGGTCTCTTGTCGGGAGAAAGGTAGTTTTGATGTGCACGCCACTAATTGTTATCGAATAAAGCTCCCTGGTGATTGATAGCCTGTGTGATCAGGCTGCGGGGAAAGACGTTGCTGTGGTAGGACTCTACTGTGATTTCCTGGCCCAGCACGAACAGTCCACTACAAATATACTGGGCGCCATCCTCAAACAACTTGTCAGCAGAGGAGGGATCCCGGGGTATATACGGGAAGCTTTTCAGAAGGCCAAACGAGAGTTTGGTGGTCGGGGTCTTCGACTTCCCGATATGGTAGAAATTTTGAAGAAGACAATTACATCTCTAGAGCGGATGTATATATGTATCGACGCTTTAGACGAATTAGTTCCAAAACGCCGACGCGAACTCCTTAGGTCACTAAAAGAAATCATCCGCGCATCGTCAAACATGCGAGTGTTGCTTACCGGGAGGCCCCATATCGACGACGAGATTGTGGAATGTTTTGACAAGGCAGTTAGGATACCTATCGTTCCTATCCAGGACGATATCAGAAGTTATCTACAGATGAGAATAGACGTTGACACTACTCCCAAAGCAATGGATGCCGAATTGCGGGCGGATATTATGCGAATCATCCCGGAGAAGATCTCTGAAATGTAAGTCGGAATATCAAGTGAATTTCCAATACAAGTCCAAGTTATCACTCGCTAAGTGATATTTAGATTCCTTCTCGTTTCTCTAAACGTTGATGCAATCCTGGGTGAGATTACCCTCCATCAGAGAAGGAAGAGACTTGACCAGATGACCAAAGGGGAGGGCCTAGGTGATGCATACGCCACAACCCTATCACGAATTCGGGCACAGCAAAGAAGCATGTCAAAACTCGGGATGGAGGTTCTAATGTGGGTATCGCATTCGGAGCGGCCATTACATGTCGACGAGTTATGTCACGCCCTAGGGGTAGAAGAAGGATCTACAGACTTGAATGTCCGGAATATTCCAGCGATTGAAACACTACTAACATGCTGTCTGGGGCTTGTCACGGTCGAAAAGTCCTCGTCCACTGTCCGCCTTGTTCACTACACTCTACAAGAGCACCTTTCCCATAATCCCAAGTTGTTCATTAAACCCCACTCGACGATGGCGGAGGTTTGCTTGACCTACCTCAACTTTCGTCATATCAGGGGAATTTCGCCCACCCTTCGTTCGGTCCCACCAACCGTCCCGTTTGTCAAATATGCTTCTTGTTACTGGGGCGCACATGCTAAGCGGGAAACGACAGAAGGTGTGAAAAGGCTTGCGTTGAAGGTCCTCAATGGATACGATAAGCACATATCTTCGAAGGTGATGTTATTGCATAGTATGAGCATTTGGGACCAACCCTTTGATCGGGAAGACAGCCCCACGGGATTTACAGGGCTTCATGGTGCTGCATACCTCGGGTGCGTGAAGATAACGGTTGCTTTATTGGAGACGCATAAATGGGACGTGCGGGCAACTGATCTGAAAGGTAATACAGCAATCGCCTGGGCTGCTAGGAGAGGGCATGAGGGGGTGGTAAGAATACTGCTGGCACGGTGCGACGTTGATCCCAACGCACCTGATGAATCTGGCCGCACACCAGTCTCACTGGCTGCCAAGAATGGGCACGAGGGGGTCGTGAGGGTACTTCTGGAACGAGACGACGTCATTCCAGACACGGGTGACATTCTGTTCGGCCGGACACCGCTCTCGTGGGCTGCGCAGAATGGGCATGAGGGGGTCGTGATCATGCTTCTGGGACGACACGACGTCAACCCCGACACAGTTGACATCCTATTTCTCCGGACACCGCTCTCGTGGGCTGCACAGAATGGACATGAGGAGATAGTGAAGATACTACTCGAACGAGATGACGTCAACCCCGACACAGCAAACAAATATTGCCGAACACCCCTCTCTTTTGCTGCCGAGAATGGGCACGAGGGGGTGGTGAAGATACTGCTGGAACGGAACGACGTAAATCCCGACACGACCGACGCCACATTTGGCCGAACCCCGCTCTCGTTCGCTACCGAGAATGAGCATGAGGGAGTCGTGAGGATACTGCTGGAACGGACCGACGTCAATCCCAACACACCTAATAGGTCCGGCCGAACACCCCTCTCGTGGGCTGCCCAGAGTGGGCGCGAGGGGATCGTGAGGATGCTGCTGGCACGGAGCGACGTCAATTCTGGCACAGCTGACAGACATGGCCAAATACCGCTCTCGCAGGCTGCGCGGAATGGGCACGACAGAATTATAGAGTTGCTGGGGAACCAGGCGGATCCCATTCCAAGATATGCAGCAAGCCCACAGCCAACCGAGCTCTTCTCCCCCAAACCTTCCGAGCTACCCGGGCCCCCTTTCAAAAGGACCCGCAGGTTTTGATATCCGAGGATAAAAGCCCAATCTTCTCCCTCCACCTACTAGACTAGACGTGCCTCTCTCGACAATGGGACAAACTTGACTAAACAATCCTAAGCCGGCCGCAGCCGGTTCTCTACATGCCGACTGACGGGCTACGGCGGATGTCAAACCCCGGATCGTGTCGTTCACCCGGAATTTCTCGCTATCAGGTTGCCTTCCAGCGACCCCATTCCCTCTCCGCTCTCTGATCTATCCCCTTAGTTCCATTCGGTCAATCCCATCCACACCCGAATTCTGCTCCCCCCTCCACATGTGTGCCTATTAGATTTCATCTTTACTCTCTATGCCCCTCAATTTCCCTACTCCACGCGCGCCTACGGCCAACTTCCCACGTACCCATGTTTTTGCGCAGCTTTGACAATCACCGGGTTGAATTATTCGGGGTGGATGGGAGTTTTATAGATATAAACATAAATTATACAATATTATAGAAACACATTGTGCATATGAGTGGACCTACTGCGGGAATTAACCGATAAGACTTTATTATAAGTGATTTATGGGGTTTAGTCTATTTTTTCCTTTTCTCTCCCTTCGTTCTTTTTTCTTTCTACCTTCCGTCTTCCGCCACCCTCCCATTTGCCGGACTGTGAGATAAACCTTCTCCTTCTGAGCATAGAAACCATTTAGCCTTTTGTTCCTACTATCTGGTTCCTGAACATCGCAACTTACAATACAACGTACTCTCGCCACTCACTCTTCTTGAACAGTTTGGCAAGCCCCCACCTTTCGAAAGATATTGTAGGAGCCTTTCGACAGGCTTAACAGAGTGTGCTTCTTGAGAGTTGGGGACTAGGTTAGGAGCCCTTCCCAAATTTTATCTTCGTGCCATAGTACGATAGCTCCAGCAGGGGTAGAGCGCTGTGGATAAGCGCATTAGTCGAGTTCTAAACCTAAAAGTTGGTATTAGAAATTGTTTTTGATTCCGGAAGTTGCAGGAGTTTTGTAGACAGTTTGAGAGCGAGATTGATTATTTTGGTGATTTTAGTGATTTACGGAAAAGATTCGCTTGACATCTTTTCTTGATTATCACGAGAGTGTGCGTAGAATGTGGACATGCGTGGAGATACAGAGATAAGTGTGGGATCCATGGAAGAATCGAGACCTCTTGATTATGTTTTTCTCTCTCACACCTGTCTTGACCGCTAGCTCAGTTCGAGGTGATGAGGTTGTTGAATATACCTCCGCTACCCTTCCTACGAGATGCCCAAGTTCTAACCGAATCCTCTCATTCTACCACCACGTGCTATCTATGATACATGATATACATTTATAGCTCAAACCCCGACCCCCGCAGCGCTAGAGTGATACCGTGCGTTACCGGACTGCAGACGGCCGGAACTGTACGACGGATTACACTTGAAGGCTACCTCGCCCGCAAACGACATTTTACACCGGAATCATTTAATCTCGGGCCATCATTTGTCATGGTCTGGGATCTTAGGGCCGAGCCCTCAGAGTTCCCCTTGTAATGAGTGAGTGGGCCACAGTCAGGGTCTACTTCTCCTAAGTTCCCCTTCTTGAGGCCATGTATATCCTGAATTCCGCCGGATCCTTGGCTTTACTGTCATACCAGATAGCTCTTGTCGCTTTTCTGGTGGTTACCACTGAGCCGGCTAGCGGCGCCCGGCGAGTTTATGGTAACCCATCGCATCGTACCGTATCGTATATCGTACTGTATGTTACGTCAAGTCTTCAGAGAGGGAGTGACATGCTCATGCGAGTGATGGGCTGTGATGGTTCTTGGATAGAGTTGTTGGAAGATCACTACTTGAGTAGATGTGAGAACGGAGGGAATTGTGGGTAGCAAGCCTAAGAAAAGAGAGAAGAGACACGAAGGAGGATAAGAAGGTGAGACTAGGTGACACGATGCGAGAGCAAACACAAGAAAGTATCCTTAGCAGACTCTAGAATATGGGAGGTACGATACAACGGCATTTTGAGATAATTACGTAATCACCATTCACGACTCAATTTATCTGGTGAGTGAGGGATTGTGATGTGTGTAAGCACCAGAGGGTATGGAAGTGGAGTTGAAATTTAAATCTGCTCTCATCTGGCAAGTGAACTGTGAGATCATGAGGGGAAATCTCCTGTCGATAGTGCGCTACAATCATCCTCCCAGGTATACTGTACTGTACATCTCTCCAGGTTTTTCACTGACTTTGAGTGGCCCCTAGCCGAGTTTTTACTACAACTCAAATACTCTGTCCCCTCTCTCCCGCAATTTTTTCTTATTCTTTCTTTCTTTGCAAAACTACATGCAAAGGATAGAATAGGCCTGGGAGGAGCCTTTCTACAGGGTTGGTCTGTGGCTGAGATATGGTTTGAAGGGGAACCGCAAAATTAATGGATATATCCACTAAACCATTACAGCACGCAGTAGCGGATCCATTGTTCTTGAACTTGGCTAGGCACATTGTGTAGACACTTTTGGTCACTCATAATACTATCTAGAGTTCCTATGGTCTAATCAAGATGTTCGATCATCCCTTGGGAACAACCAGGCCATTTTATCTCCTATGCGCCCGTATCCACTATCCTCATCTTATCTATTTTGTGTCGAATCTGAGATAAGATCAGTTGTCTTGATAGAAGGAAATTCGTCAGGCTTAGGAGAATGGTAAAGGGGACCGCCCTGTAATCATCACCGCAAAATCATAGTTTCTCAAAAACCTGAAGGCTACCCAAGAGTCATGATAAGGTGGAACTCAATATCCACCTATAAACCCCTTAAAGACAAAGCATCCCGAGATATTATACAAACGGCTCTGACGAGCATTTCCCAACAAAACTCAAGATTAGAAGGTCTCCATGAGGTGAGACACGCCCCAGCTGCTAGCAAGCGCAGGGAGTTATATGAAATTTTGAAATATGGGTTTAAGTTAATTGACTTGTTATTGGTATAGGAGATGTAGCATATGGTTCTCGTTCGGGGATGTCATGATGATACACTGACTGGTTTTTGAAATTGTTTATGCGTGTATGATACAGTGAGATATGTGTAGGTTATAGCAATTAGGTTTTAGGGTTGTCATTTTCCGAGCCCGGTGGATTCCCTTGGCGGGCTTAGCCGATCTAGTGTCTAACACAGCTACCATGCAGCCGAACCTTGCGTAGGCTGCCTTACTGAAGATGTGGTTCATCTGTACGGTTTATGGTTTCGAGAGCAGTGCTTCGCCTTCTGAGGTATTCCCTCTCAGCCTGCTCTTTGGGGCCTTGGTTTTTTAGAACACATTGTGAGAGCAGCCGCTCTGTATGGGGCTCGGCAGTCATACCGTAGTTGCTTTTTTGTTGGGAAGAGTGCTCGAGTACTCGGGTGAGGGGGAAAATATTTGGACAGGCAGGGGGATAGTAGAATTACTCTAGTTAGTAGTTTTCTTACTTTTTTGGTTCTTTGATTACTCCTTTCAAGGTATATGCATAGACCTCTGCTACCCCTGCTTGGCCCAATACTTCACCCCTACTCCGAGTAGGTATAGCCTGCGATAAAGAGAGCTGGTGCGAAGCAGGTGTCAGTTTCTAATGAGGAAGCAGTTCACAGGCCAGCTGCGCCTTGCTATCTGCTATCCTGGATCTCAATATAGGTAGCCGGGATACCCTAATTTCCCACATGAACCCCGTGAGCCCTTCGGTAGATTTCATTATGCCAGAACCAGATCTGCTGTCCAAGATCCCAGCTATGCTGTTCAGGAGAGATTCTTTGAACTTTGGCCGCCCAGGGTAGCCGGGGGTGATAGTACTTGGAGGTGGGGAAATGAAAGAATCAATAAGCAATACGTGCCAGCCCAAGAACAACAATAGGTAGAATTACAGAATTCCGGATTGCAATACCTGGGTATGCCTCACTACACAACATGGGCCCTGTGGGCCCCTTCTTGTTTTCTGATCTACAGTATTTTTACCTCAGGCTGTACCCTAGGTTAATCATAATATTGGTATGAGACTTTTTATATGATGAGGAATATCTTAGGGGGGTATTCCGTGGTGGGAGTCTTATTTTATTATGATATGTAGAGATAGGTGCGAGTGCGAGTGCAGCTTCTGAAGAAAAGAAGAGAAAAAGAAGAAATTAAGGCAATAGGAGAGAAAATCATATTATGGTATTGCTTTTTTCGGTTTTCCTACAAGCACCGATAGCATTTCAAGTACTTGGGTGAGAAATTATCTGGACCCTCGGTCAGGCCGGCGATTGATTCGGAATAAAGGGGTGATAAAAACAGGCTCCGACTTCGGCAAGAGGTCTAGACTGCTAGTTACCGGTACTAGAATCTACACGTACTCGAGTAAAAGCTCAAGCTGCGCTCGCTTTGAAAATGTAAAATGAGGCAGGGCGCCAACCCCGCTAAGCCGGCTGTGTATTCACATCCGTATTCGGATGACACGCTAAGCATGCTACTGTGCGGGTGTTGTATCATACTGTAGACTACCGCAAAAACTCCGCTCTGTAGGTCCACACATTGTCGCACTCTAATTGGCCAGCACAATATCTAGCTTCACAATTTCACCCTCCGATTGGCCATAATCCTTGCACGGTGACCTTGGCTGCATAGCGAATTTGGCGAGTTTTTGGGGGCACCGATACTGCATCGTGCTCTGCGGCACTGTGAACTACCGTAAAAACTCAAATAGAAGATAAATGTGCTAGGACATTGGAATTGCCCTTCTCAGCTACGCGAGGGGAAAACACCGCAAACTCAGCCCCCCGTTGAGACATAACAAAAGGAATATACGAGGCGCCTTACTAGGAGAGGCAACTCCAACGTCCTAGCACATTTATCTTCTATTTGAGTTTTTACGGTAACAGAACCAGCGCCGAGCGGGGTACCGTAAAAACTTTTGCGATTCGCCGTCTCAGGATTTCTGGAGACCGAGTCATTAGCCCAAGATAGGTTTAGTTTGGAAAGCTGAGAAGATCAAACAAGGCCAAAGCACTCAGGCTATACCATGTTAGGAAAGTATTCATCCATCTCAAGAAACTTTGTCTCTGAATCCCGAGATTTGCAACCTAACCGAGATGGCGAATAGCCAAAGTTCTTACTGTACCACCTCTTCCTGAGACGGCGAATCGCAAAAGTTTTTACGGTACTCGAGTACAGTACTCTACAGTACTGTACCCGTTGGGCCGTGCCGTCCGCGGAGAATCAAGGCTCAGAACCTGCAAGCCAAGTCCAGTGCTGCGCCCACTGTAGCCGAGAGGGGGGTTCAGCACAAGCGACCATAATTGGACAAACCGATGCTTGCGCAACTCTAGAGCCTCATGGTATCGGTATAAGTTGCTACATCCTCTCTCCTCTGGTCTTGCAGGCTCCCTCGAGCACTAGAGGAAATTCTCATTGCACACGACCCCTACCTCCCTATATCCCAGAAAGCAAGAAATTCAGATAATTAGCTCTGACGCAGATGTTGTCAGGGCGCCAGCAGGTCACGGGCAATATCAACTCGTTCAACGCGTGGACGAGATACAACAATATTATTAACATCACTGCAGAACAAGATGCTGAGAGAGATCAAATTCTGCAGTGGTTATCGCCACTTGAACCACAGCAACGGCATGAGGGTGTGCGAACCAACCGACTTGATTGCGTGGGGAACTGGGCACTAGAAACAGACCAGTTCAGAAAATGGTGTGATGTGCAAGATGGGTGCGCTGAGCTAGTGTTGTTCTATTACGGTAATCCAGGTGTGGGGAAAACATATATTAGGTAGGGAGGCCTCTCGTCTGGAGAGGGGCAATGCAGATGTCACTGATGATTGGTAAATAATAGCTCCCTGATGATTGATAACCTGCATGATCAGGCCCGGGGGAGAGACATTGCCGTGGTGGGAATCTACTGCGATTTCCTTGCCCAGCAGGAACAGTCCACCACAAATATACTGGGTGCCATTCTCAAGCAACTTGCCAACAGAGGAGGAATCCCGGAGCATATACGGGAGACCTATCGAAAATCTAAAAACGAGTTTGGCCACAGAGGCCTCCGGCTTCCCGATATCGTAGAAATCCTGAAGAAAACCATTACGCCTCTACAGCGGATATTTGTATGCGTCGACGCTTTAGACGAATTAACTCCGAAACACCGGCGGGAGCTTCTTAAGTCACTGCAAGAAATCGTTCGGATATCACCAAACATGCGAATATTGCTTACCGGGAGGCCCCATATCGACGACGAAGTCATGGAATATTTTAGCAAGGCGGTTAGGATGCCTGTCAGTCCTACCCAGGATGATATTAGAAGTTATCTAAAGATGAGGCTGGGGGTTGATACTACTCCTAAAGCAATGGATGACAAATTGCGGGCCGATATTATGAGAATCATTCCGGAGAAGATCTCTGAAATGTAAGCAAGAATATCAAGTACATTTCCAAGACATGTCTAAGTCATTATCCACTAACTGTGACGTCTAGCTTCCTTCTCGTTTCTTTGAACATTGATGCGATCCTGGGCGAGGTTACTCTGCATCGGAGAAGGAGAAAGCTTAATGAGATGACAAAAGGAGAGGGTCTTGGTGAGGCTTACTCCGTAACCATATCACGAATAAAGGCGCAGCAGAGAAGCATGTCAAAACTCGGGATGGAGGTTCTAATGTGGGTGTCGCATTCGGAGCGGCCATTACATGTCGACGAGTTATGTCGCGCTCTTGGGGTAGAGGAAGGATCTACCGACTTGAATACCCGGAATATTCCAGCGATCGAAACACTACTAACATGCTGTCTGGGGCTTGTCACGGTCGAGAAGTCCTCATCTACCCTCCGCCTTATTCACTACACTCTTCAGGAATACCTCTCCCACAACCGGGATTTGTTCATTAAGCCCCACTCGATGATCGCCGAGGTCTGTTTGACTTACCTCAACTTTCGTCATGTCTGGGACCTTCTGCCTACCCTTCGTTCAGTCCCACCCACCATCCCTTTCACCGAATATGCTTCTTCCTACTGGGGTGCACATGCTAGGCTGGGAACGACCGAAAGTGTGAAAGCGCTTGCGCTAAAACTACTCGATTGTTACGATAAGCACATATCTTCGAAGATGCTGTTATTGCATAGAATGAGCATTTGGGATCGACCTCTTGATTTGGAAGACCGCCCGATAGGATTTACAGGGCTGCACTGTGCCGCGTACTTCGGATGTGCTGAGATTATGGTCGCTTTATTGGAGGTGGGTAAATGGGGTGTGCAGGCCACTGACCTAAAGGGTAACACGCCATTCATCTGGGCTGCTAGGAGAGGACATGAGCGGGTGGTGAGGATACTGCTTGGGCGGGGTGACGTCAAACCCGATGTACCTGATGAATCCGGTCGTACACCGCTCTTGCTTTCTGCGGGGTATGGGCATGAAGGGGTGGTGAGGGCGCTGCTGGAACGAGACGACGTCAATCCGGACACAGCTGACATCCTATTTAGCCGGACACCACTCTCGTGGGCTGCGCAGAATGGGCATGAGGAGGTTGTGAGAATACTGCTGGAACGGGACGACGTCGACCCCGGCGCAGCTCCCCCCCGACTTGGTCGGACACCACTCTCGTGGGCTGCGCAGAATGGGCATGAGGGGGTTGTGAGGATACTACTAGGGCGGAACGACGTCAAACCCGACACGCCTGATAAATCAGGCCGAACACCGCTCTCGCTTGCTACCGGGGATGGGCATGATGGGGTTGTGAGGGCATTGCTGGAACGAGAAGACGTCAATCCCTGCATAGCAGACATCCTGTTTGGCCGGACACCACTCTCGTGGGCTGCGCAGAATGGGCATGAGGGGGTGGTGAGGATACTACTAGGGCGGAACGACGTCAGTCCCGATACGCCTGATAAATCAGGCCGAACTTCGCTCTCGCTTGCTGCCGGGGATGGGCGTGAGGGGGTCGTGAGGGCACTGCTAGAACGAGGCGACGTCAATCCCAACACAGCGGACATCTCATTTGGCCAGACACCACTCTCGCGGGCTGCGCAGAATGGGCACGAGGTGGTCGCGCGGGTGCTAATGGAGCGAAACGACACCAACCCCGATGCACCTGATGAATCGGGCCGCACGCCGCTCTCGCTTGCTGCCGCATATGGGTGGGAGGGGGTCGTAAGGGTACTACTAGAACGGAATGACGTCAATCCAGACACAGCTGACATCCGGTTTGGCCGGACACCGCTCTCGTTTGCTGCCGAGAATGGGCATGAGGGAGTCATGAAGATACTGCTGGAGCGGAACGATGTCGATCCCGACACGCCTGATAAATCAGGCCGAACACCGCTCTCGCTTGCTGCCGAGAATGGGTGTGAGGGAGTCATAAGGATACTTCTTGAACACGGCAACGTCAATCCCAGCATACCTGATACTCTATTTGGCCAAAGACCGCTCTCATTTGCTGCCGCGAATGGGCATGAGGGAGTCGTGAAGATACTACTAGAACAAGACATGGCCAATCCTGACACAGGTGACCTCCGATTTGGCCGGACACCGCTCTCGTTTGCGGCTGCGAATGGGCATGAGGGGGTCGTGAGGATACTACTGGAACAAGCCAACGTTAACCCCCAGACAGCTGACAAATGTGGCCGGATACCGCTCTCATATTCTGCCGGGAATGGGCATGAGGGAGTCGTTAGGATACTGCTGAAACAAGACAACCTCGATCCCGACAAGGCTGACACCCTGTTTGGCCGGACACCGCTCTCGTTTGCTGCCGCGAATCGACATGAGGGGGTCGTGAGGTTACTACTGGAGCGGAATGATGTCAATCCTAACACGTCGAACGAATATGGCCAAACACCCCTCACGTTTGCTGCGGACAGTGGGCATGAGGGGGTTGTGAGGATACTCTTGGGACGGAAAGACGTTCGTCCCGACACAGCTGACAAATGTGGCCGAACACCGCTCTCGTGGGCTGCCGCGAATCGCCATGAGGGGGTCGTGAGGATGCTGCTAGAGCGGGGCGACGTTAATCCCGACACAACTGACACTTTATTTGACATGACACCGCTTTCGTTTGCTGCTGCGAATCGGCATGAAGGGATCGTTAGGATACTGCTAGAACGGAACGATGTCAATCCCAACACCGCTGGCACTTTATCAGGCCAGATGTTGCTCTCTTGGGCTGCGCAGAATGGACATGAACGGGTCCTGGAGATACTTCTAGGACGAAACGACGTCAATCCCAACACACCTGACATATATGGCCTAACACCGCTCTCGTGGGCTGCGCAGAATGGGCATAGGGGGGCTGTGAGGATCCTGATGGAACAGAACGACGTCAACCCCAACACACGTGACAAATATGGTCGAACACCGCTCTCTCTTGCTGCCGAGAATGGACATGAGAGTGTCGTGATGATACTGCTGGAACGAAATGAGTCCAATCCTGAGGCTGCTGACGACGAATATTGCCAAACACCACTTTCGTTTGCTGCCGAGAACGGGCATGGGGGGGTAGTGAGGATACTGCTAGAGCGGAATGATGTCAACCCCAACACATCCAACCAATACGGCCGAACACCGCTCTCGTTTGCTGCAGAGAACGGGCAAGAGGGGGTAGTGAGGCTACTTCTGGAACGGAACGACGTCAATCCTGACGCAGCCGACACCCTATTTTTCCAAACGCCCCTCTCGTTTGCTGCCGAAAATGGGCATGAGGGGGCCGTGAGGATACTCCTACGGAACGGTGTCAATCCCAACACTCCTAACAAATATGGCCGAACACCGCTCTCGTTTGCCGCTGAGAATGGGCATGACGGGGTCGCGAGGATCCTGCTGGGACGAAACGAGGCCGATCCCGAGGCTGCTGACGACGAATATTGCCAAACACCACTTTCTTTTGCTGCCGAGAATGGTCATGGGAGGGTGGCGAGGATGTTGCTGGAGCGGAACGATGTCAACCCCAACACAACTAACGAATATGGCCGAACACCGCTCTCGTTTGCTGCAGAGAACGGGCATGAGGGGGTAGTGAGGCTACTTCTGGAACGGAACGACGTCAATCCCGACACAACTGACACCCTATTTTCCCAAACGCCCCTGTCGTTTGCTGCCGAAAATGGGCACGCGAGGGTCGTCAGGATCCTTCTGGGACGTAGCCACCTCAACCCGGATATGCCTGATAAATACGGCCTAACCCCTCTCTCGTTTGCTGCTCGGAATGGGCATGAAGGGGTCGTGGAGATACTGTTGCAACGGAACGACGTCAATCCCGACAAGCCTGACAAATCTGGCCAAACACCACTCTCGCAGGCTGCGCGGAACGGGCACGAGAGAATCGCAAAGTTGCTACAGGAACGGCGGGGTTCCATTCCCAGATATCTAGATAGCCGAGAACCACTGTCGCATTTCTCCCCTGAGTTGTCTGAGCTCTCGGAACCTCCTTCCAAAAGGACCCGCAGGTTTTGACGTCCCCCTGGACCCTCCTCCACCTACTCCCAACAATGGAAGAACCTTAATGAAACAAAATCCTATGTCCACCATTGACAATTTTCAACGTGTGTGCTCACTTGCCGCTGTAGACTCCAAACCCGCCGATTGAATCATTCACCCGGAATCCCCTGTTATCCCATTGGCCCTTCCAACCGTCACCCCCTACACTTCTCGTTTTATTGCTTCTTTTATTTTATCAATCTTGTTTACGCCCGCAGTCTATTGGCACTCTTCTCGCTTCCCATCTCTGTATCCATGCACCCTTTTTATTTGTTGCTCATCCTCATTGTGTTGGTTTACCCCATACTCGTCCATGATTAGCTTTGTATAGACTTGTATTACTATGTAACTTAGATAGCAACTATGTTGTATTATAGGGGGTCAAAGCTTCATAGATATACTCGTAGACACAGGCTACATATAGGCACATCTTGTGCACGTGAGAGTGTGCGCACTGTGGGAACCAGGGGAGTTTATGGCGAACGATTTGCAGAGTTTGGTCTATTTTTTATCTTTTCCCTCCTTTTTTTCTTTTTCTCACTACCACCTGTCCCCTGCCATCCGCCTGTTTACTAGATTAAAAGATCAAATTTTCTCCTTACTAGCACCAAAGATATCTCCCTTTTTGCTCCGCTATCTTTTTTGAACATTATAACTTACAATGTACTATGACCCCGCGGATAAACTTACTCCTTCCGCCTACTTTCCCTCCCCGTATCTCTAGGTCCCCACCGCCCTAAAAGCATTATAGGAATTTTCGATATACACTAGAATCTCAACAGCAGGAGTACCTGAGAATGGGAGACTAGGTTAAGAACTCTCTCTAAGGGTTACCTTGGCCATAGTGCACTACCTAGGGTTAGGATAGGGTACTGTGAACGAGAACGTCGGTTAAGTCCTAAAACCGAAGTTTAACACCGGTCGAGGCTATGGATGACTCTAGAAGTTAGGGGAGTTTCCGGACCGTTTTGCGGTATGATAGGTAGTTTTAGAGCTTTGGCAATTTCCGGAGAAAGCTCTCCTGGGGTGACTCTCCCCTGATACCATAGGAGCGCGCAGAGGAGCGCGGACACGCATAAAGATACAGGACAGGTGTAGTGACCCACGGAAGGGCCGGGATGCTTTTCACACACCTATCTTTACAGCTATCCCAGTCCGAGATAATGAAGTTGTTGAATATACTTTCCCTATCTTTCTTACACAATGCTCACGTTCCCCGCGAACCCTCTCGCTCTATCGTCTACTGCTGCGCTATCTACCGTATCAACTTGAATAAGAGAGAGGGGTCCTAGGACGTCTGAGTTTCCTCTCTAAGTAACGCGTTGTTTTATTTTGCTGGTATTTTCTCCCGTCCCCACCAGAATAGGAAACTCAGACGTCCTGGGACCCCTC
>Ga0307517_10002768_pt1 | contig 27904 bp, 15 predicted proteins | sample 23_EM_MG_FD_194515 | JGI IMG/M metagenome (GOLD analysis project Ga0307517, IMG submission 194515) | Populus trichocarpa ectomycorrhiza microbial communities from riparian zone in the Pacific Northwest, United States - 23_EM | ecosystem: Host-associated > Plants > Roots > Unclassified | place... | reverse complement strand
ATAAGGACCAAAGTTAATATAAAAATTAAATTTTAAGAGATGAAATTGAAAAATAAATATTCAAAACAAAATATATATAGCAATCAAAAGTTTGAGGACCAAATTTAATATAATCAGCAAATAATATGACATTTCTAAAATTTTCACAACTTCCGGAAAGTGTTTTCCGCCCAAATTTTTCAGGAAAACATTTTCCTGAAAACCAAGCCAGATTTTCCTTTAACTGAAAAGTGTTTTCCGTTGACCAACTTTTCTAATGGCAAACAAACATAGAAAAGTTTGGAAAGTGATTTTTCAGAAACCACTTTCCAAAAAACAAATATAATCTTAATGTTTTTTTGATTTGTTATCATGGCACGTGAATGGGTTGAGGGTTTGGGTGGCACACTAGAGTTAACTTGAGTTATTATTATTTTTTTATTTTTCTTTTACCATGTTTTATTGAATTAAAATTTATCTTTGGTTTTTTCTTTTAATAAATATATTTTTTCACTGTCACTATTTTTTAAACTTGTTCCATTTATATGATATCGATACGTTTTTTTTTTTAATCTTATTATGCAAGGTAAACTTACTCGACCCACCAACTTGAATTATTAATTTTTTTACTTTTTTAAAACACAACTGTGACTTGTTGACATTTTTTTTTTTTATCTAACAGAAATATGGTGTGCATAATCAACCCTTAAAAGCTAAAACCACCCTTTCTGTTTTTATTTTTATTTGGCACCAATGATGAACGATGTTTTAAACGGTCACACTCTGGGCATCGACGACGAACCTGAGATGAACCCCGCTGACACGTCAGCTGCACACCTGCACCCAAATCCTGGAGCCGAAGAAGTCGATGAGCTTCTTTCTGAACGATGTCATCTTTGCTCCTTTATTATTTTTTACAGCATCATTGATTGCGAGAGGGAATCAAAGACTTTATTTTCATGGCTAGAAAGTTGTGCGTGTGTGAGAGAGCATGGCTTGAGGAAGAAATAGCGTGTGAAAATAGAATTATTGTTGTTGTTGTTTTTTAAAGTATTTTTTATTCAGAAATATATTAAAATAATATTTTTTTTATTTTTTTAAAATTATTTTTGATATCAGCATATCAAAATGACATGTAAACATAAAAAAAATTAATTTAAAACAAAAAAAATAAAATAAATTTAAATTTTTTCAAAAACAATTTTAAAATACAAAAATAAACAAGCCAAATACAGCTAACAAACATACATTCTTAAACAACATCAACACACGCACAAACACACGTCAAGACTGCTAGCACCAGTTTTCGTAATTTTTCCGGGCAAATCAGTCGCAACCACATCAGTTCGTTGCAACAACTTTGCTTTTCTTTTTTTTTTTTTTTTTTTGCTTGCTAGCGATTAAAAACCAATGTATTCTGAAATAGTTTTAAAAATATTCTACAAACATTTTTTTGTTCGCATACAGTTTATTTTATCAAACTATTTCAGAGTTTTGGAAACAAAAGTGACATTTTCAAGAAATAGCTCCATCAGATGGTGTAATATTCAATAAGAATTAGTTTTTTGAATCCCCGACTAAAATATAATGTGTAAAAAATTATGGCCCGCATGACAAATGACTCATCAGAGCACCAAACATTTCGAGTGGCCCGTAAAAATGCAAGATGACCCAACCCTAAGCACAGCACAGCACAGCACACCACCCACTCACCATGACGCATCAATCCACGGGCCCGAACAACTCTTCGCTTCAATTCCCAAAACAACCCTTATCAAAACCACCGATTCCCAAAGCATATTCCAGATAGATCCGAGGCTAAAATAGTAAATCAATTTCCCACAGATTTATAGCACCTTGTTTGATCCGCTACCATAAATAAAAACTCCAAAAATTTAAAACAAAATCCGCAACTGAAAACCAAAACTAAAAATCAAAAGCCGTTCTCTTCTGCTTCGATCAGTACTCCACGATCTACAATGGCCAGGAAGTTCTTTGTTGGCGGAAACTGGAAATGCGTGAGTCCCATTTTCTTGCATACTTTACTTGATATTCTGTTATTTATATTGTTGATTTTTTTTTGGTCCTGGATGCAGAATGGAACCAGCGAAGAAGTGAAGAAGATAGTGTCAGCCCTCAACAATTCCCAAGTACCTTCATCTGATGTTGTTGGTAAGTGTATGCTCCTTACTCTTGCTCTGCTTTACGCAAATCGCATCAACAAAAACACTTGGGGTATTCTTAACCATGATCTGTTTGGATATTGGTACGATCTTCTTCTACAGAGGTTGTTGTAAGCCCTCCATTTGTGTTTCTCCCTCTGGTGAAAAGTACGTTGAGGCCTGATTTTCATGTCGCGGCTCAAAATTGTTGGGTTAAGAAAGGAGGTGCTTTCACCGGTGAAGTCAGGTATTCTTAAGCTTGATGCAAATAATTTCTATTAGCTGCAACATGTCGTCTTTTTCGTTTTTTAACTGGTTTAAATCTTTCTGCGGGATTTGAATGTCTAAATGCTGAAGCTGATGTGTGCAGTGCCGAGATGCTTGTGAATCTGGATATTCCCTGGGTCATTCTTGGTCACTCCGAAAGGAGAAGTCTCCTAAATGAATCAAATGAGGTAAGTTGTGTTACATGGCATAGTAAACACTTATCTCTGGATAATTCCTATTGCCAATACTTCTGAAGATGCTTATTTTTGTGATAACTAAATCATGTAGTAACTTCCCATTCTGGGTGTGTTTCCTTTAGTTTGTGGGGGATAAGGTTGCATATGCACTATCTCAAGGGTTGAAGGTGATAGCTTGTGTTGGTGAGACTCTTGAGCAGCGGGAAGCAGGATCTACCGTGGAGGTTGTTGCTGCACAAACCAAAGCAATTGCAGGTATTCTATTGATAGTATCCTTAAAAAAATTATTTTGTGGTTCTACGATGTTGTACATGATTGTGTAAATATTCCGCGTAAGAAGTTTCTGGCCTTTATATGGCGGTGAAACATTGTTGATTAAGTTAATCTGTTGCTAGTCGGGTATGCAGAATCATTGTTTTCTTATCAATTGAAATATCGTACTCTAGTTTACAGTGATGCAATGTTCTTTGTTTACAGTGATCACTTGCTCACACACTTTAGATGAACTTGAATTCAACTCCGTCTCTTTCTCCTAGTTCCAATTCTGCAATGCACCTTCAAAACAACGTTCAGAGAACTTGTATTTATCATACAGTTAATTGAATTTTGATCACAATTTGATCATATCAAGGGGCTCCATATGTGCATACCTTTTTCAGTAGATCTGTTCATTAATTTGGAACATATCACCATGTTGATTCTTTTATATGTCTTGCAACCTTCACAGTGTCTTAACTGTAACGAGTTTTGGAGTGCCATGATTTTCAACTTTGCTTTTATTGCAGCGCGAGTATCAAACTGGGCTGATGTTGTCTTGGCCTATGAGCCTGTGTGGGCTATTGGAACAGGGAAGGTTGCAACTCCTGCTCAGGCACAGGAGGTAAGTGCAAACCTGGTTTTCTTGATGCAGATTATGCTCATTATATGCACCAAGCTTTCCACAAAGTACAAAAACCAGGGCATCGAACACCTATTGATTATTTCCTGTACCGCAATAATTCAGATTGCGCTATTAAATTGAGCATAAGGACATAGAAAGTGGTTGGCGGAGTTTGTTTTCTAGGGAAATGGCTTGAATGGAAATCGATTAGGATTTCTGTTTTGTAAGTTCAGAAAATGATAACAATCAAGTCTCTTCTTTGCAAATCCTACATTTGGGTATACAGAGTACTAAGATAAGAAAACTTTGTTTGCTTCAAACTCAAAATCTTTTAGCTTCTATGAACTTTCAATCTCATAGTATTAGCTCATTTATAGCAGACAAATGGTGTTTTTGCCCCATAATTGTTAATTTTTTTTCTAACTGCCCACTTTCTCAGGTTATTTCCTGCATGTTAAACACCAGTTAATCTGTGATCGTGTCTAGTTTGTTGATTTCCCATGATTAGTTTCTTGAAACTCTGGCTTATTAATCTAATAGGTGCATTATGAACTGAGGAAATGGCTTCAAGAAAATACCAGCCCTGAAGTTGCTGCGACAACCAGGATTATTTATGGAGGTATCTTCATTTGTTAATGCTACTTCCAATCTGTCTATTTTCTTGATTGCTTTTTATCGTTTCTTGTTGATCTGTTAATAAATCTTTCACATCTTTTGAAAATAAAGAAAACCAACTTTACCCATTAAATAACTCATTCTGTAACATGAGGTAGATGCTTGCATAAAATACTGAGAAGTGAATGTGCTATGGCCTCATTTTTCTTGAACACAAACACAATGAAACATGCTTAGGGAAGCATAAGGGGTTATACCTTGCCTGGTCCAGATGGATCGATATTCAGCCCTTGATCTATCTGATCGTACCATTGGCACCATTGCAATACTCTGGGAATTGATTGGACCTGAAGCTTTTGCAAGGCTGAGCGCACTGCACCACCTTGTTTGCATCTAGATAAAGAAGATATTGTAGTGTTGTGAACAATGTCTGAAAAGCTAACGTGCCTTTTCTCTTACTGCTGGCTTATTTTTGCTTTCATTCTGGTTTCTTAATGGGAGTTTACAAAACAGTGTTTATTTTTCTCCCCAATTTTCCTTCTATGTTTGCTTAAATTTGTGCCTGATTCAGGGTCGGTTAGTGGTGCAAACTGCAAGGAATTGGCAGCAAAACCTGATGTTGATGGCTTTTTGGTTGGTGGTGCTTCTCTAAAGGTAGTGCTAATTACTAGTTATATAACATATCTCGTTGAAGTTTACTTGTCTTGTCCCTACCGGTTGATTTCCCTGACACTTCCCTTTCATTGTGCTGCCGTCATTAGCCGGAGTTCAATGACATTATCAAGTCTGCTGAAGTGAAGAAAAGTGCTTGATTTGGAACCGGGCATGGTGGTGACTCTTGATGCTTATGTTTGAGGAGGTATATAATCCATCATGTACAATTTTAGACATGTTTTCGAGGAAATAAGTTCTCGCTCTTATGTAACAAGAACATCACTTTAACTGGCTTTATGTTTGGATATAGCCAGCTGTTTTCCTACCACCGCCGTTTACATTTTGAGTTCCTGGTTACTTCCATGCTTTTAACATGTTTGCATGAATGCCATCAATTATTTTATGTCCGGCCCTTGTAACTTTTCTAAAGTGGCTCAGGTCGTAACTCGTAAGTGATGGGAATACTCCTACCCGCACAGGTCCTTCTGTCTTTTGAAGTCTTTGCCCAAAAGTTGATGTTACAACTACTGTAGTGGGTGATTTTATGTTGCTTCAAGTTTATTAAGGATGTCAATTTTTTTTCACTGTAAAGAAAATTAAATGTAAACTTGTAAAATCATTAAATTATTAGTATTTTTTTAACTAATTATATATTGATAATTTTAAAAAATAAAATAAATTATATTAAAATTAAAATATAATAAAGAGAATAAATAATATTATAATTAATAAGTAATCTAAATAAAATAAAATAAATAGTGATTCAATATATTAATGACATAAAATATTCTGAAACAAAACTTTTAATCATTAAATGGTTTTCCAGTACAAGAGGGAATCATCAAGTTATAGCCTGGCGTAACCTGTCGGATATTGTTTGCTTTGGGCTTTATTATTCTCATGAATTTGTTCTTGATGACCGTGTATGATTTTCAAATGTGTTTAATAAGTCGGCAACCAGCACTACTAATAAAGCTAGTTATCAAATCTTTATTTGTCAATGTGAGATATTACATATTATCTAATGAATTTTTTTGGGTTGCAAGCTAATATAAATCTAATAATAAAATAAATCTCTAAATAAAGTCTAATGTGTCAGAACAAATTCAAATTATAAATAACTATTCAACATTAAATAAATAAATAAAAATAAACGATAAAAAAATTATTCTTGCTAAAATTCTTTCATATAGCTTAGATTTTCAATTTTCGTATATTCTAAGTAAATTTCAATCTTGATTTCAAACGCATCGTTCTTTCTTGTTTGAGTTAATTGTTGGGCCTATTATATATGGTTGGAAAGCTTGAGATGTTTAGTTTTCAGTCCAACTTGAATCACAACAAAATTCTACCGGTCGCTCCAAATATGTCCCAAATAGTATACGAAGGTTTAGTTTGATAGATTTTATAAGATTTATCTAGTAACTTTGATCATCTGAAATAATATGTTCTCGAACTCCATTTGATCCGAAAAGCTACCACAATATAATTTTATGTGTCTAGTATTTACCTGTAAAATTTTAGCTCGGTCTGATATACGATTTAATAAATATGACCGATTTCATAAAATTAATCAGCAAATATTTTAAGATGAAATTCAGATTTCACTTCATTCATGTTATAAATTTAATACTCTTAAAATCAAATCAAAATTTACTGATTTTACACGAGTCAAAGAAAATTTTACTTAATTTAAAATTTTTAATGTAATTTTACACACTAGAAACATACAACTCGCGGCTCCGACAAGAATAAAGTTTACATTGCCTAATAAACCAAACTACGGGCATAACCTCACTGCAAGTTATTTCCGCTCAGTCTTCGTCCCAACTCCCCCCTTCCGTCCCCCCGGTTTCCGAAAAGGCAAGACGGTGTTTTTCGACCCAAGTTATTGCTCATTATGTAAGAAAAGGACGCCACGCGTCGTCTCATGGATCTTATTTTGCAGATACAGGTCTCGTTCTTTTTATGGCTATGGCTAGATAGGCTCAAGCTTCTCATGCATTTCCTGGCATTCCCATTTTCTTGCTTATCCGAGACCTGATCTTTTTTCCTATCAGGGGTCTTTTTAATTATTCCCCTATCGTATGCTGTCAGCGGGTTTATTTGGCTACTTAACGTCACAACCACCATGGGAACAGTTCAGGATTTCAAGTTCTATTAGCAGCCAGATCAGTCATGATCGATATCCGTGACGCATGTTGGTTGGAACTCGTTTGATGGGGAAAATGGGATATGGGAATTTTAGGACTGGATTCTTATTGGTTGCTGGTGGGTTGAACATGAAAAATTGCTTCTCTTGTCCTCCTCTCTTTCCTGCGGTCAAGCTTGAAAGATAAAATATTGGGAATTTGTGATGTTATTTTTTTTCTTTTCAAGTTTCTGCTCCAACCTGACGGATCAGGCGACAGTATTTTAATTGACGATTGGACCATCTGCCTCACAGGGTTAAGCTTCTCCAGGCTGTTCAAACAGGGGGTGTCGATTGTTGACTGGATTTAAAAATATTTGTGGATAGAAGTTGATGAGGTTAGCCTTACAAGAGTCAATCGCTACCAACCTGCGGGCAAGGGGCATTGCATGTCACCTTTGACCCTTTTAGCAGAATAATTATTAACCCATGTGATCTCATTGCTGTATTATGACCTTTCTCTGGAACAGCAATTTTGCCACCGCGTTAATGTTCGCCGCTGTTACACCGGCAACCGCACGGTTCGGGGGTGAAGATTTTAAGTGTTCCGGGGTTTGAGTCTTGAATCGGTGGCAACTCTACTTTTTATGCCTCTATTTACGCAAGTATTTTGGACTTCGACTGCGATATATGCAAGAAAAAAACAGAAAAAAATGAAATATTTTAATTAGGAGTCATCAAATCTACACAGGAATGGATTACTTGAATTTAGAATATCAAACTTCCAAATCCAAATCAATTAAATAAATATCTGGTTTTTTTATTTCTATAAAAAATATAACAATTCATTAGATACTAGCATATTGAAATATGTGTGTGTGAAAGTAATATGCCCAAAATGTCCGGTCTTCCATGCATTTTCTGAAAGTTTCCCTCTCATTGGATTATTTTAAGCTTATGATTGCCGTGACATTTTGGGCATATTACTTTCACACACACATATTTAAATATGCTAGTATTTAATGAATTGTTATATTTTTTTATAGAAATAAAAAATCCGATTTTTATCCACTGCCGTTTGTAACACAGGGTAAACCGATTTGCCGAGGAAGGGTTTCTCGTGTCATGCTTTATTAATTGTTATACCAAAAAAGAAAAATAAAAAATCTTTTGTTGAATGGCTGAGTGTATACATTATATTATAGATTTGGTCAATTAACTTATATAAAATAGTTTATCAAAGTGCAACAACGATTATTTTAAATTAAATTAATTTTTATTTGAAAATATATTAAAATAATATTTTTTTAATTTTTAAATTTATTTCTGATACCATCTTATTAAGAACACTAATTTTTTTTTAATAAAAAAAACTCAAATTCTCATGAAAATTAGGTTGAATTACGCCCCAAATAGTCACTGAAAGCTATTTAAAAAACCAATATTTTTAAGAATTGAATTTGTCCATGGAGAAAAATATTAGAAGATGACGAAATAGGGTCAACGAATACCAAACAACTAGAGACATGCACGTGAACCTTATAGCAGCATTCATGAAGAAAAACGATTTTTTTTTTTGCAAAAAGTCAACAGCAAAGCTTGGCCAGAGGAACAACAGTCACGGGGTTTCCTTTCCAAGTTCAATTCCTGTCCGCTGTCATCTTTGTATTTTGCTAAACCTGTCCGCATTCGATTTGTTAAATTCGAAAAATTTACAACTCTAAACTTTACCTAGATTATTGTATTCTAAGCTGAATAAATAAAAATATTAATCTGAAAAAACCAGTGGTTTTTTATTTAAAAAATATATTATACTGTTTTTTTTTTTTTTTAAAAATGATTCAGTTTAACTAGAAGTCTGATCCTAAATGTATATATATAAAGTCTCCTTGCTTTTCCCAAGTATTGATGATAGTGTTATGTACTATCTCCCCTGTGCTGGTTGCGCTTTTCTCCCCGCTAGAAGATGCTCTCTGTGGGGCTGTGTAAGAGAAAAGTCAATTATTTAGTGACGGTGGATGTTATTTTTGTTCTCATTTTCATGTTCATGTTCATGTTTTCTTTTATATAACGACCCTTTGCAGATAAAAATAGTCACACTCCAGCCGTGGCCAGTGGTGGAGTAAAAACAAATAATAATATAGAAGGACGTCGATTTTAATAAGTTTCTAAAATAAAAGGCTAGATGAATAAAATAATCCGTGGGATTTTTAAAGCTTTATTGATAATAAAATTAAATATCCCATGATTATTTTTTTATAGCCATTCATAAACAATATCACTACAGAATATATAAAATCAGAATTATTTTTCATCAGGAGACAATCATTTCATCATGATACTTTTGGTCTGCGGACAAAAAATTGAAGGGGTCATGTCATCATTTGTCATTTCTGACGTAATGCCTCAATATCCTTTCCATTTTCGCATGAATTACTACAAACGCAGCCTGTATAATCCATGGATATGAGAAATCTCGTGTGTGAATGCATGTATATTATTACACATGTTGTCAACAATCTTTTCTCGTATATTAAAGAGTTGCAGGTTGTTGAACGTTGATTTCTCAAACAGGTCCCTGTCAAGGCAAATCGAGAAGCTCACTTGACGCCCATCATTCCTGCTGCCGAATAAAATACTCTGCAACTTGATCGGAATAAACCAATACAAGGATTTCTGCACTTGCTGTTTGATAAATTATGGATGCTAATCCAATGGCCAGAAATAACTTAAACCAGGCATATCTGTCCTTTCTGTACAAAAGGACAGAGGATTCTGGACCAGAAGACAAGAAGGCCGACCATAATCGATGCCATTTTCAAATCTCCCTCTTCTATTTCTACTATCACTTGCTTGTGTAATTTAGACCATAAAATACCATTAGATGTCTGGCTGGATGAAAATCAAATCACTTATTGGGAATTGATTAAGCAAATATCATTGGAATTAATTCATGTTAATGAGTTCTAAGTTCTCGTCCACATGTAGATAAAAGGAACTACTTTTTTTTTTTTTTTTCTTTGCTTTCCACAAGTAGACAAAGGGGAACGCAAACGAAGGCCAAGTCAACCCTTTCTCTTTTGTCCTCGGCAAAGGTCTAATAAACAGAACTTTCCCTGAAGGCAAACAAAACACAAGAGAAAACCAAAATCTAACAATATTTGCCTCTTACTCATTCTCGTTTTCCCTTCTCTCTCTCTTTTTAATTAGTCAAAGTTTGCTACTGGTTGGTCACGATCGTGGGTGCCAGCTAACCTTTTTTTTTTATTTTTATATAAAGCTTTTGGTTTCCCACTTGTTGTGCTCCTCTCTTTGTTCCCTATCTCAAGCTTCTCTCTGCCTTGTTCCTGTCAAGGTTTTCTTGAACTGGGCTTCAAAAATAGTTATTCAATCTTTAGCAGCTGGAACTCGTGTGCAAAAGTGAAGGGTTTTTGAGCTCCGTGTTTTAATGGGGTCGTGCTTTAGTGCTAGAGTTAAAGCTGAGAGTCTTCCTTGTAATGGTTTGTTCTCAAATTCGTACAGATCAAGATGAATATTTGATTTTACTCTTTGCCAAAGTTGGTGCTTTTTGTTTATTCCCTTTTTTTTTATCTCTCTCGCTTGAAAAGGGATATTTAGTATTTGCCTATGCTTTTTTCCTTGTTGATTTTGGATTCTTGATGCTTTCTTTCTTGAGATATCCACCACTGTTTGATTGATAAGAAAAGGGAGGTGGATAGGGGATCTACAATTTTGATTCTTGTTTCTTTACTTGCATTATTACTTCCCTGTCACTGAAACTTCTTCTTGTTGTTTTTCTTTTATGAATATCACTGAAACTTTTAGCTCTACAACCAAAGAAGATCACAAAAACCATCCATCTAGTTACGTTACGTTGGGCTAATTTGGATAAGCTGATGTAACACAAAAAAAAAAAAAAAAAAAACTAGAAAACAGTTTCAATTAAATAAAACCATTTGGCATGATTTACATGACGCTTCTGTCCTGAAATAATCAAGATAAGATAAAACATAGCCATTTGAAAGATAATCTGTAGTTATTTTTCTAATTTTCTCAGCAAACTTACTATTGAGCTGAAACTTCTTCGTTTTTCCTTTTCTTTTGCTTGTCGTTTTGAAAGTATAGATGGATTTGTAAGATATATAACTTTGACTATTCAGGGGTGAACACAAAATACGCTGGCAGAAGTGGCAATGACAGGAGTGGGTCAAGCAGCAAGGTATCATCTTCTACAGTGCCTTCAACTCCTCGGACACAGGGTGAGATCTTGCAGTCCTCCAATTTGAAGAGCTTTTCCTTTAATGAATTAAAAGCAGCTACCAGGAACTTCCGTCCAGATAGTGTGTTGGGCGAAGGTGGTTTTGGTTGCGTGTTCAAAGGGTGGATTGATGAGCATTCATTGACAGCTGCCAAGCCTGGAACAGGCATTGTCATTGCTGTAAAGAGGCTTAGCCAAGAGAGTTTCCAGGGTCATCAGGAATGGTTGGTGAGTATCCTTCCCTTGTCTGCCTATTTCTAAAAACTTTATTTTGAATTTTGTGAAAAAAACTGTGATTGTCTAGGGACAAGATACAATCACTCGTCCAATATGAACTGGTATTCAATACTTTGGGAATGCTTGCCAAGAGTTGCATTAACAAAGTTAGAATTATGAAAGTGTCATTTGAACATCTTTAATGACCCGGCTCTCAGCAGTTCTAGTGCTTAGATGATAATTTTTAAAGAGAGCATGATTAATAGACTTTGTGCTGCTTTTGTGGACCGCAGGCAGAAATCAACTACCTGGGCCAGTTGTATCATCCAAATCTAGTGAAATTGATCGGCTACTGCTTAGAAGATGACCACCGGCTTTTGGTTTACGAGTTTATGCCCAAGGGCAGCTTGGAGAATCATCTATTCAGAAGTGAGCAGTTCATATCCTGCTATATTTTAGCCACCTCAACCTTCAATTCAAGTAGTAATATCTTCTATGATCTCAAATACCTTGGATAAAAATCGCTGAACTAATTTTTTTGTTGGAATAGGGGCTTCTTATTTTCAACCACTCTCATGGAATCTCCGCATGAAGGTTGCCCTTGGTGCTGCCGAGGGTTTAGCATATCTTCACAGTGACAAGGCGAAAGTTATATATAGAGACTTTAAGGCATCTAATATCCTGCTCGATTCGGTATGTGAAAATGTTCAGTTTATGAATTTTGCTTCATGAGGATGTACCGTACTACACCTCTCTAATAAATCCTTCTTACTTTGTAAAATGACAGAGTTATGGGGCCAAACTCTCTGATTTTGGGTTGGCCAAGGATGGGCCAACAGGCAGTAAAAGCCATGTATCTACAAGGGTCATGGGTACCCACGGCTACGCAGCTCCTGAATATATGGCAACAGGTATCTTTCAGATCACCACTCTGGTCATGTTCACTTTTCTCATCCCTGCTTCTTGTGGAAAAAGAAATGCTTATTTTATATGATTATGGTTTTCTATTGCTGCCATCTCACTTCTGTTTGTTTGTGTGAAGGTCATCTAACAGCAAAAAGTGACGTATACAGTTTTGGGGTTGTTCTCCTTGAAATGTTGTCTGGCAGACGAGCTATAGACAAAAACAGGCCCTCCAAGGAACAATATTTAGTTGAATGGGCGAGGCCTTACCTTAGCAGTAAGCGGAAAATTTTCCAAGTCATGGATGCTCGCATCCAAGGCCAGTATTCATCGAGTGACGCTCTCAAAGCGGCAAATCTTGCAATCCAATGTCTATCAGCAGAACCAAGATATAGGCCAAACATGGAAGAAGTGGTAAAAGCATTGGAACAACTTCACAATTCCAATAACAATGATGGATCCAGGGGCTCTCGCGGTGAAATCCCCCGAAGAGTTCATCGAAGTTCAAGCAATGGTCCTACATATCATAGGAAAAATGAAGTATCCAATGGAAAACCTGCCTCTTATGCAGGGCCATGTGTTTCACCTCTTCGTACATAAAGGGGGAAAATAATCCAGTACATGCTTTACATTGTATATTGATCCAAGGAAACTACAGATTTATTTTAACGAGTGTTATATCCTGTAAAGCATGGAATGCAGCCCATGACAGTTACTGTACAGTTCTTCAATTCCAAAACATCTAAATATGACAGCTTTTTTTGACCTATTTTCTTACCCGGTGTAAGACTCAAATGACTGCCAACAATCATGCAAACTGGATACCCATTATGCTTAGATACAACTCCTGCCTCTTGGCTCTTAAGTTTCCTGATTTTTTAATTACTGGATGACCAAATGTCCAGTAGCAGAGCAGGAACCAGTCCAGTTCATGTGATGTCTCTTGGAAATATGAAATGGATCAGAGACAGTTCAGTCTTGGCAGAAATTCATTTTTCACTGGCAACATTTAGCTCCTGCCGATGAAAATTGCAATTCTTGGTAGCAGCTACAGGCTCAAATGCTTTCCAGTTGCTCTCAAGGTGACAGTCATAAAGCCAACAACATCACCTAACAAATCTTACTCTATCACTCAGTTTTTCACAAGTCCCTGATTTTTTAGTTCGGAAGGGATATTTATGTTTGTTTCGAAAATATCAGGACTAGAATATAACTTCTCACTAAACATGAAGGTCTTAAGAGTAAATTACAATTAGGGGCTATTATCGTCATTCTGTGTAAAAAGGCTGAGGTTTTAGATATCCAAAAGCTAAGGTTTCGAGGCTAGCGGCTTTTAGCTCAAACGGAGACAGGGAAGGTGGGCGACAACTGACAACGATGATGGCCACTTCAATGTCTCTGCTCCAGCACGTGTGTTCCGTGCCAATCGCACGTGCCATGCGACCTCGTTCCGTTACCGTCATATCCTCTCGTAGCCTCTCCACCACAACCTCTTCCTCCTCCACCCTATCTCGTGCCTCTCAAGTGGACCCTCACGTGCTCCTCGGCATGTCGGAGCCCGAGCTTCAACAACTCGCAACCGACCTTGGACAGGTTATCATCACAACAGAAAGTTTCTTATTTTCCGTTTGGTTCCTGGGAAAGTGGAGGAAAAGAAAGTAATAGTTATGAAACTTCAGTAATTGAAGAGAAAATTAATGCAATCTTAGTTATTTATTTTTAATTTTAAATGCTTAAATTTTCAATTTCTTTGTTTTCTTCTTCTATTGGAATTATATAAATAGCAAAGCTATAGAGGAAAGCAGCTCCATCATCTAATATACCAGAGAAAAGTCAAAGAAATCCAGGATTTTAGTCAGTGTAAGTAGTACTGTGCTCATAACTTAATTCAGGGCAGATTTTTTGCTTTTTTTTTGTTCAATTTTGTATTCTTGTAACTTATGTTAGCTTTATTTGCGCTCCTTTTTTATTTCTTGGTAACTAGTGCCTCTGGTATTTCGAAATGATCTTCAAGACGCTGGATGGAAAGTCGGGCGGTCACCTATTTTTCAAACTGTAACTGCAGCTGATGGCACGGTTAAGGTAGATATACTGCTATGTTTGATTTGTAATTTGACGCTCTGTGCTGTTATTGATTTTATGCATGCTTAGCTCCATTGGTTGAGGCAGTTTTAATATTGCTACACTATTTATGCTAAATGAAATGTATATTCAGGGCTAGTTTGCTGCTGCTATGTTTCGTATGCTTTATTTGCTAGACATACTTGGTTGTTGTTGTATCATATGATAGGGTCGTGTTAAATTTTATTTGCTGGTTTTGAAGTAGATATATAATTATCAATGGATATGCATTAACAGATCCTGTTTTTGCTTATATAATGAAATTATAGTTTTTGGGAAGTGAACCTTTGCACGCACACCTCTTTCTGATTTAAAATTAAGTTTATAGTATCATTTACTTCAGCTTGCTAATGGTCTTGCAGTTACTGATAAGACTGGAGGATAACAGATTGATTGAAACTGTTGGTATTCCAGTTGAAGATGAGAAAGGTTCAATGCGGCTTACTGCATGTGTTTCATCTCAGGTAACTTTCCAAATCATGGACTAACCTTATTAAATTTTTCCTGGTCGCGGTGCTTTTACGGGCTCGCTGATAACTTTCTTGTGTTTTTTTAATTTTATTGCTCAGGTAGGCTGTCCTTTGCGCTGCTCATTTTGTGCCACCGGAAAGGGTGGTTTTTCAAGGAATCTTCAAAGGCATGAAATTGTTGAGCAGGTCAGTGGTGCAATCCACAATTGTTCTTCAAACGCAGTTATCAAGTGGGACTGTTGAGAGTGTTTTACTGTTTGTATATCTGAGAACATAGACTTGGTAGTTCTGGAACTACTTCAACCTGTTCAAAATTATACTTACATGTTTTATATGCACAGGTTTTGGCTGTTGAGGAGATCTTCAAGCACAGGGTGACAAATGTAGTGTTCATGGGAATGGGTGAACCAATGTTGAACTTGAAGTCGGTACTTGAAGCACACCGATGCTTGAATAAGGTGCAATTAATTTTTTTTTTCCAACAATTATCCCATTGCTTCTTACCTATCTTCTGTTAATTATTTTAATGCCTACTATTGTCTTTATCTGGCCCCTTGATTTGGTTGGTTTTACCTGCCATGAGCAATGATTAGTTTGTCCAGAATAATTTTGTTCTTTGTAAGAATGGTTGAAAATGGGAATAGTGAGCTAAAAGAATTAGGATCAGATTTGCCTGGAATTAGACCGTTGAAGTTGATTTTTCTAGTTCAAAGGTTAGTGGAGAAGAGAGCTGCATAGATGGTTATGGATGCATGCATCAAATCACTGCCATTTTCAAATGCAATTTACTTCTGAAACAACCAGCATCCTGTTTATTGTAAAATTTTCAATGGATGGGCTGTACATAGGTTTCGGATGTAACAAGCTCATGTACAATTCATTTTTCTTATTTCACCAGGATGTTCAAATTGGGCAAAGAATGATCACAATATCAACTGTGGGGGTTCCAAACACAATTAAAAAGCTGGCTTCTCATAAACTTCAGTCAACATTGGCCTTAAGGTACTGTAAGAGGAGACAGAGATTATATGTTTGAGCAATTCTTTGGCACTGTAAATATTGTAATCCGTCTCTGAGTAAATTGGGCCACTTCCAGTGATATGCATGTCTTGATGGATTTCCTATTAATGGATCCCTTTGATGCCAATAGTTTATGTTTGCCTATGACAACTTTTTCTCATTCTCTTTATACTTCAGCTTACATGCTCCAAATCAGAAACTTAGAGAAACAATTGTTCCAAGTGCGAAATCCTACCCTCTAGATGCAATTATGAAAGATTGCAAGGAGTACTTCCTTGAAACCAGTCGACGAGTATCCTTTGAGTATGCACTTTTAGGTACTGAATTTTCATTATCTGCACTTGAAGCTTGACCAATGAAAACTGATAAGATTATTCTAACTGCTAACATAAAATTACAATTTGTTTGGGCAGCTGGGGTCAATGATAGAGTGGAGCATGCTAAAGAACTTGCTGAGCTACTTCACCAGTGGGGACGTGGTCATCATGTGAATCTGATTCCTTTCAATCCAATCCAAGGTTCTGATTACAAGCGTCCACACAAAAAGGCGGTATGCACATTAGTCATAAACACACTGTTCTTTCCCTGCTGGCAGTAAGAATACACAAATATTCAAATCATGCATTGCCATTTCTATTTACTTGTGCCTTTTCCATTTGGCAGATACAAGCATTTGCAGCTGTGCTAGAGTCTCGTAAAGTAACTGTAAGCGTGCGCCAAACAAGGGGCCTGGATGCAAGTGCAGCTTGTGGTCAACTAAGAAATGAATTCCAAAAAAGTCCTTTAGTCATAAATTCTGACAGCTTGGAATCTCAACCAGAGAATGTTGCAGTCGCATGCTGATGCCAATCAGTCTTTGGTTGGTTGCGTATCTGATGGCATTTCACACTTGTCTCTTCCCCAATCTGCAAGAATCTTGTTGCTTGATGACCAGGCTAGTTGGTGTCTCCAAGCATGCTTGTTATGGTGTAATCTAGAATTTGCATCTGCCTTGCGGCTGCAGAAGTGAAAGTTCGTTTCATACATGATGCGAAACACACGGGGTTCAATGAATGGGCTCATTTTACCGATTGGTTTGGGGGGTTCTGGGTTGTGAATAGCCTGAAAACTCATGAGATGAAGAGTGGAGGACACGCTTTTCTCAATGATTTTCCTCTTTGTACCGAGGAGGGGAGCGATCGTGATTATACACAAGCACAACCATCAGTGTTAGCTAATAGTTTGTAAAGATGCAACCTGCTCCCATCTTCTGTTTTGATTATTAATAATAGTGCTTCCATCTTTGCTCATAAAGAGAAAGAGATCAGGCGTTGGACTGTGGAGTCAGGACCACAAGTCTCTCGAAAAAAAGGTACTCTATGAGACCGTTGTTTGTAGCTAGGCAGACATTTTTTATTTGCGTTATTAGTGGATTTATACCTGTCATTACAATATCTTTGCCCTCAGTTTTCTTGTTAAACTACTTTGAGTAAATCCTAAGTGCCACAAAAACAATGAAGATGGACAGCATGGCAGTAAGCAAATTTCTGTTGTTGGTCCGAGCTCTTCATTCTTTAAACTCTCCCCTTCCCACAAAGAGAATACCGATTATCATCAACCAGTTCATATTTTCTTTTCCTCTTCTGGGTAGATTAACTTTCGGAATCTCCATGCCAACATTATAATCTTAGCTTTTTGTTTATTAGAAGGCTTACTTAGCATTGAGCTATGCTAAGCTAAAATATGATCTCAGATTGACTGGTACCGTAATTCCATATCAATCTGTTCTGTTGGTCAGGCTAGTACCAGCATAATTATTATTTTTTCACTTTAATACTTTCAGGCATGGTTATAATACCCATTTGGAAGCCAATCTGGCTCGCGCTTCAGACTCATTTTGAAAAGGGTTCATACGGGTCAACTCACCCCTTTGACTGTTTTTGAAAAAATAAAAAACTTCAAATAATATCAATTTTGATAAGAAAAATCAGCTTTTTTAATGACCCTGTCCAGAACAGATTTTAAATCGATAAATCACTGAGATAACCTAATTTGAAGGTATACTTTGTTTTCACATCATTATCTCAACTTTGAATCCAAAAAAGTATACTAATTTTTTTTTCCCGTTTATACATGATTTTAAATGTGAATAACCAATTTAAGATGCGGTTGTAAAAGGATTTTAGAGGCTGGTTGTAAAGGAAATTAGTGTCTGTTTCTTATTGTTATAATAATTATTTTTTAAAATATATATTTTTTTGAAAATAAATTAAAATAATATTTTTTTTATTTTTAAAAATTTATTACTGAGATAGCATATTAAGACGATTTGAAATTATAAAAAAAAAATTAACTTTTTAAAAAATATTTTTGAAGTGAAAAAAACAAAGTATTAGTCTTGCAGGATGTTTACCGGAGGTAACTGAAAAAAAAAAAAAAAAATCTTTTGTGGACGGGTGATTTATGCAGGTCATGGGCTCTTATTAGCTTTACGTTTTAATCGTCGACTAGTCGAATAGCCCATCTCAAATCAAGGCCGTAAAGCGAGGAATAATTCCGGACACTCCCGAATCCTGTTAAAAACCAGATCTACCCGCCGCTTTTCCGGTTCACAGAGTAAAAAATCGAAGTCGATGTCTTCTCCTCTCTCTGATTAACAAAAAAATATATATATATTATTTTACCAACTTTACATATCACTGTTTATCAAAATAATATTTTATACTTTACTTTGGCTTCTTTTTTTACAGTTTATATATTTTTTAAAAAATTTAATCTCCAAGATAATAAATTTTATAATTTATTTTTTATAATGTTATTATAGTTTTATGATCTGTATTGTTGGTTTGACGAGTTAATTTAGTTAATTCGAGTTTTTTTTTATTAATTAATTTTTCCCCTCCTCAAATTTAATTTTTAATATTAAGTTAATTGAAAGTTAAATTTTATAATTCATTTCAGTTTGTTTTCTATGAGATTATTTTTGTTTTGTAACTCGTATTACAAGTTTAGTGAATTAGCTCAAGTTTATTCAAGTTGTGTTCTTGTTTTTTTTTAATTATTTTTAATTTAAGTTTTTAATATTTAGTTGATTAAGAATTGTGATTCATAATTTATTTTAATTTTTCTATATTAGAGGTTAACATCAGTTGTTTTGAGTTTTTTTTTTGTGTAATTTCATCATTTGATATCATATTTATTGAAAATTAAATTTTATAATTTATTTTGATTTAATTTTCATGAGTTATCATGGTCTCATAATTCGACATAAAAATTGATATGTTAACTCAAATTGACCCGAATAAATCTAATATATAATATTTTTTTAATAAATATTACATTTAATATTTATTTTAAATCAAATTATTTTTTTACTAGTAGTTCTCTTTAGATATTAAGTTATCTTTAAAATTTTCAAATTAATTGACTAATATTGGAACATTCTCTTTAAATTTTTTTAAGAAATTTATTATAAAAAATATTAACAATACCTAAATATTTTTTCATATTAAAAAAAATTATAATATAACCATAATACGTGCTAGTGATCTAGCCTTTGAAAGTGCAATCCAAATAAAAATTTATTTTCTTACTTAATTTTTTTAATGTTCTATTATTTTAATATCATACTAATATTAAAAATAAGTTAAAAAAATTAAAAAAAATAATATTTAAATATATTTTTAAATAAAAACACCATACAAAATAACCACAACTAAACTTGTAAAAACTCACAAAAACTCACAAGTCTCTTCCTAAACGTTATCAACGTACAGGTAATAAGCCAATTTTTCTCTCTCCTCCTACCCCTCATACCCCCAAATCGTAAAGAGACCCAACCCCCCTCTATATTTTGAAAGGACTTGGTAAAACCCTAATTCTCAATTAAGTTGTCGAAAACCGAAATTGAAGCTGAATACTCTTTACAATTGGAGTTTTTAGTTGATCTTGTAAAAAGTGAAGATCAATTGCTCTTTCTGATTGGTAAAGTTTGGTTCTTGACATGGCTTACCAAGTCCGCGGAGTCAATTAGTGTAGCTAACTAAAATTAATTGCCAGACTGGCAAAAAACAAGTAGGGGGATTTGGGGTTCTGGAATTGTGTTTTAAAGATTGATTTTCTTTACTTTTGTATGGTCTGGCTTAATTTTTACTTTAACTGGAAAAGATCATGCAATGGGGCGAGAAGTCTTTTTTACTTTTGTTAAAAAGATTCAATTTATGTGTTAGATTAACATAAATGATAATGTTTTTGAATTGATAGGTTATATAATGAGGAGATATAGTCCACCACACTACAGTTCTCCAAGGAGAGGACATGGAGGGCGAGGAAGAAGCCCACCAAGGAGAGGCCGTGGAGGTGGTGGTGGTAGGTATGGGAGAAGCAAGGACCAAGATAGTGGAAGCCTCTTGGTTCGGAACATTCCTCGTGATTGCAGGTGTTTGAAACTTCGCCCACTGTTTTTTTTGGTGAATTAGGTTTGTGCTTTTAAGAGAAACCTTTTGAAATTTTTGCTGATTTGTTTGTTTATCGTGGTTCAAAGACCAGAAGAACTTCGAGGGATGTTTGAGAGATTTGGAGTTGTAAGAGACGTCTATATTCCTAAGGACTATCACACAGGGTGAGTTTTTTTTTTTTTTTTTTTGCACGGGGAAGTGGTTAAATCTGTAATGAAATATTCACGTGGTTTTATTCGTATTTTCTGTATCTGTTATATACGTGGTATATGTTTTATATTTTCTTGTTCCACTTTACTTTGCTTCTTGACTTCTTTTTGGGGATGTTTGACTAATTCATTGGATTCATGCAATGCCTACCATAGCTATCCAGGAGCCAGTTTAAGGGAATCATTTGCCTTAACCTTTAAAGGAACCAATCTTGAGCAGTAGTCGTTTGACTGATGAAAATCTGGTTAGAATTAGTGTTCAATAGGAGCATGGATGGTGCGAAATTCTTTTAAGTGTGTGTGACTTTCAATGTTCTCAGCATTATTGTTTGTTTGTTTGTTTTAGTTGATAGTAAGCACACAGTAAAGGTAACCTTTCTTTTGAAAGGATGTGGTAAGTAGTCGTTTCCCTCAACCTTGAAAGTAAACTTGTTTTTCTCATCTATGCTTTGTTGTTTGTTTGTTTTAGTTGATAGTAATTAGGAGAAATCTTGGGAGTGACTAATCGAAGTTTAAATTAGTAAGTCTCTTTTTGTACCAAAAAAAGGTGAAAAATCTTCTCTTGGATTTTACCTTCTGATTCTATATTCCTAGTTTCACATTAGCTACTTCAGTTACAATCTATAATGGGCCTGGGAAAACATATCTGAATTGCATTCTAAACTATTTCAGGGTTATTGTTTTCTTTTTCATAGTGAATTTAATTCTGAACTGGTTTGTCAGGGGGTATGTTGGTTTGAAGTTAAAAATTATGTTGGTTTGAAGTTAAAAATCGAGACCAAGCCCCACAAAGGGGGTATGTTGGTTTGAAGTTAAAAATCAAGACCAAGCCCCACAATTGATGAAGACCTACTGTTTATCATTCCCTAACATACTGGTCTCAAGAGTAATGTTCAATGAAGAATGTTCCTTTATGAAGAGAAATTAAAAAATACACAATCACTAGAAGTTTGATGAGGAAGAAGATTGATCCCTGACAATTGAAGACAACTTGAGGAGAATTTAAGTTTGGGAACGTTGGTTTGAGTTGCATCTTATATTTACAAGCATGTGAAGAATTTTCAAGTGACTTGCCTATTTTGAAGTTGCCTTTCAAACTTGACTGTTAAAGAAAAGGTCAGCCACTAAGCCCATTCCGTGTAAAATCATGTCCACACATGAGTAAGTGCTCTAGAGCTAGATTGTAGATTTGAAAGGAAAGGTACCAAGTAGTGATATTATGGCAATCCCTAGGCAAGCTGTTTTAGTAAGTCAATCATATCAGAAAGTCGGTGTTTGTTTGTACACAACTTTCCATACTTTGATTGACACTTTCCCATGTCTTATATGCAGGGAACCTCGGGGGTTTGGGTTCGTGCAGTTTGTGGAACCATCTGATGCTATGGAAGCTCAGCATCATATGAACGGGCAAGTTTTTGCTGGGAGGCAGATGTTTGTGGTGGTAGCAGCAGAGACAAGAAAAAGGCCTGAGGAGATGCGCCACAGAACTAGGGTTAGGTAATCTCTAATCCATATGTATAAACCATGTGATAAAAAAATTAATGTTGCTTTCTTACTTTTCTTAGATTTCTGACATTTTACTTGTACATTCCACAGAGGACCAGCTGATCATGGAGGACGATCATCTTATTCTCGTATGTTATCACTTATTGTTGTTTTATTTTTCTGGACCATGGTTTATTGAAGTTGTTGCCAGCATTTTATGTTGTCCAAAAATGACTCCGTGTTCAGCTCAGCTGATTAATTCAACAATGATCCTGTGCATGACTTGTTTCTTGCATTGCTTGAAGACCATGTTTTTTATGTTTTTGCTGTATGGTTCTAGCAGCTATGCGCCTTCCTAAGTGAACATTTATCTTTGACAAAATTGGAGTCTTTGAAATCATGGTAGTTTTGAAATTGTGGTGGTTTTGATGTTGCAGCAATGGATCATCATCATTCTCATAAAAGTGGCATTGATGTTATTTAAAAAAAAATGTTGAATTTTTAGCTCCATGAGAAAAAAGATTGTGGTCAAATAATCCTAGAAAATATCTTGGTATGGAGCCTGAACTTTTGTTATCAAGGTTTATTAATATCTTGCCAGATGAAATGAGACTAGCGACTTTCCTTTATCAATCAAATTACTGCATTGGTATCAAGCTTTCATCCTTACTTTCTCCATTGTTGGGACCCTGAATTGGTTTGCTGCAAAATTAATCACTGCTCTGTATCAAATATGCTTCAGGACGTTCTCGTTCTCGTTCATTTTCACGGTCCCCTCGCCATTATCATGTTTCCAGGTCTCGATACCGGTCGAGGTAAGCTTCATGGTTTCAAATTGGCCATTGTATTGACCCAATTCACATCTGAAACAGGTTGAAACATATTCGCAGGTCATACTCTCCTGCCCCGCAACGGCGAGACTACTCTCCTTCCCCAGAGAGAAGGTACGCGGACCATCTAAGATCCCCTAGAGGTCCTCCACCAGAGCGTGATGGTGGCCACAACCGCAGGCTGTATTCTCCACATTATGGCCATGGTGATGATCTTAATAAAAACAACAATGGGTTTGGCGAGTAAGTGACTTGTCCTCTACTGCTGTCATCATTATTTATTTTAGGCATTCCATGCCCTTGTAGTGGGTTTTCATGCAGAAGTGATTGATTGGGCACAAGTCATGAAAAAAAAGGTTAATTTCATGACAGCAAATTCCTTGTTTATGAGAACACAATATGATACTGGTATGACAGGAATGCTGCTCATGTTTTTAGGCCATGTAAGAAAACCAAGCATTTTATATGTTATTTTTCAGTTGAAGTTAATTTAGAAGGGGATGAATGCACTCTGAAGTCTGTTTATGCCTATAAGTTGACACAAATTTCTTTGCGATGTATGCATTTAAATGACAAGCGAAAACATGTTCATTATAGGAAATTGGCATATGATTTTGTGGAAACACGAGCTTGGAGGCCGTCTCCTGGTAGACCATCAAGTTCACCTTCTGGATCAAGAACTACGTCGGCTGACTTGTCACCAAGGCATGCTAGATAGGGCAAATGATAAGTGCCAGGGTTAACACGGTTTTCTACATGCATCAGCAGATGGTAGTAGGCCTATGTTGCCTTGTGTGGATGAATTGGAACATCTGAAATTTTTCCAAAACCCGCATGTATACATGGTTTGAATTCTTCCTTAGCGCACTTCAACTGACTTAATGCGATGCAACTTTCCAGATTTTACCTCCATATTTCATGATATTATGTTGATATATGAATGGATCTGTTGTGCCAGACACATGTTCAAAGTATTTATCACGGGTCGCGCTCTCCTGTTTAAAATTCCCCTATTTTTTTCAAGTAGTGGGCTGGGTTCATGACACCTCATTTAAAATTATCAAAAATAAAAACCAGCTCATTATTCTCTCATTCAAGCTTCAACTTCGAAACCGTAAAACTCTGTTAAACCCAAGCAAATTAGCAACAATTAACCCCTTTTTTTATCCGATTTAACAACTAAAACAATTTTGCAAAGCTCATTTTTTGAAGTAGAAAGCCTTCATGTATATAGAAGTTGGGATTTTTTGATCTGCCTTTCATATAACAGTCATGAAGCTGACTTTCTTGCATTGCTTCAACCTTTAGAATATATATAGTATCTGGGAAATTCTTGGTCTTTCAAGATCCTCACAAATAAGATTTTCTTGAACTAAACTATCAGTTTAGACACTGCTAACATTTAATTTTCTATTGGTTGAGTTCAATAACATAGACAAATCCATAAATAAAGGGAAAGAACCCAGAGTAACAAGACAGAAACAAAGGGAAACAACACAAAGTAGAGGATTGTCGCAACCCATCAAGTCTGTCGAGCAAACTGTACAACCCGATAAAATCAAGACTGTGTATTTGAGACCCAGCCCACCATCGCCACTCTATCAGCACAGCCGAGAGCCTTTGCTTCAAGACAGGTAGTGGAAAGAATTGTTTGTCAAAAAACGAGACTGCTTTTGTTTGGGAGGAATAGAAATTTCATTCTTCACGATAACAGTGTTTTGGGATTCAAGAAGTTAGAATTGTAAAGGAAATATTAATGATTTGGTATTTTGTTTTATTACATTCTTACCTTCTTTTGTAAGAGAGCTGGGGTTTCATTTTCCTTTTACTTTTATTTATTGTTGGATAATTCTAAATCAGATGTCATAATTAAATCCAACACCAATTGAGGGGAATGGAGGGATTTTAGATAGGAGACTGTTCAATGCTTAGGCTTCTTGCAACGCTACTGAAAGACTTCCAGCTGAAAGCCGTCGATCATAACATTCGTGATTATGATGGAGTCACTTTTGATGGCATGACATTGATGAACAGGTAAAAAAATTCATTAAATACGCTGTAGCAGCCATTAGCTATAGATTAACAAGAATATTACTTGTATTGATGAAGAACTTGACCTGAAAATACTTTGAATTGGTTTACGTAAATCTAGGCTTGTAGACGGGTTCTAAGGCAGGCAGCGGGAAACAAGTTTGATGACCAGAAAAGTCGATGCCTACCCATCAGACGCCATGAAGAACACTTTTTTATTATTATTTAATTAATTAACCTTCATTTTCCTTTTTATTGTTTTGTCTTTTCTCCCTTGATTCGTTATCTTTATACATTATTTTGCTATACGATTCTCACGTTCTTTCCTTGAATCAGCTATTAATCTGAACCTTATCTTTAAATTTATTAAAAAAAAATACCTTATCTTTAAAGTGATTTATTTATTCACCAAGTATAATTCCAATTTTCATTCAACTCAACTGCTCTCGGTTGCCAATGATCTCACCGCAACAAAAATGTATAATTATTGCCGATGAGAAATTATTAATGGTGTGAGGATCCATGTTTAACCGCAATGAGATGAATTTAATTATCAAATTGTATGGAAATGTAGGAGTCATGAAAGTGTTTGTTTTCCCAGTTAAAAAATGTTTTTGATAATTCTTGAATTTTTTTAATTTGAAGTTAATTTTTTTTATATTTTTAGATTGTTTTGATATGCTGATATCAAAAATAAATTTTAAAAAATAAAAAAATATTATTTTAATATATTTCTAATAAAAATAACTTTGAAAATACTATAATTTCAAGCATACATCTCTAAACTACAGTACTCTTGGATGAAAATCAAATGCCCTATCGAGCATCCAGTCATGGTAGATCATGACTGGAAATTAAGCATGCAGCCATCCATCTGCCCATCAACATTCATAAAGCGTTTTGATCAGGGTAACTATGCAAATAAACACAAGATTTTCATTTTTCTATTCGTCACAATTTCCCTTTTTATATTATCTTGAAAAGAAAAGTGCAATCCTTTTTATTTTTTATTTTTTATAACGATGTAAATTAGATAAAATCTAAATAGATACATAATTAGTTTATAAATACATAATTGTCTGTCGAGTCTATCAGAAAATTTCTTTTATTTTTTGTTTTTTATCTTTAAATGAGAGGTTAAACCAAAGTCACATTCAAATCTCAATATAACAATATTTTAATATTGTGTTTAATATGCTGTTAAGAATTTAAAAGAAAATTGAAGGACGAAGTCTTACTTGTTTCAAAAAAAAAAAAAAAAAAAAACCTTAACAAATTTTTACTCCCTATCCTCACTTTTGGGGTCAGGTGTTACCCTCTAGAATTACTTTCTCCTTCTTTTTTTTGTGTGCTAGGTGAGGGGAAAGAAGGTGAATAATTTCCCCTCATTTCCCCCTCTACCATAAGCATTAAAGTAAATTGAGCCCAACAAGCGTTGTCTAATAATAATGTTAGTTGAAATTATTTTCATAAAATTATTTGTAGTAGAGAAAAATAATCATCAATTTAATAAATTTTATAATAAAAGATATTTAAAAAATATTTTAAAAAACACTCTAATAAAATAATTATCAATGTAGAGTATGTGATGCCAACTCGTGTGTATTGAATTAAATTTTTATATCTCGAACAAGCTTGTAAAACAAGACTTACACCTTACAGTTTGTAGCCATCAATATTAATAAATAATTAAAATCAAACAAAAAAAAAACAATATAAAAAAAACATATCTCTTGGATACATTTATTTTATCAACTAAGCCACGCACGTCTGCTTCAATAAAGCTATCCCAACTAGTCAATAGTCATGTTGAGGAATTTCTCTTGTAATAGCATAGATTATTTTAGTATATTACAGCCATCACTTGATATAAATCTATCTGGGGCCTTCAACTATAATTCAATCTGGCAAAATAATAAGAACAATAAAACTAGTTATCATCATTTAGAAAAGAAGAAAAATAAGAACAATGAAATGATTTGACCGAAGTCAACCAATAGTCTGTCATTTTTAAATCTTCACCCCGTCTTTGTTAGCAACTATATATTTGTCCATAATGTAAATGCAGTCAAAACGAGGTTCAAACAAAAACCCTTGAAGGAATCGTATTGAATCCTAGCTCAAAACCCAGATAGAGAAACAAAGAGATGGCTGTTGGAATATTGGAAGTGCAGCTGGTGAATGCAAAAGGCCTCAGAGACACTGATTTCTTTGGTACAACATGTTTTTGCATTTCTATACGTATTTATTTCAGTGTCCAAAGTTATGTCTATGATCATGTTTTTTTCCTCTCCTTTTTTGATCTTGTCGTCACCTTTTCCTTGGTACTTGCTGTTCTGATAACTTAAATGCGTGTCATGATTGATTTCTTCTGATTTTATTTCGTTCATCGTCCTATTTTCTTGGTTTTCCGCCTTTTTTGGCTCATTTCTTTTTATTGAATTGCCATTTCCGTGTCTAGTTTCAACCCCAGTTCAGATACAGATTGTTGTGTAATTTTATTAAATGGGTTGCAAGCCTGTAATCTGGTAGACGATAGTAGTGAAATAATGAACAATTGCCATTCATGGCCGTCGATCATGAACAGTTTACATATAACATATGTATTCCTTAAATAATGTGATAATAGACATGACATGCCTTTGGTGGACTTGCAGAGGCTGTAACAGGGTATGAATCCTCTCATTTAACAAAATGGAGGAAGATTTTATATGAACCAGGTCATTGAATTGGTTCGGTAGAGAATTGGCCTCAAACCATGACAATCCTACAAATGAAAAACTTCAGGGGTGCTTTATCAAGTACTACTGTGCAATATATGCTGTGTGAGTTCTCAACGGAAATGACAAAGGGTTTGAGATCTGCACAGCAGGTCTCGAGTTCGAGTCAGGACGTGCACTTCTTGTAAAAGACTGGGACAGTCGGGGTTTTATTTGTTCACCTGGACCTACAAAGTACGCTTTTCAGGGAATGAGGTTTCCTCATATCCAAAATATATATATATATATATATATATATATATATATATATGCTGTGTGGG
>Ga0307517_10002766_pt1 | contig 27911 bp, 34 predicted proteins | sample 23_EM_MG_FD_194515 | JGI IMG/M metagenome (GOLD analysis project Ga0307517, IMG submission 194515) | Populus trichocarpa ectomycorrhiza microbial communities from riparian zone in the Pacific Northwest, United States - 23_EM | ecosystem: Host-associated > Plants > Roots > Unclassified | place... | reverse complement strand
TTCGTGGAAGATAATCGATAACTAGATAACTGGTTGATCATAGCTCCACCTTACGGATCTTCATCTTGGAGGGGCGATCGGTTCTTCCCTAAACAGGCCTGACAAGAGAACGGTTTTCGTGACCCCGTCCTAGTATACTAGATGTAGTCGTCAATACCGCTCGGGTACATTCTGCAGGATCGCTTGCGCTTGCACAAATATATCCTGTGATAGCCACGAGCAAGCCCCAACCAGAAATCGTTCCGATATGAGTTCCAACACGCTCTGAAACGTAGGCCGGGATCCAGTAGTTCATCCACAAGAGGGAAAATCCTGGGAAAGGATGCGAGTCGGAACCGAACCACCCCCGACCCTCATAGGCTGCTATTGGCCAGCTATGAAGGGTGTGCGGCAGCAGTTGGGAAACCTAACGAGCTAGAAGGACGAAAAGGATCGGAGAAGGACGGTGTTCGAGGTCCGGCTGCTTCCACTCACTATCGATGGGTACGCGGTTGACTAAGAGTGGGCCACATAGCGCGAAACTTCCGTAGAGAAGTCCTTGCAAAACGAGTAATGAGCGCGTCGCAGGGCAGTTGATGATCAAACGAGTGAGAATATCGCCCACGTGTCCGACCTGTCCACCCATTCCAGGGGCAGCTGAGTTTGAACGACAAGACCGTGGATCAAGAAGTCTTGGTCTGTCACCCTCAAATTAAACAAAAGCAGTACTTACATCGCCCCCGTGCTCGTCGGGTAAACCAGGGTAAACCATTGTTTGACTCCCAGTGAAAAGGGTGAACCGCATGACGCCATGTTCCATGAGGCCAAGGGCAAGCACCGAACGGAGGGCCTGGAGGGTGGCCCATCATCGCCCATGCACTACCCACAAGACGCCATAATTCCGGGTGATTAAATCTGTTGCCCGCTGAGAATCTAAGGGCCAGGAAACCGTGGATCGAGTGATCCCCACCATTCCGCAACCGTTTTCCAGAGACCGTTTCGCGTTGGGTGCGTCCTTCCCATTGTTTGGACGTGTTTGTGCAATGAATGTTGAGTTTATTCAATTTGTCGATCACACGCGACACGTCCCACGGTTGATTGTGGCGCCCAATGGTCTCACCCGTTTCGCCATCTTTTCGATTCACTTATTCTGTGTGGCCCTGGTGAATTGTTCGGACATGGCTCTCGTTGACTTCTATCAGCTGTCCGTCCTATATAAGCTGCGTCGCCCGAATGCAGACTTTACCCCCGTCCGCTCTCATTGTCTCCCCATGTCGGCCTCCACACCACCACCTTCGCCTTCGCCACCGGTCGAGCCTGATCAGGTTCACCCATCTCTTCCACCCTCTGTGCTACCCGAATTCAAGACCCCAGAACGCAGGTGCAGTGGTTCTCGCCCTATGCCGAATATCACTCCCCTCTCCCGTGGTTCATCCATGTGCCAGAAGCAGGAAGGCGATACAGACCGGATCGAGGGATACGGGCGTGAGGATTATGAAGAATACATCCGCGAAGATCTCCAGAGCCGAATTTTCGTTGATTTCGAAGTCTTCATGAAGTCTGTCCTGCACGCCCCCGACGACTGGAGAACCCGATGGGGACCGACTATCGAGGCTGTCAAGACAGACAAAACGTTCAAGAAACACCACAAGAAGTATATCGAGTGTTGTGCACGCTCTGGCTCGCCGGAGAAGACATTCTACGGCCCCCTAATGAATACCGCGAACGCTGTCCTTAACGTGTTGTCTGGGTCCGGGCTCGATGGAATCTCTTCCAAAGATTCCCAATACTATCACATCAACGACCCGAAAAGACTTCGCGGCGGGGTTATCAACAAGGCTAACCTCTCCCCCGACCTGGTCGTCCTTCACACGGACTGCAGACTCTCCGCCGGAGAAGGGGGCCTCCACTGGGCAAACCCTCTTCACATCCTTGAAGTCAAACCGCATGGCAGCGCGCTGTGTGACGGAAATAATATGCCAAGATTGGTTGTCGACGGTAAGCATGCAACGTGTTCTTCCCGTGTTTAACTATAACTGAGATGGGGAATAGGGATCGATCCGATCTCGAACCACGCCCCACCTCCCGGACGAAATGGATCGAGCATTTCCAGTCCATTTCCAACGCCCACAACCGTTTCCGGGTTAACTTCCGCCTCATCCAACTCCAAAAAACGGCCTGCCGATGGATCGTACCAAATCGCCCAACGGGCTACGAAGAAGTCCAAGACGAAGTCCGCTTCACCCCTAGTGCCCAGCAGCAGTGCGAGCAACTCCACGCCGGGCCCTGAAACCCAATGTCAAGTTGATCCGGCTGTCCAAGTGTGTCGCTACCTCTTAGAAATGTTCTCCGTCCCCCTACTCCGTTCACACGCTACTGTTGGCCTCGTCGATCGCGGTCGCCTCCAGCTCTATCACGCCAACCACTCGGTCATCCTCGTATCCTCTGCCATAGACTTTTTGCAAGGCGATGGAGTTGACATGTTCATCGCAAACATCATCGCTTTCCGCTGTCTTTCACTCAAGCAGAACGGTGTCCTCGACACCCTTGTCCCGAATAATACCGGCCTCGTGAAGAACCCAAATATTCCGCCGGAGAACAAGGTGGTACAGGAAGGAAATCACCTGAATTTCCCAGGAAATGGGTCCCAACCACAATTCTCGGTTACCCTGGGCGGCGTCATCTCCCGCGACCCTGCAGCGATTGGAAGGTCCACAACGGTGCTTAATGCAACGTCTGACCGGTGGCCAAATACCGAGCTAGTCGTCAAGATCAGCTGGCCGGGTTCTTGCCGGGTTCCAGAGACCGATTTCCTCAAGAAGGCCAACGAGGAGGCGGAAAAGACGAATGGAGGGTGGGCCGCCAAGCATCTCCCTCACGTGTTCTATGCCAAAGACGTCGTTTTTGATGAAGAGTCAACTCTCGAGTCGGTCGCACGCTTGTTCGAGAGTGCAGAACTCGTCAATGGAAAGCACGTGTACGAACGGCGTACCCTCCGGGTCATTGTCCAGGAACGGTTGTATCCCCTCAAGTCACTTGGGAACGTGAGGGATATCGGTCAGGTCTTCCTCGATGTTGCATGTAGTACGTGTCTCTCTTTCGCCCCTAGATTGACATCCACTTACTCTTCTTTAGTCCACCGTTGGCTCTACGATCAGCCTGGAATCCTTCATCGCGACCTCAGCCTCAACAACATCATGTGCCGCTTCATTAAGGAGATGAACGCCGAGGGAGAACCGGAGCAGAAAGTCTACGGGGTACTCACCGACTACGATCTTTCGTCATGGAGGAAAGACCTTGGGACCGACTACACAAGAACCTCACAGCAACGGACTGGAACTCCGCCCTACATGGCACAGGAGTTGCTCAAGGGGACGGACACCGCGCACCTGTATAGACATGATGTTGAATCCCTTTTCTACATCATGTTGATGATGGGCGGGCGCCATACGATTGACCGTGCGGGGGGTGGGACCGGCAAGGAGGCGGGTCGACGGGTGGTTATGCGAGCTCAGGGGGAGCTCCCGTATCAAAACTGGTTCGACGCGCCAAACTATGCCATGCTTGGTTTCGCCAAGGCAGCTTTCTTTGCGGACATGCACGCCATTGAGTTGTCCCAACCTTTTGAAGACTTTCGTCCGTGGTTATGGGCCCTTCAAGCGAAGTTTGCAGGAGGGTTCTTACTCAAGTCTTTCTACACGATGCAGAAGGCAATAGGTGAAAAGGCCGGAAGCTCTATAGGTACGGTCAACCAGTTCGACGACGAAACATTGGGAGGTCACATCGACTATTCCTCCATCATCGAGCCAACGAGCCAACTAACAGGAGAGCTTGAAGGTCTCATTATCCGCTACGACCCCACATCACCTCCACTTCCGACTCCAAGGAGTGCGGTCTGAGCCCACACCCGGGTTGGTTCTAGCACGAACAGCACTCCTTTCTCGCCCCCTCACTCTCTTACCACCATATGCACCAATGTTTTTAGTTAAAACCTTTAGCGCAGGCGTTTGTAACATGTAATATCACTCCTTTTGCTTCGGGTACCATTCGGCACATGTATGATCACGCTAATGACAACACTTAAGTTTCGGTTCTACGAAGAGGTATTTCGTCCTGCCAGGCTCTTGTAGCGTTCTGGAGTAGGTGCACCAGAGTCGACGTCCAGTTGTGTTTGCACGCCTGGCTTTCCTCCTCCCTTCTCCGAAGGATGCCCGACATGACGAACGGGGTCCCAATAGTCCTCTTAAAGGGCACTAAACATTCGTTTATTCAAGGGTAACAACATTACGGACAGTCACCTAGTCCAGAACGTCAGTTACAAAGTCGTTGAGAGTCAAGCTTCAACTTCTGTCGATAAGTCCAAAACCCCGGCAGACCCGTTGGAGGTATCCTCAGAGATGATCACCGTGAACCTTCTGACAATCTCCAGGATTGGCTTCCTCCTCTCCTCCGTGTCCCAAACCGTCGCATGGTCCAAGCCAGGGTACCACAACACCTCCAATCCATCTTTCTCCCACCTCAGCCTCTCCTCACCCGTTAAATACTTCCTAACCGCCTTCGCATCGACAATCTGATCTTCCTCAGATAACACCACCACGACCCTTCTTCCCCTATCTAGATCTTCCTTCCACATTATGCACTCGTTCCAGAAGAAGTACCTCCCGAGCGTCCTCGCAATATCGGGATCGCGACTTGCGAAATACCATAGCTGCCATTCGTTGGCACGTTTTGGGGTTCGGTAAAGGAAATTATACGCGACCGATGGGTGGTGCAGAAGGAACGTGATTGGGTCGACAAGAATTGTTGCAGTGACTTGTTGTGAGAGTGTTGGATGCTGCAGAATATAGGAAGCGACGGCGGTGCCGAATGAGTGAGCAACGATAACAACTTGTTCAAGGTTATGTGCCGCGAGGATTTGAGAGATGGAAAGACAGGTAGCTTCCCGATCGAGAGGGGGGCGAGTTATCCGATTGCAGATTGGGAGCATCTAGTGGACAGCGTTAAAGCCAGGAGGGGAAGGGCGGAGGGAACAGTAGTACCTCCACGATGATGATGCCGACGTCGGGATCTTCTTTGGATAGCTCCCGGATGAAAGGAAGGTAGGGTAGTAGTCCAATCTGCGGATCTGTTCGTTAGTCTTCCTTCAAGTCACAGAGGCGTCGGAGGTACCCCTATGCCATGTAGGAATAAAACGGGGGACTTTGTCTCTGAACGATGGGGGCGGTACCAGTATGGCAGAGGGACGGGCGAAGAGTTGGAAAGTAGAGTGAACGGCCGAGGAGGGAAAACGTGAAAAATGCCTCCCGTGTTGTGGTGTTTGAAATTGAGGGCATGGAGGGCCAAGAAGGAGCATGTATCTATAAAAGCGACAAGCTTCCAGGTGAATTGTGAGAACTGTCACATTTCTCGTGATTCGGGGGCATATACTCACCAGGTACCAAATCAAAGGTCTATGGGTTGTGCGGACAGGATCAAGAGTGACACGGATGGGTTTAATCTTTGGATCGTGTCCTGGTATAAGTTTTACCCCTTCACGCTGTTCCATGTCCGTTAGATACTCTTCTACTTCCGACAGAAATTCCTCTCCATCTTCAACAGTCGAAGAGAAGATCGCCCAGTACAACCACTCCACGAAGTTGTCTCGATTCACCGACGACACAGGGAGAAAGTTGAACCAGGCGGAGGGAGCATGAACGCCCTCCGAGCTCAACGGGTTGGTGCATCTCCTGACGAGTTCCTTGCGCTGTTCCCGTGTGAGCACTGGGTGCTCGGCCGGCTATGATCAATCCAGCGTAACGAAGGTTGGTCGGGGCTGGTGCAGGCGATAGGGGAAAATACTGACCTTCTGCAGACGACCCTTCCTTGGAAAATAAATCAAGGCGAAGAAGGCAAGCTCTAGGAGAGCATAAAGTGCTAGCGGGGATGCAAAATCGAGCGTGCCCCTCCAGTATTCCGCGGCAAGGTAGATGAAGCTGAGGGGGGCGACGAGCCTCAAGAGTGCGATAGAAATCCTAATGCCGACGAGCTCGACCAGAGTGGTTCCAATCATTATCTTGAGAGTTCGGCGTCGTCTTCAACGTCCCGACGGCGACTGCGGGGTATCATTCATTCACCCAGGAAAAGTCGGTCAGTGGGACCACTTCCGGATAAGGAAGGAAGCGGTGTCGGAAGTTGCCGCAACAGGTTTTCCCGCCCTCCCTCGCACCCGACACAACCTTTGACGCGGCAATGGCGAAAAAGAAGAACAAGACAGTGAGTTTCCGCTCTTCCTCCTGACTGGATCTGCTAATTGCTGTCGTTAGGTTATCAGACCGTGGTGTTGGTACTGCGAACGCGAGTTTGAGGACGAGAAAGGCGCGCCATATCCTTACTCATCCGACCCACTTTGCAGGAGAGCTGACCATTTCCCTTTTTTCAGTGTTGATGCAGCACCAAAAGGCTAAGCATTTCAAATGTAACATGTGTCCGCGTCGTTTGAACACCGCCGGAGGGTTGGCCGTGCACATTCAGCAGGTACATAAGCTTGAACCGGAAAAGTGAGTTCCCAGGTTTCCGCTTAGGTCATAACTCCGCCTCAAGCATCGTTACATTTAGTCTCCCCCGGATTGAAAACGCCCTACCCGGAAGAGATGGTTACGAAGTCGAAATCTTCGGTATGGAGGGAATTCCTGTACCTGACGTTGCAGATTACAAGCGTCGCAAGGAGATCGAGCTCGGACTTAATCCTGGAACAATCACCCAACCACCACCAAAAAAAGCCAAGTACGACAACCGAGTGCTGTCGGAGGAGGAGCTTCGCGCCCAGCTCCAGGCACACAAGGCGTTGATGGGTGCGAACGATCCTTCAGCTTCCACCACAGTACCTGCAGATTCTGGTACGAACGGTGTTTATAGCGCAACCGCCCAGACCTACGCGACCCCCACCGTTCCTCCTGTGCCTCCTCCCGTTCCTGGTGCTCCAGGTATGCCTCCTCCGTTTTTCCCAGGTGGACCAACTCCAGGCGGATTCGGACCTCCTATCGGAATGCCTCCAGGGTAAGCCACTTGTTTAAACCGATCCTTTGGTATACCAAATCTTACACCATTCAGCCCCCCACCTCCGGGATTCCCAATACCGCCAGGGTTCCCGCCCCCACCAGGGATGCAATTACCTCCCGGCATGCCACCCTTCATGCCACCTCCTGGCGGTGCTCTGCCTTTCCCTCCTCCATTCTTGCCCCCTGGTGCGCCACCTCTACCATTCCCTCCTAACATGGGTCCGTCACCACCCGGCCCAGCCCCGCCTCCGCAGTTTGTACCCGCAAGCACGAATACTCCCCCTGTACAGATCAGTTCCACGGCAACTCCAACTCATAACGCTTCCACGCCAACCCCCAGCTCGGCGATACCTCCGCTTCAGTTGCCAGATGGATCGCTGAAACAGATCTTACCGGACTTCAAGAAGCCGACGAAGCTGCATTACGCAGACCCCAACTTCTCTCCGGTGAGTCGATTTGTGTACCTGTATTATCTCTGTTCGCTCATGCCCCGACCACAGGAGGAAAAGCGGTCGCGAGATCCCAAATACTACCTTAAGAAGGAGAGCGCTCCTGTTGTCACCGCTACTGAAGAGACGAGAGGGAAGAAGAGAGCGAGGGCTGAAGATTTCTTGTAGGGTGAGGGATTGGAGGAGATATTGGCGAAAGGGTCAAGGAAATCCCAGTCCGTCCCATCCATCAAGCCTTTCCCCTCGTGACGCGTGACGGGATATACTCATCAACCCCTCCTTGCATACGCCAACGTGTCGCCCAAGTTCCCCCCATGTCCATCCTTCCGTATCCTCTCGATACGTGGTACGCCCCCGTTCTCCCATTCTACTAATTCCTGTGTAAAGTTCCGGAAAATTATGACAGTCTGTTCTCTCTTACATCCCGTAAGTACACGAGTACGGTTAGTCCCTCCCTCATTACTTTCGTCGCACTTTTTTCTGGTTGTTGGAGGGAGCTTATATCTGTTGACGCGACGAGTGGTCGACTGGCACCGGTGTGCGTAGGTGAGTTGATCGGAAGGTCGGTCACCGTTCATCCCCCTCCCGTTACGTCCTACTACCTCTTGTCGATTGCTTGTAATGTCAATTTTTGTCCGTTGCCGTGTCTACTTGTGCGAACGTCGTACGAAACCGTGATAAGTTGAGACTCTATAGCCACGACCCCCGCTAGCGAGACCAAACCAAACATCAGGAACCAGGGTTGTCACCCGTCTCGACCTCAAAGGCGGTCGCGACTATGCGGTAAGAGCAGGTCCCGTAGGTGGTTTGTTTAGTTGTTGTATTGACCCCTGGATCTCCGCAAGCTACGAATCAGCCAGATGGCAGGGAAATCAGATTCCGTGGACATCCCAAGTCAATCAACACGTACCTCTGCTTTCTTCTTGTCGAGTTTCCCTCCGATCTCCTTGATCTGGTCTTCCACTCGTTTTCTAAAAGTTGCCAATTGACTTTGTATGGTCAGTCAAGCATATGGTCACTCACATATCTCCTTGGATCAAATCCAGCCGTTGATCCACGTTTGTTTTTGCTTCCTGTTGGTCCTGTTTTACCAGAACAGGGCCGATAAGTTTGTAGACTTCGTTTCCCGGAGTCAATTGAGCGAATTCCTAGGGGAAGTCTCAAGGGCTTCAACGGGTTTTCCCAGCTCCTCGCCGGCGGATATCCACCCACCTTCTTGACCATCTCGTTCTCTTGTAGCTGGGCATCGAGTCTCTGTCTTGAATCGACAGCGGCGGACAGATCGCTTTGCAATTTTTGGTACTCCGTGGAAGCTGCCTGGAGTTTAGCCTGTAGCTTCTCCATACTTATCGCAGGGATGAACGCAATGGGGGGTGTGAGGACGAAGAGGCGCCCGTAGTCGAGCTGAAGCGCCGAGGTAGTGTCGATCGAATAGCCACGTGGTTGACTGCGCCCGCTGTTCCCCTTCTCTCGCTAAAGCCCCCACTCAGGCTTTCTAGCCGCCTCTCCCAACCGCAGTTGTAACTCACTCGCGCAGCCTACACACCTCCCCTTCGGGCGCTGACAGTCGTACTTTCCGGAAGGAAACGCGAGACGAGAAAGAGACTGATTAAATCATGGATACTTCTCCCACCACGTTGTTCAACAACTATGAACAGGACTTTCAGCAGATCATCGCGAGTATACGCGATAAAGTGGATGGGAATTCGAAGGGCGAGGGTGTAGGTGAGTGTTTACTGAGGGATGAATGAATTTATGGAGGTTGTTGAGGGCTGACGTACGCCTTTTGTGATTGTGGCACAGAGCAACGCAAGACGGCATTGAGGAGGGTAGAGATGGAACTAGACGAGGCTGACGAGATGGTTCGTACCTCTCTCCTACTACCCAGTTTCTCCTCGCCAACCTTCCCAAAACCTTTCTACAGGTCTCCCAAATGGAAATCGAACTCCAGGGCATGCCCCAATCCATCAAACCCCAATACCAAGCCAGAATCAAATCCGCCAAGGCTGACCTGACCCGCTTCAAAAAGCTCTCGAAAGACCTTCACTCCCAACTCACCAGGTCCGACCTCCTGGGTGGTGTCGGTGGTAGACCAATCGGCCCTTCCTCCGCTGACGACCCCTACGGCTCGAGTGATAGGAATCGGTTGTTGGCGGGAACGTCGTTGTTGGAGGATGGGACGAGGAGGTTGCAAGAGAGTCAGAGGATCGCCCTCGAGACTGAAGAACAGGGTTCGGATATATTGTCTAACCTCAGGAGACAGAGGGAGCAAATCGAGAATTCTCGAGACACGGTATCTTGCGATTAACTACTACTATGCTCGTTCGGTGGACTGACGGCGGGTTACACAGCTACACACAGCGGACACATCGATTGACAGGGCTTCAGGAACACTCAAGAAGATGATTCGACGGTACGCGTGTAACTCGTGAACAGTGCTTTGTTCCTCCCCCGACTTATCCCAGATTCTTTTGAATTTCAGGATGTACAAACAGCGTTTCATAACTGGTGCCATCATCACCGTTCTCGTCTTGCTAATTGTGATTATCGTCTACGAGAAAGTCTTCGCCTAAACCCCCACCACCTCAACCCATTGGCAACCGCCCTCTCACCCTACCATTGATTTTACTATGGCCCCTCCCTTCCCTTTCTCCCTGTGCATGTCCCCATGCACTCTACAGTAGTATGGAATTAGCTCCTATTGTAACTTATGCCGGATACCAAATACATGGCTAGTAAAGTACGAAACGAACCCTGAGTGTATCCGGGAAGCGGAAGCGCGGCAAGATAAGAACGTCGATAAGTTACATCTCAACGGCTTCCCTGAAGAAGTAATCGCTTTGAAGAGTCGGTCGTACGCAATAGTAGTCTTCTTCTGTAGGCTTGTCAACATCATGTCTATGCGCCTCAAACGTTAGAAACCTAGGTTCAAATAATCACCGATGGAATGGTCTCGACGCACTTTTCTCTGAGATGAGCTTTGACTGTTGCCCAAGGTGTATCGGAGTAAGCTGTCGCATTATTCGTCCAGCAATGAAAACAAGCCCAATCCTCTTTCTCGAGGCGAACGCTAGGATGCTTGAACTCGGGCATTTCTCCCGGTTTCATGATCCTCCACTCGGGTGCGCGCCTACTCAGAGATTTATCGTGCCTGCCCGTGACCTACACGCGCGATTCCCATTGAGCCACTTCGAGGAGCAGGAAACGAACGTTTGAAAGCGTGACTCACAAGACAACGCCAGTTGACGATAGTCATAGCAGATGATCCAGATCCGGTAAAAATCACAAACCTATGTTTCGCATCGTCCAACTCGTCAGGTGTGACCTTGTTCGGATCCATCCCGGCTGCTTCGATGACCTGTTTCGTCAACTCTGCCGCTTCCTTCCAATGGTTGAGCCGTTCCAGGTTCCACATCCCCCGCCCACACAGATGGTACACCTGGTCCAGCGGTTCCATAACTTTGAGTTCCTCAAACGTCCTATAACTCCACATCCGGAACAAGTAGCAAGAATGCTTGATGGCCCCCGCAGAGTGGAAGGACCGGCCACAATACTTGCATTTGAACCACGAGAGCGCCAAATTGAGAGCGTCGGCGGTCGATCCCTCCGGTAGAAGTTTCAATATCTCGCCCTGGCGTTTGCTAAAGGCCGAAGAGTGGGTTTCTGGGATCAGGTCTGGTATACCAGTGAGACACTCTTGGAACACTTCGTCGGATGGATCCACGATGCTCTCGGATACACCCGGACATCCGCATATATCGAGAGTAGAGATGTAGAAGCCGCACGGGTGGTGAGTGCGTTGATAAGCGGTGACGAGCTTATCGATCTCCTGGTACCGAGATTTAATCGTCTTGGTACGTTCCGCGTGGAGTCGTTTGTCCCGTTGAGCCTTCACGAATTGAATTATACGATCCTTGCAAGTATCCCAGACTAAAGTGAGGATCAACGGTTAGGTATTGAACGTGACAACATCTCAGACACAACTCTACCTCTATCGGTCACCGGTTTGGAGGAACTCATGGGGGGCAGGCTCTGTATGCCCTCGTACCAATCCTTATGTTTTCTAAGTTCGTCCCCCCAACCGAGTACTTCGAGTCTCGCAATGACCCTAATCGGGGCCCGGTAAGCGACGGATGGCAGCGGTCACTAAAAGGGTGACTTACTCATCGTATCTCTTGGTCCGCTCCTCTTCCTTTTCTTCTTGACGATGATTGCGTTGTTTCCTTTCCCAAGTAAAGCATCGATCGACGTACTACGACGTCCAACGCAGCGGTAAATCTAAATTGGCCCTACACCGCGAAAGGAGGAAGACGGAGACACACCTGCACACGAGTTTTTAAGCGCTCTCCACGACTCTTGAGGAAAGGGGTTATATCAGCACGATTGTGCGTGTTGCACCACCCAAGTGCCGCTTCGAGGAACTCGTGGAGTTCATCGGTGAAATAATACGATAAAGCCTGTTTCCCCGCTAGACACGGTGCATATAATCAATTCACCAGGGACCGCGTGAGGCCTACGAATGCTCACCCTTCAACTTGAGCCCGAGGAGTACCTTACTGAATGAGGTAAATCCGACTTCATTGAAAGCAGACCTCAGCCCTATCTCTACGGCATCTTCCATGGCTTTGACATGAGATGTAACACTGTAAATGCGCGTATGAGTGGGAACCAGTATCCTCTACTTGCCACAGAAACCTACACCTGCGGAAGACATCTTTTGCACAATCGACGGTACGAAACCCAGTACACATCCGTAGCTCTGGAGGAATAACAATTCTGCAGCCAAAGGGCGACGCTTAAAAACCTTACTCTCCAAAGGGAGGGAGGACACCACACAACGTACTTGACAGAGTGGATTATATAACAACTGCGCCCAGGCGGGTTCCGAGATATCATGAGGGCATACCGGCGCCTCTTCGTCGTTGGCAAAAGAGTTGAGCCAGATGAACCTGGACGATTTGCTCATGATGACACTACGAAGGGCCTTGGACGTCCGAGACAATTGCAATAGATCTCTGGGCTCGACGCAGCTGAGGATCTACACGCCATGAACCCCACCAACCTCCTAAACCACACTGTCTCCATACGCAGAAATCCGCTCACCTCGAACATCAGGTCGAGAGGCACTTCCAAAAAACTTGACTTCTGTCTCGCCTTCCCCTTCTTCTTCGTCTTGGGTCCACTCGCCCCGGTCTTTCCCCGCGTCCGCTTCCTTGTTGGCTGAGGTGAAATTTCCGAGTCTTGGCGGTAATCACTAAGCTCGGACGATTCTTGCTCGTTGTACTGAACATTAGATTTACGACGCGCCGCTCGTTTACGCCCTTCGACCATGGCTTCAGAGCTATTCACAGGTGAGTTTCCAGTCGGTCAGATGGGAGTTGGATGAAGGAAGAGAATGGTGAAACTCGTGAGAAATGTTGCGTTACACCTCTGCTTACGTACTCTACTATCGTTTTTAGACTTGACCGTTGACGTGTATCTATGCATCACTGATGGATCCCGGGCGAATGATGTAAGAAAGTCGACAACCACCAAACCCTCCCTCTCGACAGGCGCCGCCCCACTCTCTGGAACTCTCCTCGTTAGGGGGTCGAGGGGTTTCTCGATACAGGTTCCTCGGCTGATCGAACGAAAATTGGTGGGCGATACCGATTGTGGTAATAATAGTCCGCGCCTTCAGCCGGTGCATCGACCCCGTGCCTACAGAGGATCAGATCAGCGATTACAAGTCACGCTCAATCCACGAATAACTCACTCATCCGTGATGTGGTTCTTGACTGTGGGGAGGTCCGCGAGGCGCGAGACCCGGTAAGTCCAGGTCCCGCCACGCCTCCAACAATGTCGACAGTGCCAGAACGTTTTCTCGCTATAAGCGTTGGGGTCATACACAAACTCTCGAGATTCGTCCAGCCCGAGGAACTGGTGGTACGCAGAGGGATTATAATATTTGTGACGGAGCTGGATGGGATGTGGTACCAGGTCAGTCCGGGACAATGGACGCCTACAAACCAGTAGAACTGACCGTTTCATGCCAGTTAATTGCCTCGAACCCACCCTCCTCGGGAAAGGCAAACCGGTGGAGCTTCGAATTCATCTCCCCCAAAGTTATGGTCTCCGGGTCCTCGCCACAGTCGAGAATCAGCTCTCGAGCAAAGGCAGAGGCAACTTTTGAGAATGTAAACCTGGAGGTCCCAGAGCACCAGCTTTGTCCCGGTACGCAGATATCGAAAGTTGTTTCGCCAGGCGCTTCCCCAGGATAGGGGCCCCGCGAACGTAGACATTGGTGCTCCAGCGCATCATTGCCGTGCATGAGAGTTCTGTGGCACGGTCCACAGTTGAACCAAGCTGTCGCAAGCGAGAGTGGGTCATTTGGTCGGTCACCAAATGGGAGTAGGGCTGAGAGCTCCGCGGTGCGCTCCTCGAGAAATTGAGTGGACAATTCGGGCAGTCCGGAGGTGACTTCCTCGGCACAGGTGTCGAACTCCTCGTCAGTCCCATAGATGATCACTCTGCGTGTATCCGGAATCCGGCAGATATCTTCCAACGATGGGCAGAAATCGTGCGGGTGGAGGGTTCGTTTGTAGTTCTCAATGATCATTCTCATCCCATTAATACGAGAAACGCAGCGGGCTTTTAGAGCCTTGTCCTCGATCTCGTTTTTGCACGCCCGCATTGCCTCGAGTATTCGGTCTTCCATTTCTCCCCACGCTAAAAACCGTTCTTGAGTTGTATATTTCTTCGAAATGGATGGGACCGTACACTTCTCTGTGAGAGGTCGTGCCACTTTCACGCCCTTCACTTGAATGAGACTCTTAACGTAATCCCTTCTGTGGGACAGAAGTTCTTCGTCCCACCCCTCATCAGCCAGCTTTTCTAGGATCCTGCAGCCGAAAATTGAATTAAACGTAAGTACGCAGTGCAGAGGAGAATGACTTACTGGTCAAGCCGTCTGTCGCGTGCTGCCGCAAGCACGGCTACTCTATCCACTTTCTCTATCCTTTCTAGGCTTTCCAACGCCCCCGCGAACTTGAAGATGTGTGAGTAACGACGGAGCCGAAATCTTGTCGAAATTTTCGACAGACCTCGCTATTCGCACTACGCGTGTCTCTGTATCGTTGAAGTACGGCTTCCTCGTCGTCAGTCGCTTCCAAATCCGCTGTGAGTTGCTTCAGGCCTCTCGTGAACACATACAGCTTGTTTGGGAGAGGCGGAACTAACAACAGGGTGAGCGTCAGGAATGTCGCATGGAAATCGTTCGGGCACTAACTTTTGATGTAAACAAACGGCAAAACTTGACTCGATGAACGGATTTTGTTATGAGATAGGGCGACGACAGCTTTATCTTCGACCCCACCCGCGATTGTCACCCTAGGATTAGACATCAGGAAGCCAAGAGACAAGGTCACTGGGGGGAGAATACCGATTCTTGATACAGCCCATACAGACTCTTATACAAACCTCCCAGTACGCAGACGCGCGTGGCCCGCCACAATCCTACTCTTACTGATTAGCCATGTGAGGCGAGACGCAAAAAAAATACACGCACCATGCAACGCGGATTGTATAGAAGGTTTGTATACGCAATCTCCGTCAGGTCTTCAGGACACGGAGGTGGCCGTTGAACCTCGGGGATGTTGTCGAAAGTGGCTATCCAAACCTGTCTCGAGGACTTGCTGGTGAGAACGTTACGAAAGGCCTTGCTGGCCCACGACATCCGCAGCAGATCCACAGGGTGGACGAGGGAGAATATCTGCAGGTATCGAATACATCACCACTTATCCCGCAGTTGGTGATGGGACCGAGAGTGCGACGCACCTCATAGAGAACATCCAAGGGCATATCGGGTAACTTTGAAAGCCTCCCCGTACCACGGCGTCTTTCGGGTTGCTTCCCTTTCTGCTTCGAGACAGCTTTTCCCGACGCCTTGGATTTGGATTCCTGTGTCATGATAGAACCCGAACCTTCCTCTTCTGGACCGTAGTCTTCGCCGTTGTCTCCAGAAGGATCATCTTGGACAATCTGACACGATTTCGTGCCCTGTCGCGTTGAAACCATGATAGTGGGAAAGTAAAGGTTGACAGCGTGGGAATACCAATGTGCGCCCATCGTGGGGTTGCCAATCAGCGCGGATTCGGAACCAATCATGGAGCACGTCAATCCTCCGCTCCCGCTCGTAGTGGATGTGACCTTCTCCCTCCGTTTCTCGGTCCCTCCCGTCCTCATAGGCTTCACATTCGATGTTAATTGTCATGCTCCTGTTACAAACATCCTCTCAGTTATATCTCACTCACCGTCCGGTTTCTTAGCGCTAGTGTTCGACGGATAGTCATATACCGTACCTTAACTAGCTCGAGAGGACTGTAATGGCTAAATTTTTTCCTGCCGGTACCCTGACCATCAGAAAAAATGCAGAGAAATGAGGTGGAATAGGTGGTCAGAGGAAGCGATTCCAGGTTCTCCGGATGCGAAACTATGGACGCGGGAGGAACAGAGCGCACATAGAGGTCGAGTATGATTCTGTGCGTGAGTCACCGTCAGCAGGGTTAGAGTTTTCATCACTTCTGTGTCCTCTTCTTCAACACCCGGCCCGTGCAGCTTAAGGTAGGTATCTTGACCCCTGGTCCACCCGCCCGAATCCAGATTCCAGCTCGGACGTCGCTGATTGCCGAACTCACTTACGAAGGAGTTTCGGCCAAGCTATCGAAGGACGTAGTGATTGAACCGACTTTCCACATTCATTTGGACCGGCAGGGAACTCAATGAGGCGAAGGATGGGTCCCGCAACATGAGAGAGTGTGGAGAGTCAGCGGAGGCCTCTCCCGTGCTGTGCAGGAGAACCGCTAGTCTCGCGCGGAATTCACGTACCCGTTATCATCTCCCATCCACCGGAGAAGATGCCTCCCTGCAGATTTCCTGCAGGGCCACGCCCGTAGTCCATTTATACGGCGTCCTATTATCTAAAACTTACTAATCTTCCTCCCAACCCCAGGCAAGATGTTTTTGCTGGCCTTCCTGACACTTCTTACGACACCTTTCTTCATCTTCGTCTTCACCCTCGTCAAATACCAGATCCGCAACGCCAAATCTCCCCTAAGAAAAATACCTGGACCACCATCTCAAAGTTGGCTCTATGGAAACGTCAAACAGATCTTCGGGAGAGGCCAATCCGCTGCGTGGGATGAGTGGATGTCGACCTATGGCAAAACCTTCCGGTACCTAGAGATGTTCAATGTGAGCTTCCCCTCCCACTGCACTGATTTGCGCTCGGCCTTAAGTTCGCCCTTCCTAGTCCCCCGCCCTCTTCACCACGGACCCCCGAGCAATAAACCACGTCCTCACGCACTCGGACGAATTCGAGAAGACTGCAGACGCAAAAGCTGTTCTTGAACTCTTGGGTGATGGTATGCATTCCATTGCGGCGTTGTGTCTAGGCCAACCACTTACTCCCCTCCCCTCCCCAAGGTCTCGTATTCGCTGAAGGCGAAAGGCACCGCAGACAGGTGAGTTCAATAGCCTCTGAGACAGATAATCGCTCTTGGCTCATTAACCGCATCCGAAGCGTCGCATAATGGTATACTCGGTCACTCGGTGACCTCTACCGTAGTTCATTGACGACATTCCTACAGAATCCAGCCTTTGGACCGGTACAGCTCAAGTCCTTCACTCCCGTCTTCAATCTGAAGGCTTCCGAACTCCGAAACATCTGGCTCTCCCAACTGAATGAGAGCAACACGGATACTATCAAGGTGAACGTCGCCTTCTACATGAGTCGTGCCACGTTGGATATTATTGGACTGGCAGGTCAGTGTATCTTCACCAGAGAAACGGCACTTCTCTAACGGATGATGATCCGCACAGGCTTTGGCTACGAGTTCAATTCGTTACAGTCCAAGCAAGACGAACTCAGTGCTGCCTTCGGTTCAATCGCCAAGGGTGGCGCGTCCACAACGCGGTCCCGCTGGACCATTAGACCCATTCTAATGACGTTTGCCCCCATACTCCTCAAGCTCGTACGTATCCCTCCCTTCTTATGGACGGCTCGCCAATATAATCTGGTGATTTAGCCCTTGTCCTGGGGTGGTTTTAGAAGACTCCGGACCGCCAAGAAGATCATTGACCGAATCGGCAGCCAACTCATCGCTGAACGAAAATCAGCATTGCTTCGGGAACCGTCGTACGGGATCAAGGAAAAATCAGATACAACTGGGAAGGATCTCTTGACTTTGCTAGTTCGTGCCAACCTTCAGGATGCAGATGGCATGAGTGATTCAGATGTTCTTGCGCGTAAGGGTCCCCTCACGCTCCCTCCGTTCCTTTTCACGACACTCATTCCTTCCAGAGATCTGTACCTTCCTCAGTGCCGGCCATGAAACGACGAGTACTGCTATGTCGTGGACCTTGTTCGGGCTGTGCCAGAACCTAGAGGCACAGAGAAAACTCCGGGAAGAACTTTTGGCTCTCTCCACGGACGATCCGACGATGGACCAGCTCAAGGCCCTTCCCTACTTGGACATGGTTGTCCGTGAATCGCTTCGGCTTTACTCGCCTGTATTTGTCACGAGGAGAGTGGCTGTCAGAGACACGGTCCTGCCAATGAAGGACGGACCCTCGATCAGGTACGTCCCACCGCAAACGGTCCCAATATTCCCCTCACCCAGATCTGACTTATCTATCCCCGTTCATGAACAGTATGAGCGTAGGGGACAAGTTTATGATCCCGATCTACGCGATGAACACTGACCGAGACGTTTGGGGCGAAGACGCTCACGAGTTCAGGTGAGACTTTGATTGCCAATTACCACTCGAAACGGATACTGATTTCCGGCCGTAATGCTAGACCCGAACGTTGGACATCTCCCCCGGAAGCCATTTCCGACAACCCTGGCGTGTGGAGCAACCTCATGACCTTCCTGGGTGGCTCTCGCGCATGCATCGGATATCAATTCTCGCTCATAGAGTCCGTGTCCCGTCTTCTCTGCCTTCACATCTCTTTCGCGAAGGTGCTAATACACTTCACCTCTGTAGGATGAAGTGCCTCTTATTCGCCCTCGTTCGAACGTTTGAGTTTAGCATGGCCCTTCCGGTAGAAGACATTATATGGCGGACCCAGGCAGTGGTTCGGCGGCCGTTTGTCAAGAACGCTGGAAAAGATGGGCCCAATTTGCCGTTATATGTCAAGGTCCACACTCCTGATGCGTAGGATTGGATGACAGTCCATAAGGTTGTGTCTGTATTGGATAAGCGAGTATCTAGAGCATTTTAATAAACTGTCAGGTCCCCCCCCGTCCGTTGCGTCGGGTCACGGATATTATCTTCAGACTGCCCCTCTAGGATCAGGACCATAACGCTGTTTTGCTTGAAAACCGGTCAACCTTCCAAATCACCGGGGCCAGGAAGGACTGCAAATCAGCTTACTTCGACGCCGCCGCCACGTGTATACGTAGCTTCACTTTTTTTTCGGTGCTACTAGTCCATTGCGTCAAGGTGAAATCTACGTTACAGGACATGTCCCACCCTCATGGTCAGCACCTGAAAGCCGTTTGTGGATGTCAACGAGCGTTGAGCGGAGGATTGATGCGGCCCCGATCAGCGCTAGTTGGGAATCCAACCTCGGACTCTGTCAGAGGGGAGCCTTAGGGTTCAGGGGAGAAACCCACGGCAGGGGCCGCCGAGTGGGGTTCACACAGCGTCCATCTTTGTTCCCCCCATCATGGTCTCAACCCGGCGGAGCGTGAAAGCGTGTCAGAATGGTGTTCCCCTCAGCGACAACGGCGCGGACTACCGTCCAGAAGAGGGGGGTTCGGGTCCCGTCACGGCACGGGCACTCAGACTTGAATCCAGAACGTTGAGGAAAGCGACCTTGACACAGAAAGGGAAACAGCCCAAGAGACGTCGCAACAAGGGAAAGCTTTCTAAATTACTTGACATGCCCTTGGATGTTCTCTATGAGGTGAGCTACAGGGTAGTTCCATCACCGAAGGCGGGATAGATAACGATATGTTCGGCCCTATTTGCAGATATTCTCCCTCGTCTACCCAAGGGATCTAATGTACTTGTCGTGGACCAACAAGACCTTTCGCAACGTTCTCACAAACAAGTCTTCGAGGCGGGTTTGGAAAGCCACTTTCGACAACATCCACGTGACCTGCCCTGAGAACCTTACGGAGCTTGCGTATGCGAACTATTTATACACCCAGTGTTGTATGGTGTGTGTGTGTGCGTTATTGTCTTACCCAACACAGTTAACTGGTAAGCGTAGTATTGCGGTGCACCGACTGGCGCCGCGCCTGGGACAGACCCCGTGAGGTTCTGTGCGCATTGCGTACTGCGTCTTTTTGGCCCTATTCTCTGGCCGAGCCAAGAGTTCGCTGCGAGTCGTTTCATGTATTCGGTGAACATGTAGAGCCCCGCGCCAAAAGTGGGACTTGAAACGGAATGAGTGTCGGGAATATGACGTAGGATCGGTTGACTTTTACACTAACATACGATCCAAACAGCTGGCAAGGTTCGGCTTGGGGAATATAATTCTTTACAAGATAGGGCGGCGATAGCATATTCTTGAATCCCACCTGTGATAGTCACCCTAGGCTTGATATCAGGAGACCGGGGGATAGAATCACTAAGAAGGAAACACCATTTCCCCATGCAACCCGTGCGGAGTCTCACAAGAGCCGTCCAATGTGCGGTGGCATGGGGTGCACTACAATCCTACTCTCACAGATTAGCTATATGAGGAAAAACGCAAAAACATACGCGCATCATACAACACGGATTATATAAAAGGTTCTCATACGCAAGCTCCGTCATGTCCTCAGGACACGGAGGTGGTTGTTGAACGTAACCTCGGGGATGTTGTCGAAAGTGACTATCCAAATCCACCTCGAGGACTTGCTCGTGAGAGCGTTACGAAAGACATTGCTGGCCCACGACATCCACAGTAGATCCACCGGGTGGACGAGAGAGAATATCTGTAAACACCGAACGTATTGTCCTCTGCACTGTCGTCGGTGACGGAATTGAGACTGGCGCACCTCATGAAGAATATCCAAGGGCATACCAGGTAGCTTTGAAAGCCTCCATTCAAGCCTGAGTCCCCGTGCCGTGAGGGGACCCGAACGCTCCTCTTCAAGTTCTGAATGGTAACCTGCGCCATTATCGCCAGAAGAGGCATTCTGACGCGATTTTGCACTCCGCCGTGTTGAGACCATGATTGCGGGGAAAGCAAAGATCGACGCTGTGTGAAACATTCATGGGCCAGTCCCCGCAGTGTGTGTTGCGGGTTTCTAACTAGCGCTGATTGGGACCAATTGCGGCGTGTCAATCTCTCCCCTGGATCCCCTAAACTCCCTCAGAGACGACACTCGTATCGTAGGTTTCCCCTTGACTCAATAAACTAGTAGCACCGAATAAAAACGTTCACCAATGCAATCGACCCAAGGCCCGAGAACCTCGGTGAACTACCTTAGAGTTAGGTCCAGAAACTTTGCTAATTGCAAGAGGGATGCCTGTGGTCTAAACCATGATACTCAAGACCAAGACCATAGGGTAAGAAAGCACACGATCAATATTTACGATAGAAAGACGAAGCAAGTGAGAGCACCGGCCTAGTACTATGCAATCGTCAAACAGTGCAACACAAAACAGTGCAAGGAGGGATTTTGGGAGTATATGGAACTTGGTGGACTTGAGGCGGTTGACATTGGACTTGTCCAGTGCGTTGTTGGCCGGATTCTCGACCGAGGGAAATGGGTTATCATTGATAGAAGTGGAGGACGTGCACATGCGGACATTAAGATCAGCAAACTGGAGCTCTAGAGTAGGTTCAGTATGTACATAAGTACCCTCAGTTACTTCGGTACTGAACGGGGTCCTGGTTATCCCAACGTTGATTCCCAGACTTTCAGTAGTTTTATCAGTGCCCAAAAAATCATGTGTCTGTTTTCCGGGCAACCGTGAGCGTACGACGGGCACCCATCCCAAAATGACGCCGGGTACTCATCCCAAAATGATGTGACTTCCCATAGAGCGTGAGTATAGCTGTTCTGCTAGTTTGTGCCATTTCATCCAGCCTTTCCAACTCTTTGGCAAACTTTGAGGCGTGTGAGCACGGCGAAGCCAAAAGCCAATAAAAACCGCAACCAACCTCAAGCCTCACAGCGAGCGCACCCTCGTATCGTCGAACTACGGCCGCCCCGTCGTCAGCCGATTCCAAGTCCGCTATGAGTCGTTTCATGTCTTTGGTGAACACATGGAGCATTGAGCCAAAAGATGGAACTGATAACGGGATGAGTGTCGGGAATATGACGTGGAATAGGTTGAATTTTGCACTAACGTTTGATCCAAACAGTTGGCAAGGTCTTTCTTGGGAAATAGAATTCTTTACGAGATGGGGTGGCGATAGTTTGTTTTCGAATACCACCTAGGTTAGTCACCCTAGGCTTGATATCAGGAGACCAGAAGATAAACTGCTAAGAAGGGGATACCAGTTTTCTATGCACCCCTCGCAGAGTCTCACAAGAGCCGTCCAATATGCGGTGGCATGGAGTGCACCACAATCCTACTCTTACAGATTGGCTATGTGAGGCAAAACGCAAAAACATACGCGCACCATACAACACGGATTGTATAAAAGGTTCGCATACGCAAGCTCCGTCAGCTCCTCAGGACACGGAGGTGGTCGTCGAACATCGGGGATGTTGTCGAAAGTGGCTATCCAAACCTGCCTCGAGGACTTGCTGGTGAGAACGTTACGAAAGGCCTTGCTGGCCCACGACATCCGCAGTAGATCCACCGGGTGGACGAGAGAGAATATCTGTAAACATCGAACATATCGTCATCTCGTCGTCGTCGGTGACAGAACTGAGATCGGCGCACCTCATAAAGAACATCCAAGGGCATACCAGGTAGCTTTGAAAGCCTTCCAGTAATGCGACATCTCTCCGGTTGTTTCCCCTTCTGTGTCAGGGCCCTCCTCGACGATCTGGATTCAAACCTGAGTCCCCGTGCCGTGAGGGGACCCGAACCCCCCTCTTCAAGTTCTGGATGGTAATCCGTGCCATTATCGCCAGAAGAGGCATTCTGACGCAATTTTGCGCTCCGCCGCGTTGAGACCATGATTGCGGGGGAAGCAAAGATTGACGCTGTATGGAACGTTCACAGGCCAGTCCCCGCAGTGTGTCACATGTCACGGGCTTCTGGCTAGCGCTGGTCATGATTGGGACCAATTGCGATGTGTGTAAATCTCTCCCCTAGATCCCCTGAACTCCCTCAGAGACGACGCTCGTAACATAGGTTTCCCCTTGACCCAGTAAACTAGCAGCACCGAATAAAAACGTTCACCAATGCAATCGACCCAAGGCCCGAGAACCTCGGTGAACTACCTTAGAGTTAGGTCCAGAAATGCTAATTGCAAGAGGGACGCCTGTGGTCTAAACCATGATACTCAAGACCAAGACCATAGGGTAAGAAAGCACACGATCAATATTTACAATAGAAAGGCGAAGCAAGTGAGAACACCGGCCCGCATGCACACGAAAGATCATTAAATATATGCACCCCCTGATTACGAATTGTTTCCATCCAAATGAACGAACCGAGGTACCCCATCCGTCCAACTGAAATAATAATCCTCTTCAGCCGGCTGAGAGACACTATGCCTACATAAACGGAGTAAGAAGAGGGAGGGGTCAGTCTCATAGAAAACGGAGGAGGGTCATGGATACGCACTTTGTTTTAATGTGACTGATTATACCCGCCATCTGTTTGTCCTTCGATTCGTAGGGACTCAGAGTGCTCGACCTCCAACAACGCTTGCAGTTCCAATTCGACAAAGTTGGATTCCCAGACCTCAACGCGTATTCGGGCATCTCATCGGGTTTCAACGCCCTCCAATTAATCACGTCACTGGGTCCATCGCGTACTCGGATCTGTGGTTTCCGCGGTCAGAAAAAGGACGTCCACAAACCCAATTACAAAGAATGGGTGATACCATGGAGTAAAAGGATTCGAAAGAGACGGTCAGTTCGTGACGTCTTACGAATCTATGCCCTTGGTTGTCCATCTCTTCGTGAGTCATCGTTTCGGGGTCACCCCCAACGGCGAGAATCAATTCCCGCGCTCGTTCCGCCTTCTTCTCGTAGAACGAGGTGCCTTGACTGAGGGCCCACGGTCGCCCGACCAAATCCATGTAATACCGGTCCGAGTCTGGAGCTTCCGAGTAGAGCCGCTTGAAACAGCTGTGGACTAGGACGCCGCTGTAGCGAAGGACCGGGCACCAACTATGTTCACATTGGAACCAAGTAGTTGCAAGTGAGAGCTTCTCCACGGAGGGATTCTCGTATGGCAGCAGGGGCAGCAAGGTGGCCAAACGGGACTCTTTGAACTCTGCAGTCAAGGACGGAAGCCTGTCAGCAAGTCCAGCCTTCAATGCTTCGAATTCTTCAGCTGAGCCTTCGGCGATGGTGGTCCTGATTTCTGGAATCCAGCATATATCCTCTTTCAGGGGATGGAAGTCACTTGGTTCACCCTGTCTCTGTTTTAATTCGATAATCTCGGCGAGTTCTTTGACACGGCTCGAAATCATGTCCCTGGTCTCACGTTGGATTCGTTGTGTCTTCTTCTCACTCATCCAGGCAAGGACCGAACGCTTCAGTCCCTCCCAAGCTGTTCGGTTGTTAGCGAGTAACGCAAAAGATCCATCAACGACGTACCTTTATCTGTAAGAGTTTTTGCAACCCTGACTCCAGTGATATCCTTCAAGGCTGCGTAGGCGGACGGATTTTTCTCCAATTCATCGGCCCACCCTTCTCCCTTGAGCTTTTCTACGACTCTGAAGTCACTAGTTAGTACAGATTCCAGAATTGGGATGACGGTCGCACTTTTCGTAACGCAGCAGCTTGAGTCGCTCCTTTGCTTCATCTTTTTCTGCCTCTTGTAGGTCTTCCCAAACCTCGCCAGCGGAAGAAAACTACACGTATGAGATGAGGAAGCGATGTAGGAGAAGTCAGACATACCTCGTGCCTTTTCGTAAGACGATTTGCATATTCCTCGACAATTGCTGCGATTTCACTATCGGCGAGTCCATCGGCGCAAACCTTTCCGAAAAATGTTTTGACATCGCTTCTCAAGAATACCGCGTGGTCCCACGTCTTCCTGGACTTGGCTGTGATTAGTTAGATGACGGAACTCCCAACACTCCGATAGAATTCATTACGTTTCGTCGAGATTATCTGAGTCGGGAGGATCTCACTCAGCGCTTTGGAGAACGGATTTGTGGTATCGTAACGTTTTGGGGACAACGACCAAGCGTTATAAATGTAAACGGTTCTGGGAAACGACGTTACCATGGTTTTTGGGAAGCTGTGAAATGGGATTGTCTGAACTCACTCGATCTCTTGGCAGTCCTTGCACACCCTACAGCAGATTGTCCAGGAGAGAGGCGCACGCGACTTGTAGCAGTACTGATTGAAATGTAAGGGGCGCAGGAAGCGCAGAAGGGTTGTTGATCCGCACCTGGCAAAGAGGATTAAACAACAGGTTGGCATATTCTACCTCATTCATATCGTCGGGACAAGGAGGAAGTCCTTCGACAGAGGTAAACGAGTTCATCCAGACTGTCTTGGACGAGGTGCTTGTAAGAACGCGGCGAAATGCCTTGGTCGTCCATGAAATCCTTAGGAGATCCTGTGGATGGAGGCGCGAGAAGATCTGTACCCAGGTAACCTCAGTATATTTAGTCCCTCGGAGTCGTTCGAAAGCTACCTCATATAGAACATCTAGTGGCATATCAGGGAGCTTTGAGAGTTTCCCTTTTCTTCGTTTGCTGACTTTCTTCTGTGCACCACCAGTTGGCTTGCGTCTCTTCGTGGGGGTAGGCACAGCCTCATTTTCGCTCGGACCGGAGTGATCGTCTTCTTTGTAGTCTACGTCCGCTTTGGTGATACGGCGCAATTGTCGGCGCGAACTCATCGTCGTGGGTTTAGAGTAGATGGTGGTTGAGGAAAAAGAGGTGGCCTGAGCGTCCAACAATAATTGGCTCGCCGCGTTGGACGTGACCGTCACGTGCGGCACTTGAACTCACCAAGTTTGAGGGGCCGGTGATTGCAGCCGAGTCACCATCGAGTTACGGTAGCCGATGAGTCACGCACCGAAAGTGAGACCAAAATGTGAGTTGTACTGTCACTTCTAGGCTCTTATTCGGTGTAAAGCGAGGATGTGCTTGGGCAATATTATTTGATTTGCGGTGGGTATACACAACTCAACAATCTACAACGACTTTGGGCTAAAGGTAGCGTTATGGGGAACGGAATACGGAATATTGCTTGAATAAACGAGTGGCTTGCCCGGGAGTGAATTGATTCAGGCAGCTGGGGGGGGGGGGGGTGGAAGTAAGCAACCGAGTCATCGATCGACGGAAAGGACTTACGAATCGTCAGTGTAATCCATGTAGTTGTGGATGCTGGTTGAAGGACCAAAGTCAGAATCAGACCACCAAATCAGCATGCCAATCAGCCACTTACGGGTCGGGGAGGGAGTCACCAGGGCAGGTATCACGGTCGGCTTCGCAGGTGTAAGCGGGAAAAGACTCAGGGGCGGTATCATCGACAAAGTCACCATCGCCACTACATGAGTTGCCTTGGAAGGTGTGGTAAAGCCCAAGCCAGTGGCTAGCTAGGCGTTAGCACCATCCTATCGAAATCCACGCAGTTTAACTTACCCGACTTCGTGAGAAAGAGTCTTTCCGAGGTTGTAGGGAACAGTAGTACCGCCGGGGAGGGTAGAGTACAAGAAGAGAATACCATCCAACCCGGGAGCGCCAGCATAATCCCATGGCCAAGAGGAGTATCCCAGAAGCCCGACGCCTAAACCCTCGGTGAAGCTAGTGTTGGGTGTCAATAGTAGGTACGATGCCAAGACAGTTGCCCTTACCCGACAGAGTAAACGTTTAGGGTTTCGGGGCCCCCTACGTGCAGAGTAGTCTTGAGTTCTTCCGCCTCCGCCCTAGACAGTGCATTGATGGGCTGATGTCACCGGGAACGAAATCGCAACGACTCACGTATCGGGGGCGGCAGAGTTGAACCAGGTAGCATTCTTGGTTCTTACGGTGTCGACGAGGATGAAACTAACACCGCTCTGTCCGTAACTGTCGTTCAAGACGTCCATCTGAGCAGCAACCTGCTCATCGGGAACGTTCCCGCCCTCCAAGGTATCATCCTCGGAGATGACGTGGACTGGAGAGGACCAGAGCGTCAGCTTTTGGTTTCCTTGGAGTGGAGGAATACGCTCTTACACACGACAGGGACTGTGATATTTCTAGTGGAGGCGATCGAGACATCAACGTCAACCTCAACCGAGATTTTGAACGCATTAAAGTGGAGCTCTGCCTGAATAATGCTTTCCGCGGAAATGACTGAACCACAAAGCCTGGAATCAAGCGAAGTTAGCCACGGTACAGAAGAGTAGGCGAAAACCCTATCCCACCCTGCGTGAGGATCCCGGGAAGAAACAGCGGCGGAAACGAACGAGGAGAAGAAAAGAGCGGCAGTGAATCCCAGAGCAATCATGGCGGAAAGGAGTGGAATGGGGGGAATGGCCTGGGGGTTGCAACCACGGGCCGAGGCCCTTTATAGAATCCCGCCACGGATGCGGAATCCACGCGAGGTGACGGAGCGAAGCGGTTACTACGTTTAGGACAGATGACAGGAGCGAGGAAGGGAACCCCACGGAATGCATAGCCGGTGCTATGGGACGAGTGGACTACCGGCGGAAATGGCCATTTCTGTCGCCAGGGATTTTTCCGACGATTCAACTGGGTCAGTCAACCCGCTGTACATTTGAACGAGTAACGCTGTGGGGGCGAGAGTTTGTGCCCATTGTCGTGGCTTGAAATGCGTTCGTCGCTACAGATGGCGGCACCGAGGACGGGAGAAGTCCAGGGGCGAAGGTCTGTACCCAATCAAGATCACGCCACTATTGATGGCGAGTGATTCGACTTGTGCTTGTTCCGTCGCGAGATTCGAACATGATGTGCATGAAGGTCGGACTGTCCAAGCCTGTGTTTTTTCCCGTTTGTTCGCAGTAGTCGACCCCATATGCTGAGCCAGAACGAAGTCATTCACGAGATCATTATGTCTTGTCAATCTAATACTTGCCATCGACATATGGCTATCCAGGGGCACTAGGGGGCCGACCGTTGATTCCAGGCGGGATGAAGCTCGGGGGGGAGCGGGAGTTTTGCCGTAGCGGGAGCGAAACCTCGGTGCTATGGTTGAAGAGTCGGGGGCTTGGTGGCGAGCGTCCGGGGGTGACAATAAGGGTGGAGACCTGACACGGGGTCCGCTCCTTGGGGGGGGGTGTCATCAGCATTCCTCTCAGCATGTTTCAAATCAAAACTCCACTGGTCGTCGGGGGGGGGGGGGGGGTTGGCGGAGGCCATTGTTTAGGCACG
>Ga0307517_10002765_pt1 | contig 27912 bp, 10 predicted proteins | sample 23_EM_MG_FD_194515 | JGI IMG/M metagenome (GOLD analysis project Ga0307517, IMG submission 194515) | Populus trichocarpa ectomycorrhiza microbial communities from riparian zone in the Pacific Northwest, United States - 23_EM | ecosystem: Host-associated > Plants > Roots > Unclassified | place... | reverse complement strand
AGATTAAAAATACAAAATTCTTAAAAAAAAAGTAATAGAATATATATCATAATAAAAATTAGTAGAATATATGAAAAATAAAATTATATGAAAAAAAGAAAGTTTACTATAAAGATCATTAAACTATAAATAAAAACATAAATTATTTTAAAAATCAATAAAAGCTAAACCATTATTTTTAAAAATTTTTTTTAATTAAAATGACACATTTTATGATGCATAATTGTCTCTTAGATTGCTAATTTGAGATTTGAAGAAATGTTTGCAACTTAATCCAACAAGAACCTTGCCTTAAAGAACCAAAGTTATATGCAATTAATCACTCCATCTTTCGCCTATAACGAGACGTGAACGAGAAATACAAATCACAACAAAGTTGATTAATTTTTTGAAGAGTTTGCAAGTTCAATCAAGAATTTAGTATAAGAATCACTTAACCACCTGAAAAGAAAAAAAAGGCACACAATATGTGGCAATCTTAGATAAAAATTCATCAATCCCAAAATAATATTAACAATTGGTTTATACAGTAGAAAGATAACCCTAATTTCATTTAATAGACCCAAACTTGATAAATAAGCCTTAATATATTAAAAACCAAGAATAACTAAAATAATAAAATAAAACATAACCCAAATAACCTTTAAATTTTTTAAGTCATATAATAAACTAAAAGATAAATAAATAATAGCCGAACTAATTAAAACAAGACTAAAGTTGAATTTTGTAATTTGTGGGCAAAATTGAAGCCCAACTTCAAATGAATAATTATCCCTAGTCTTGATGAATTAGAAGGTCTACCATTTGTCATTGGAAATGTATAGATGTCTACTTTCCAATGCAATTGAAATCACATCAAAATTTATTTTATAGCTCCAGTTATGGTCAAAACAATAATAAAAAGTTAAAATTGACATATTTAAATCTTTTTATTTCAATTTTTGATGCTTCCTTACAAGTTTTTTTTTAACATAAATTAAATTAATTAAGGCTTGTTTTTTATTCTTTGATATCCTCTCGAAATCTACTTTAACTCATGTATTTTGAAGACGTCCATTAATTAAATCCTTAATATCTTTACTCAAAGTCTCGTGACTAATCCTTTAATACACTTTTTATTTTTCTTTTAAAAAAACTATTATAATAATTTAATTTAATTAGTTAAAATTTATATAACATCATGTTGGTTTTATCTAATATGTTGGTTTGTTAGTAGATGATACTTATAATAGCATAAAATTTTAAAATTAAAAAGATAAATTTAAATTTTTTATTTTTTATTTTTTATTTTTAAATATAAATAATATAATATTATATTTTATAAAATTTTAAAAATCTAGAGATCGAAAAAGCTGTTTTCCATTAGCTGGGTTCAAATATTGGGAAACATTAATGTACAATTAAAACTTTAGGCGGAACCTTAGGAGAAACATGATAGAAATAATTTGAAATTAACTCCATAAATAAAATAATCCAATATTCACAATGAAAACCCTATTTCATTAAAACCAGCCAAAGAAGGCCAAATCACCCCCCCGCTCCTCGTACCGTAACGTGATGAATTAGTGAATTAAATGAGGAAAAAAAGGCCAAGAATTCAAAGTCTATCACTCTCCCTCTCTGCTTAAAATTCAAGCAGTCTTTCGTGCGCATATATAAATATAAGTTATTCCTTCTCTCTCTGATTTCTCTCTCTAAACTGTTTGCTCACTACAACAAACATAAAACCCTTCCCCGCTCCCTTCTTTCTCTTTTTTTTTCTCTCTCTAGAAGCTTCGCCTTTTCGTTTAATCTCTCTCTTAGGGTTTGGTGGTAGTAGTAGTGGAAGCAGCTAGGGTTTTGTGTGGGTTTAAAATCAGTAGTAATGACTTCTTTGGTTATGGCGGCAGAGAAATTTAGGGATTTAAGTCAGGCGATTGATGTTCCTTTACTTGATGCTACTGTTGCTGCCTTCTATGGCACTGGATCTAAAGAAGAGGTCAGGCTTTCTTTATTCCATTTCAAATGCTAAGCTTATATAACAATTCCGCTCTTCTTCAATCCAAGGGTTAGGGTTTATTAAGAGTGTTGATTACTAGTTGTTAGCAGTGAGGCAGTAATATATTATTATTATTATTGAATGTAAGTTTATTAGATTTTATTTCAGATATGGGTGAATTTGAAATCTGGCAATATAATTTTTCTTGTTTTTCTGAGCGTCTATTGCACTGGGGGTTAGGGTTTCCCATTGTTTACTGGACGTCTTCTAATTGGGCATCTTGTTTTTTTATTGTTTACAGAGGGCAGCTGCCGATCGCATTTTGCAGGACTTGCAAAGCAATCCAGATATGTGGCTTCAAGTGGTGCACATTCTACAAAATACAAAGAACCTAAACACCAAGTTCTTTGCCTTGCAGGTTAGTTGTCACATAGTCCATTAAAATACTTTTTTACTATTATTGCTTAGGATGATCCCCCCCTCGAAGCTATGAAGCAAGTCATCATTTATGGTTTGTTGTTGCAGATGCTTATAGTCATAATTTGACATCTAGCTGTAGGCATGAATTCTGAAAGCTCTAGAAAACACACGTACAAACTTGTTTAATCTAGTTGACTGCGACATTCATCTGTTGTGATTCATCAAATATTATGGTAGTTTGTGTTTTACAAAGGCTAGTCTTTTCTTTTATACCAGGTTTTGAGATCTAGTGAAGAGCCTAATGGCACTTCCCAATAAAAACTCACTTATGCAGTATTATCAATCTTTAATCCAGCATTGCAGTAATAGGAAATGATGTTTCCAATCATATGAAAGAGACTTGTGCGGCTCAGTGTGGCAATTGAAGAAGAGAGTCATTTGCTACCTTGAGATTTGGGCCTAATCCTGTTCTCATTTCAATCATTCCTCCAAAGATATTGCACTTGCTTGATTGTTATACATGCTTATATGAATTGAGTAGAAGGTTCTTTTAGCCATTTGCATGATGATGAAAAATCTTTCAGACATGTCATGGGACTAAAAACATTTCAAGGCCAATGTCAATGGCATTGCATTCCTGGATATATGCCCAGGTGCTGGTATATGCACCAAGGCCATGCAAGGGTGCGGTGCTAGTATATGCACCAAGACCATGCAAGGGTATAGGAGGGTGGCCTCGTATACCCTATCAGAGGGTGAATGGACTATGCAGAGCGTAGACTTGATAAAATGTTTGTAGATGACTCCTTATGCCTTCTCAGGGTCTGAATTATGGATGTTCATCCATTGCTTACACATCAGATGATCTACTAAAATATGAAATTGTTTGGGTATGGCTAGAAGTAATGAAAAGAAATATATGAATAATCTTTTATTTTGGCATTAACCCACAGGAGTATTTTATTGGTTGCATTAATAAAATGAAGGATTTAAAGGCTGATGTCTTCAAAATATACAGGAAGCTGATAGACTGCAAAGGTGATGTCTAGAAAATGTATAGGAAGCTCATTACTCTCAAGGGAGAAGGCACAAATTAATGATGTTAATCAAGGCTCAAGTCTGACATTAAATAACGTTTTTCCTTCCTCTGCAATAGAAGTTAGGGAGAATATATGTTCATTGTGCTTCGACTCTTCTTTTTCTCTTTTCTAAAATAAGTCTACAGCTACCCTTTTCACATGAACGGAGAGTTCCGTAATTTATGCAATTAACACATACATTATGGAGTTGTTTATTTATTAATTTTTGTTTACTCCCATCTTGGTGATGATTTTACAAGAGATTACTTGCTGTGTATTTTCTGTTAAGTCTTGTCCAAGAAGTGGACAGATGGATTTACTTTTGTGGCATGGGCAATTAACTGGCTGATGATTTAGTTCATTGGAGAATCAGTGACTGAGCAGCTGTTTTTGGACATGTTTTAATTTTTGTGCAGGTCCTAGAGGGTGTTATAAAATATAGATGGAATGCATTGCCTGTTGAACAACGAGATGGAATGAAAAATTATATTTCAGAAGTCATTGTACAGGTAGCTACTTCTAAAAGTTGTGGGTTTGGAGGGAAGTGAGCTTCGCTAATTTTCTTTCATATCTTGAACTTCCCTTTACCTGTTATATAATTTAACCATTTTGGATCTCTTAAATAGCTTTCAAGTAACGAGGCGTCTTTTCGAATGGAAAGGCTGTATGTAAACAAGCTCAATGTTACTTTGGTCCAGGTATGATTTGAATAAGAATCCATGGACGAGTTAGTTTTGGTTTTTTGGATATCCTATCTTGTGTCATGCATTATATCTATGACAATCGGAAACACTTATGCTGGGATTGCTTTTTATTTATAATTAATCTCTCAAGTGTGATCTTTCCAGTTATCATTGAATTCAAGAAATGTTTGTCTCAGTTGTTTTTTAGATTGAAATTTTAAGAGTTCTTTTTATATTTTGTGTCAATTAATGTAAGTTTTAGTTTGTTTTATTCGAACATATATTATAACATGAATAATTATGGTACTGATCCCATGTAGATTCTCAAGCATGAGTGGCCAGCTAGGTGGCGAAGCTTTATTCCTGATCTTGTTGCAGCGGCAAAAACTAGTGAAACTATATGTGAGAATTGCATGGTTATATTGAAAGTAAGTCTCTCTCTATCTCTATATATATATGTGTGTGTGTGTGTACACACATTTGAAAGATTCTCGGTTTTTCCATATGTAGCTAATGTAAGCTATTCTGTCAGCTTCTAAGTGAAGAAGTTTTTGATTTCTCACGAGGAGAGATGACTCAACAGAAGATCAAAGAGCTTAAACAATCATTAAACAGGTGACTGCTTTGGGCTTTACATTTCTAGATGGTAGTAGGGTTGTCTATTTGTTTGTGGAATTGTTAAGTTACTGGACACAGTCAAATATAAAACTAGTTGCTCTTGTGCGGTTTGTTTTTCAATTGGGTCATCACGTACAAGTTTCAGAAATCTATCACTTAGCAGAACTAAAATCCATGGATATTTTCTAATGGAAACTATTGTAAAAAATTTATAAATCACGGCGTCAATAATTCAATGAGACATTATTTTTTTATGTGAAAAACCTTTTAATGAACTATACATATTATTCATGTAATATAATGCTGAAGGACATATAATTGAAATTCTCCACTTAAAAAACTCCCACTAAGCATCTCTGTCAATTTTTTTAATCATAATTCCAAGAAAATAGAATACAATGAACACTTAAATATTCTATATGCCAAACCAAAGGGAGATGGTTCTTATTCCACATGTCTGCCCTAAACAAAAGGCTCCCTCTAAGCTTCTTTATATGTTTATATGTGTGCATGTGCGTGCACACCAAGGCAGTTAATATTGGCAACAAGAGCTGCTGAGATCTGTAGGGATTCTAGCTACTTATTTGATTTTTGTGTTTTGTTTTCCTTCTTGATTCTTGTCTGTTAGCTTATTGGCAAATATGTTGTCAATAATTTAACTCCGTAATGATTCTTTAGATTCTGCCACCTCACTATTCTTGGTGCTAGTGTTGCCTGGACTTCATCTGACATGTTATGTTATATGCAACTGCAGCAATACTTCTAAACCTCTTCTCCGTTATCATACCATCTGCTTTTTTGATGCTATGTATGTGTTTCACCAAGGGTTGTCTTTTGTTGTTTACAGTGAGTTTCAACTCATCCATGAGTTATGCTTATATGTCCTATCAGCCTCCCAAAGAACCGAGCTTATTCAAGCAACATTGTCCACCTTGCATGCTTTTCTTTCTTGGATTCCCCTGGGCTATATTTTTGAATCTCCCCTGGTATGTAAAATCTTATCAAATAGCTTTCAGACAGAAATAGTTGTTGGTACTGTAACAATTGACTTTTGGTGTCAACTTGCATTAGTTATTATAGTTGTTAAGGGATGTTCTCATGGTATGTGCTTACATCACATGTTTTCTTCCTGCTATGCCTTACAGCTTGAAACACTTCTGAAATTTTTTCCCATGCCATCTTATCGGAACCTTACCCTTCAGTGTTTGACAGAGGTATGCTGTTAATGTTTTGAAAGAAAAATGTTTTCTCTTGAACCATTACGTGTTGATTGGTTTTTTTTCTGAAATTTACAGGTTGCGGCTCTTAATTTTGGGGATTTCTATAACATGCAGTACATTAAGATGTATAATTTTTTCATGGTCCAGTTACAGGTACAGTGGAGCATTGTAGGTTCAGATATGGGAACTCCGACACAATTGGAATATGCTTATGAATTTATATAATTCTGTTTCTAAGCTACTGTTATTTCTTCTTTCTTCTTGCTATCCTTTTCCAGGCCATTCTTCCATCAACCACCAAGATCCCAGAGGCTTATGCAAATGGATCTAGTGAAGAACAAGTCTGTGTTGGCAATAAAATGCATTCTGTTCTATTAAGGATTAATGCCCAACACTAATTTGCTCTACTCTTTTGTTGCATGTTTAGGCATTCATTCAGAATCTGGCACTGTTTTTCACTTCGTTTTACAAGGTAATATTCATTTCTCAGCGAGCTAATAATTCTTCTAATAAATTCTTGAGGGATTAACCTAGTTTTAATACACTTATGTTAGATATAATTACTCTTAGATTTCAGTGCTGGTTAGCAATGTGTTTTGTTTTGAATAGAATGGAATAAATGGACAATGAGTCAGTGGAAGACTTCTGCTTGTGTAAGGTTAAATTTACAAGATATATAGTTTCTGAACCTCTCACAGAGAATATGGACAAGATAAGACAAATTGGGCATATAAATGATTCCAAATGGTTTCCAACTGCTGTTCTGTTGAATTGAGTAATCTCTGTCGCGTTTCATAGAGCAAGCCAAAAAAAATCAATGTGCTCTCATTTTAAAAAAACAGATTAATATTGTCTATGGGCTCAGTGATTTTTAATGTTGGAATGTTTTGAGCTTTACTGTTGATGACTGCAATTTCAGATCATGGTGAATTTGAAAATTAGATCCATCTAGTAGAATTTTTCTGCCTGGTATGAGATATTTGTGCTGTCTCTGTTTTTTTGCACCGAGGCCTCTTGGCATTGTCGCAAGATTGCATGTTTTTCTTTGTTGAAAAATGATGTTACAGATACCTTCATGTCTTTGCAGTCTCATATTCGGGTGCTGGAGTCTTCTCAGGAGAATATATCTGCTCTGCTAATGGGTCTTGAGTATCTAATTAATATCTCATTTGTTGATGACACTGAGGTTTTTAAGGTGGTTATTTTCCTTCTCTCACTTTCCTCATCTTTCTCTATGTATGTGTAGAATGTACGTATGTATATGTGAATTATTTTGTAATTCTAAATCCTATAACATGACTAATTTTGCTGCCTTGTATGATTTGCAGGTTTGCTTGGACTATTGGAACTCCTTGGTTTTGGAGCTTTTTGAGCCACACCATAATTTGGACACTCCTGCAGCCACTGTAAACATGATGGGATTGCAGGTAGAATGTATTTATTACCAGATGGTGGTTGTATAGTGGATTAATGTGGTGGTCAGCTAATGCGTCATTTTGCTGCATTATTTTTCTTCTTTATACTAATTGTGACTTCTGTTTTTTGTTGCTTTAGAACGATACATAGGATTAAATCCCTTTTTATCTCTTGCTTGTGATACACCATGATCCAGACAACACTGCAGTAGCTGTAATTTTTCTAGGAGTCTCTTTAATGGAGAGATTGGATTGTCCTTTTTTTTTTCTTGCTGGATATCCTTTGCTATGTATTTCTCCTCCCTTTCTCAAAACACTTTTTCCCATTTGAGAAAAAAATTGTTTACTTAAAAAGTGTGGGTAAATATCCAATGAGAAGCATGACAATGTTTTAGTTCATTGAAATCTTTGTTGTGTTTTTTGTTTGAGGTCTTGCATTCTTCTTGTATTGGTGGCCAATCTTATCTGCTTCTTGTAGTTCACTGTTTTCTCATTTTACATAGACACATTCATGTGCAAATATTAGAAATTTTGCATTTTCTTTGGTATGGAGTGGCTACAAGTTTCTTGTTTCATTATTTTAGAGTACTTCCATTATTTGAATGGAGATTAATTATCCCAGACTCTGAATTCTCGGAATCTGCAGATGCCTTTGCTACATGGCATGGTTGATGGTTTAGGGTCACAAATTTTGCAGAGGAGGCAGCTTTATGCTGCTCCAATGTCGAAATTGAGAATGCTTATGATCTGTCGCATGGCTAAACCCGAGGAGGTTCTGATAGTTGAAGATGAAAATGGTAATATTGTTCGTGAAACCATGAAGGACAATGATGTTCTTGTTCAATATAAGGTGATATATCCTTACTTGGCTGAAGCTTTTGTGTAATCATTTCATATTGGCCTTTGAATATGGATATGGAGTATTTTTGTGAAATCAATTTATGCTTCTTTAGGGCCTCATGCTAGCTCAAATAGTATGTCGATTATACTGGTGATTGGTTTGAATTTTTCAAAATGAAACTCTGATCTCTGTGATTAAACCATGGATAATTAAGGTACTTGAGGGGCATATGGCATTATTTGTAGGCTTAGCTTCATTTTACATGTGGAGAAAGGTTGGTTTATACTTGTACTGATGTAAATACTGTTAGTTTTATATAACGTGCATCATTTTCTGTTGTACTTTGAATTTTTTGAATACTGGAGTTCAAAGTATATATAGTTGTTAGTTCTAACACTTGCTTTAACACTGACCAAGGCTAGGCCCATTATCTGTTAATGGGCTGGATATCAAATTCAAACTGCTTTTCAATATCAGTATGTTTTTGATTTGGAGATCTAATGTCTTAGTAGGATTAATGCATTGTAATTAATTCTCTGTTTCTGGATATTTTATGTTACCAGTTTCAATGGTTAATTTGAATGCAATTATGCAGATTATGAGAGAAACATTAATCTATTTGTCACATCTTGATCATGAGGATACTGAAAAGCAGGTAAGAGCCGTCACTGAACTCATTTACTATAATTTATTCTAGGAATTTTGTCCTTGCAGTTATCACTTATCTTGTTTGTAGTCTATAGCTGTAGATCCATATGTGCGATTAATAAATGCATTTTAAGATCCTATAAATTGATTGAAAACCTCAGATTCATACTAGAACCATGATGATTCAATAAAACCTTCAAACTAACTAAGTAATCAATATTCGATTGATTGGTCCGAGGTTATCGACAAAAAAGATTTGTCTAAGTCACTTCCTTTCTTTGTTTATCTTTCTTTAGAGCTTTGATTTGTTAAAATATTCACTGTGTATATTGCTTAACCTTTTGAAGTGCTTTGCTTTGTAAGAAGACAACTTTCTTTGCTATTATGTTTTTTGATTGCCCTCATTCTCTTCTGCCATGGTTTTTCCTGTTTATTTGTTGCAAGTTTATTGCTAACTTTCATGATCATATTAGGTTCCTTGCTTTAGTTTTTTGCCTCTTAATCTCTCTATTATGAATATTAAACAAGACAGATGAAAGAATGAATATATCTCTAGTGAATGTATGTTGGTGCTTAGTTTGCTTCTCTTTTGCGTGATGGAGTTTGATATCTTAAAATGGATGTTGCTGCCTTCCCTTTTTGGTGCAACACAGATGTTGAAGAAATTAAGTAAACAACTGAGCGGTGAAGATTGGAACTGGAACAACTTAAACACTTTATGCTGGGCAATTGGATCCATTTCTGGTTCCATGATGGAGGAACAGGTAACTACCTTTTCTGGACCAATGGAGCCTTAGTTTGCTGAAATATCCTCTTACAAATGAAATAGGAAAGTTTATCTATTCACGTTTGATCTGTATTTTTCTATAAAATTTTGTAGTGGGCACAAATGAAAATTTTCTGGCATGAGCATGCATTGTTTTCTATCCCAGACCTGATAGGAAAGTGATGGAATTCTAATTTCTTATTTGCTAATAACTTCTTGATGATGATATACTGGTAAATGTCAAAAGAACTCTGTTTTCACTTTCTTGCGATATTAGAGGATCTTAAATCATTTCATGACTTGTTAAATTCTTCAATGGAAACCAATTGTCTTTTGTCCATTTCCTGATGTTTTGGGATGTCATATGTATGAAAGAGGGTGCTCCATTTCCATGCTCATAAAGTTAATTATTGCAATTAGGTAATTAGCTTGTTAGGATGTCAGGTCAGCTGTTCTAATTTTAGTTTAGTATTTAAAAACTTACTGGTGACTTTTGTTTTGCTTTTCTAAGAATTTAGTTCCATCCTTGTTGATGAATCTTTCTTTCTACTCTGATCTGTATCTTTGTCAACTCTTCTTTTACCTTTTCTCCCAGTTTCCACTTCCTGTAAATGGGTTGATATTATACTTGTCTTAATACCCAACAACTTGATGATAAGGGGAGCTCAATTCTTCATTGATGTATTTTTATATAACCCATCCATTTCAGATTTCAAGGATTTCTTAATTGGCTAATGTTTACTCATTTGTTGCAAGATCACTTGCTTCTCAATAATACATTTCTTGACATTTTCAACATCTCTGTTCTGTGGCAGGAAAACCGATTTCTTGTGATGGTCATTCGTGATTTGCTGAATTTATGTGAAATCACGAAAGGGAAGGATAACAAAGCTGTTATTGCGAGTAACATCATGTAAGAATTTATGATTTCAAAAGGGGTTTGAAAGCGTCTTTTTCTGAGTTAGAAGCCTCGGATCTTTTTCACTTAACAGTTATTACCAATTTGGGCTCTCTACATTCTGATTGTTTCTCCACCACAAAAAAAGAAGAAGGGAACAAATAGGGATAGAGTAACAGAGAGAACTTCTCTATGGTCTATTTAATATTGACTACTCATACTTGTTTTATTACTAGGGATGTGCCCTTTGAGACTGATAGCTGGAAGCTTTAAGTAAATTTGTTGGGGATATGGTTGTATAAGTATGCACAATTCATATTCTCTTGTTTCAAACTTGCTCTGATTGCAGGTATGTCGTTGGCCAGTACCCAAGATTTCTCAGAGCTCACTGGAAGTTCCTGAAAACTGTTGTCAATAAATTGTTCGAATTTATGCATGAAACTCATCCTGGAGTTCAGGTCATTTTTGTTGCTCTATGATATTTATATTATTGTCTAGACAAGCTGCATATTCTGAGACATTTTATCATTTTTGAATCGCATGTGTTAGTGTTACATAAGCTCCTGAGTTTTTGTGAGTACTTAGCAGTTATACAATTTAGTGTTGTGTTGTATATGTTACATCTGGTCCTTTTCTTGTATAGCTTGACTGTAACATGCATCTTGAAATTTTCCAGGACATGGCCTGTGACACATTCTTGAAAATTGTCCAGAAATGCAAGCGGAAATTTGTTATTGTACAGGTGACCTCTATTTTCCAAAGGCACTTAGCCTTCTGGGTTGTAATTGTGATGCATCAAAAATTCATTGAGAAGATGCTTATCTGGTTTTTAGGTTGGAGAAAGTGAGCCATTTGTATCTGAACTTCTATCTGGCCTTCCAACAACTGTTGCTGATCTCGAGCCACATCAGATACATACATTTTATGAATCTGTATGCCACCATAACTTCTGAGGATTAAGTTATTGACACCAATTTGTGAAGTTTATGACCCTTGTTTTTCTTTTTCTATTTTTTGCTACAGGTTGGCCATATGATTCAAGCAGAATCTGATCTACAGAAGAGAGATGAATACATGCAGAGGTTGATGGATCTCCCTAACCAGGTCTCTCCCCCCCCTTCCCCCTCTCCATCCCAATTTTGTAAAAGAAATCTATACAGTTTAAAGTAGCTCAAGCATAAATTCTATTGAGAAAAAGATAGATCCCTAGGTTTTGCTAGATTGTTACCACCTATGATTAATGATTGGGCCCTATACATTCAGTAATAAATCCCTCACTATAATATGAAAGCTCCTTATTAAATTACAACCCTACTTCCTCTCCTGTTTTCTTAGTTTGATTGCAATTATTTTCTATTTAAAATCTTGCCACAAAAATATTGAAACAAATTTTAGGTTAATATTTTGCAACCATTTAATCAATCAAAATTTGATATTTTATTGGCATTTGGTTTTCTTGAAGATCAAGTGTCTTCTGATGCTTTTCAAAACTGTTCCCTTTTTTAAGAGCAACCATTATGTTTGAGATGTAGTTTTTAGTGATGGTTTTTGTTGGAGAGTAGAACGATCAACTCTTTTACTAGACATATTTTAGGACCAAACAAAATTGAAGCCTGGATACAGTCAGAGAGGAGTATCTCTTCAGTTTACTTGCCATGTCTAAACCATGGGGACTATACAGAATCAGTTTTATTTTAGTATTTTCATTCTCGTTTTAAATTTAAGAGCTAAGAGGCTAATAAGACTATTGTTTTGCAGAAATGGGCAGAAATTATAGGACAGGCACATCAAAGTGTAGATTTTCTGAAAGATCAAGAAGTGATCAGAACTGTGCTTAATATATTGCAGGTATGGCTCTTTATTCGTCACGAGATGTTATGTGGACTCAAACCATATCTCTATGGGGTTTTTAATTGTATGTTGTTTCAAATGACCTCAACGATTCTCCTTTACATCATAGTTTGCTAATTTGACATACTTGGTATCTTATTTTTCTGGAGTCACTCTCAAAATATTAATACTAGATACAATTTTAAAATATAGAATTATGTCATTGAACATCACCAATGATTAATATGACTATATATGAATCATGAAAGCTCTCTTTATGTTAGAATAATGTATATAGTCTTGAATTATGTTCCATGACTTATGCCGTATGCTTAAACTACCCAACGTACATCATATACCAACTTATTATATGAAAGAAAGATGTTATATATAAAACAAAGGCACTTCAGCATACTATTTCTACATATTTTTAATTAATAGTCATTAATTAACATTTCATTAGTATCATGTATTCACAATTATAAATTAAACTTCAACTATTAGATTTTTTTCATAGGCTTTGCAATATAATATTGTAATAATAATTATGTATATAGGAAAATTAAAGAAAAGAATTTTTGCTATTTATATAGTACAATCGAGTTAAAAAAGTAGTTGGACAATTGTGTTTGTTTTATAGGGTTTATGAACACAACAATAAAAATAAAAAATATTAAAAATATCATATTGGGTATGGGTTGGGAGATAGGGTGGGTGAACCTTCACTTGATCCTGTACCCAACATAGGTGAAACAGGGCTGGGTTTTCACTAGCCTTTGACCGTGGTAAAAACTTGACTCAACTGGGTTGAATGTTTTTCTATCTTTAATGATCTTGTTGGGTGTTTCACTATTAATTTTACTGCCATGTGATGATCTAATCTCGTCGACTTGTTTGTTTGCAGACCAATACAAGTGTTGCAAATTCTCTTGGGACATACTTTTTATCTCAAATTTCTCTTATATTTTTGGACATGCTTAACGTGTACAGGTGTGCTTTTCACCATTATTTGCTAATGCTATTTTGGAAGCATCTTCGAGGTTGTCAGAGATGTTGCAGGCTCTTATTAGTTAATCACTTTTTTTTTTTGCAGAATGTACAGTGAGCTTATATCAAGCAGTATTGCAGAAGGAGGGCCTTATGCATCTAAAACATCCTATGTGAAACTTTTGCGGTGAGTCATCATTTGGATCATGTTTCAGATGTGAACAATTAAAAATTTCTCTGATTTTTAATGTGATTTTACTAAACAGGTCTGTTAAGAGGGAGACACTTAAGCTCATCGAGACATTTTTGGACAAGGCCGAAGATCAACCACAAATTGGGAAGCAGTTCGTGCCCCCAATGATGGATCCTGTTCTTGGTGATTATGCTAGGAATTTGCCAGATGCTAGGGAATCAGAAGTTTTGTCACTTTTTGCAACAATTATAAACAAGTATGTTGCACTTTCTTAATGCTCTTTGCTTGCAGCGCAATGATTTTGGTGAAAGATCAGATCAGTATTTCTTGAAACTACCAACATTTAGTACTTAAATCTGCAATCTGTTCCATAGAGCATGACTAATTAATGTTAACTCAACTAAATGTCGATCTCAAACATCTAGTTAGTAGTGTCATTGGTGGATGGTGAGGGTTAGATTCTCTAGTTGTCGAATTGTAAATGCATAATGGATAGAGTAAGAGTTGCCTATGTTGCAGACTTTTGCATTACATGCTTCTAATCATCACTGTTTATTAATACATTATTGGTTTTTTATTTTTCATTTTTCAGTCTTGGCCAACCCACTAGTTTGGGATTGAGGCTTGGTTGTTGTATCAGTCTTGATATTCATAATCTCTGCTGCGCTTGCAGCTTGGAGGCAATATAGACCACTGCAAAATGCTCTATTCCTAATTATTATGCTTTCTGTTAGATATCTCTTTCTGATATTTTTCTATCCTGGATGAAGGTACAAAGCTGCAATGATAGAAGATGTACCTCGAATATTTGAAGCTGTTTTCCAGTGTACATTGGAGGTAAGTATGGAGGTTGTAAATCGTTGTTCTCGTTTATGTGGCTTCTATATGTGATATTTTCTGTCAACACATCATCTTTCATTTCGTTGCATCTTGCAACAGCATTTGAGGACCAATTTTCTGCATTATATCCTAATGTTTAATAGGAAATTGTGAAATGGCCAGTGATAATATAGTTGATGGAATAATGATAACCAGTAAACTATTATATTTGCATGGAATGTGGAATTCCACATAGTGTTCACGTATTGTGTTTCAATAGTTGTATAAAAGCATCCAACACTAATAGATCCTTGTATAATATTTGCTGGTCGGTCCTGCAATTTTCTCTTTATTTATGATTTGTATATGCAACACGTTTGCTTCATTAAGATAATATAGATACTGATTGGAAAGTCAGTATAGCAACAGTACAACGATCCTTGTTTCAGAGTTCAGATGCTATGTTCAATCTGCTGATATTCACTTGACATGATGCTCCTTTTTTTTCCTGTTTCTTTTTGGAGATTGATGTAGCTATGGCTACGCTATGCTTATATCTTAGGAGTTACGAGGATGCCATGTCATTAAATGCTGCTGCTTATAGGAACCCTATGTACATTTTAGCACTTTCCCCCGAAATACCTACCCCTGATATCTTGCTTGTAAAGGTCCATCGGTTCATGCTGTGGTATATATGGCATAGCATTTCACATGTCATTGAAGATCAATATATAAGATTAAAGCTAATTTTTTTTGGAATTGTGTATTAGAAGCTGTTCAACTGAGATGAGTAGTTCTGTGCTGCAGATGATAACCAAAAATTTCGAGGATTATCCAGAACATCGCCTTAAGTTCTTTTCATTACTTCGTGCCATTGCTGCACATTGTTTCCCTGCCTTGATTCGTTTGTCTAGTGAGGTTGGTGTTTGAATTTATTTTGTTTCTTCTATTGATCCTAATGTGTTGCTCAGTTCCATAGTGATTTGTGAGATTAGCCTTGCAATGTGATCTTAGAACTTAGAAGCACTCAGTTTTGTTTCATTAAACTACATCAGAGAGGTGGATAAATAATTGAAGGAGTGGACTGATAAGTTAAGTTGGACTATAATAGTCAGAAAAAGGCTAAACTTGAGGGGCAGCCTTTTTACAATTTTTTCCCCATTAAATTGAAGTCTTCTGTCTCATGTTCAATACCAGCAACTGAAGCTTGTGATGGATTCAATTATATGGGCATTCCGTCATACAGAGAGGAATATAGCTGAGACTGGTCTAAACCTGTTGTTAGAGATGCTGAAGAACTTTCAGGTGTGTCCCCCCCCCCCCCTCCCACCCTCTATTCTGTTCAATCATCAATATCATGCCATGTGAGATGCTTACTCTTCTGTGTAATTTGACAGGCGTCTGAGTTCTGTAATCAGTTCTACAGGTCATACTTTTTGACAATTGAGCAGGAAATATTTGCTGTATTGACAGATACATTTCACAAACCTGGTTTTAAGTTGCATGTTTTGGTGCTACAACACTTATTTTGCTCGGTATGTGTGTTGCAGTTGTCTTTTTCTTAGTTTTAGGCTGTACCAACCATGGTTAATGAGGATGCAACATTTCAGGCGGAGAGTGGTGCTTTGTCAGAGCCTCTGTGGGATACTACAACAGTCCCTTATCCATATTTGAATAATGCTATGTTTGTTCGTGAGTACACCATTAAACTTCTGGGCACATCATTCCCTAACATGACTGCATCAGAGGTGAGATCATTTATTTAGCTTCCTCCCTGTTTCTTTATTATGGTCTTTACTCCAATGCCATCCTTTGGAGTTCTCACTAATATTAAGGCTTTTTCAGGTCACTCAATTTGTTAACGGACTATTTGAGTCAAAAAACAACCTGTCCATATTCAAGAATCACATTCGAGACTTTCTCGTGCAATCAAAGGAATTTTCTGCTCAGGTAAAAACTCCTTATTCCTACAAATTAGTGGATTGTATTAAAGATGTTGATGTTTGTGGGCACCAAGTGGTCATGATTGTCTCTGTGCAATTATATGGTTTAGTGGTAGCAAACCCATACACACCCACCTATCTATTTTAAAGGGGACATGGTTACAGAAAGTGTCTGATATAAAATTTAAATGAGTAACTATTTGGATTGACCCAAAAGCACCTCAATTTAAATGGATTGGGTGAGTTCATCCATTTGACTCATTTAAAAATACAGTTTAGAAAAAAAATGAATTTCTTTTGCAAATGTTCATATTAGCCCAGTGAAATATCTATTTTGTCTCCATATTTTATTATTCTTGCAAATTAGTCCTTATTTGGATTCTTTTTTGCTCTCATAATTGATATAATAAATATTCTCTAGTCCCTGTAAGAAATGTTTTTGCAATTAAGTCCCTGAAAGTCTAATAGTAGAATTTGTCAAACTTAGTTAAACAATTTATCTGAGTTGATGTGTAGGATGAGGGTTAAGCGGGTATGGGTATCCATTTAGAAAATAATAGGCTAAAGGGTAAAGTATTTCCCGGCAATCCATAACCATCCCTCTGCCACCGATATCGGTCTAGTACAATCTGAATGCTTGGTTGTTTCTGCAGGATAATAAAGATCTCTATGCAGAAGAGGCTGCTGTTCAGAGGGAAAGGGAGCGACAAAGAATGCTTTCCATTCCAGGGCTTATTGCCCCTAATGAAATACAAGATGAGATGTTAGATTCTTAGAGAGCTATTTTTGCAGCAGAAGCTAATTTCATGAATACAACTCGCGGGGAGTTGCTGTGGGCGTCTTGATTTGTTTACCTGGCAGTGGATATGAACAGGTACAGCATTTTTTTCCCTTGATTCTCCAAAGTTTTCCTTTGTGTTGAACCAGGTACATCACAAAGGTGCCTTGCTTTGGAGGTTTGGCAGCTGGCTATAGTGCCTATATATCTAGTAGCTATGCTGGGTGTAGAATATTTAGGGGCTGATGTAGGAATATGTTGAGTCATTTTACGGTTTGTGAATCCAGCTTGAGACTTCTCACGATGATGGATGGGATCAAACTGTTTAAATGACTCCTGAATTGTTGATTGATTCATCCTAGTGCATGCTAATGTTGGCGAGTTGTGCAGGAATTGTTTTGTTGGGAATTCTGTTTTCGAGATTTTTATTTATAGTCCCGACTTCATCAAAAGTATACTGTGATTGTGTTTTGATATATGGCTTCTTATTTTACTCGATTGCGATGTGAAAAATGCTGCCGTCATCCATCCTGCTGCCGTCATCCATCCGTCATTCATTACGAAGGCCTTTAAACATAAAAATATGTTCCATGTCAGTGGATGGATGGTAACGAGGATGTCTTTTCTTCTTTGAATTGTTTCTCGAACTCTGTAAATTCAGACTCAGAACTTAATTCTTGCTTCTTTAGAATTGCTTACATTTTATTATCCGACGTCGGATCTTAGGAACTAACAAAATTTGAAGGACTGTTATTTGGACTGTGTTTTCAATTAGGCTCTACATCTCTCAAATCGTAAACTAGGTGCACTCCCCTAAAATCACCATCTGTTTGTAATTCCTTTTATACATTATCAATTTACGTCAATCCAAACCTCTATAACCCTTAAAATGACCTGCCTTTGTTGTCGAAATTGTTCGTGACAAACCTCTCTTGAATCTACGGGCAGTATAGGAATAGACTAAGATTTACACTGAATTTCCATCTTTCATTTGATTTGAATCTCCCTTTTCCTTTTTTTTATTCTTTTTAAAAAGGAAGTGTTGGGTTTTTCCATTTTTCCTTTTAGCCTATGACAGGATGTGAATATGTGGTATTTGGTAATGAGGTCAAAACTCTATTTGTTGAAATTTTAAATTATTTTTGTTTAAAATTACTTCTTTAGTATTTTTACATTATTTTTGTGTTAATATCAAAGAAAACAAAACAAATCATGCCTCTTAAATTATTTATATTAAACGGCAGAGGGTGTCTTCCGCCTTTTATTTCTTATCTTTAAAAGATGATATGTTGTTTGTAGCCCTATAATCTAGTGATCGGAGGGTCCCTAAAAAATCGAAATCGAGGCAGGGATATTTTGTGCTAAAAAATTTAATTTTCAACCTATATTGACCTAACACATTTAGAAAAAACCATTGAGATCTTGATAAATCTATTTATGGTCTCAAGTAACTCTAAAATTGATATAAAAATTCAAAATCAACCCAAAATAAAAAATAAAATTTCAAGCTCAAATCTATGTTCTCGGACGATGAGAATGTAAAAAAACACCTTAGCTCAAAAGAATACTCTAGTGGAACTCCTCATAAAATGAAACAAGTTGACACTAAGATCGAAATTTATTTCTTGGCTGAAATTGATGTTAATTGAAACTTTCTCTCCCCTCTCAAATCATGTATTAAAAAATAAAAAAAATAAAGTTGTGGATTGAAATGGAATTGTTTAAAATTGAAATGACAAAAAATCTATAATTTGAAAAGTTGGAAGATCAAAGTGAACTTTTCATGTCAATTCTGAAGTCGCCACCTATTTTTCTTATTTTTTCATTTTGGTCCTATGCCTTTTAATCTTGCCCCCTCTCAATAAATTCACTTAAATTGGCCATCAATTTGGTTCTATAAGGGCAAAATAAAAAAAAAATGTTTGGAGATGAAAAAAAGAAGAAGAAGCATTGTTATAATCTACAATGCTTTATGTCTATAAACCCCATGTTGTTTGTTTTTTTGTTCTTTCTATAATGTGGTTTTTTTAAAAAAAAACAATGGTTAAGATGTTTTGGGTGTGTTTGTTTAACAATAAAAAAATCTATTTTCTTTTCCTTTTTCCTTTTTCTTATTTTTCATTTTCCAATGAAAAATTGGAAAATGTATTCATTTGTTAAAAGTGAAAACTAATTTTTTCACTAAAATACACCAAAGATTATGAGTACTATATTATATTATAAATTATGATAAATCATAATTTATAATATAATATAGTACTCGTATTAATATTTTGTATTTGTGATAATCTAATTATTTAATATTTATTTTTATTTTATGCAAAATTAAAAACTACCATGAAATAGTTATATTTTTAACTAAAAAGATTTATTTATATTAGATTTATAATAAAAATTATATTTATGACAGTAACTGATATAAAAATATATATAAACAAATTATTTTTTACATTTATAAAAAAGTGCTTATATATATTAAAAACATTCATTGTTCATGTTTATTCTTCATCTGAAAAACAGTGGAAAACTTGTATTGTAAAATTGTGAAGAACCTATAGGAGTGAACATTTTGGTCATTTATGTGAACTCATGCTCCTACAGTTGACCTTTTTTTTTTTTTTTTTATCATAACTTTTAGTCATTTAATCAACTACTTTTCAATTCTCCTGATAAATTAGGATTCTTTAAACTTGATTGATTTTACTATTTATGGTTGATTTTAACTTCTTTATATATATAATTATAGATAATTACTTTTTTTTTTATCTAGTTGACATGTTAATGTTTATTTTTAGTATAAATAAGTAAGTTATCAGTTACTTTTAAAATATTAATTATCTTTCCACAAGTAATTAAAATCTCTAATTATTAATTAGTGATTGTTAAAAAAATAACACTAGAACACATGGAAGCACAATTCAGGTTTTTCTTTATACATGTTAGAACTTGAGAATCCACATGGTGCAAAGGAGGGTAGAAAATTCAAGGAGAATGCTACTGTTTTACTATATAAAACTACCTGTATGTTCCATATTTCGAGGATAATATAATTTTAGTTATTTATATATAAACAATTGTTTAGTAATTTAATTATTTCATTTTAATCTTATCTTGTGTTATCATAATCATTATAATTATGTATATTTGAACATAAATATTAATAGATCTCATGCTTATTAAAAAATTTAATCTAAATTTTGTATAAATTTTATAGTTTTTTTTCCAACTTAGTATTAGTTTTTAAATTTCTTTTTATTATTGATTGAATTTGAATTTAGAAAATTTCTATCCTAACACTTTAATCAAGAGGCAATAATTTTTTTTAAATATATAATATATTTATTTTCTTGAATCATATTAAATTTAAAATTTTAACTATTCTTTATTTTTTTTTAAGAAAGCTATTGTATCATTTGATTTTATAAATTTATCAAGAAAAAAAGCTTAATTAAAAAAATAAAAAAATCACATAATATATAAGTGAACTCCTATATAATTATAAACTTTTGAACAATTTGAAGGATCTTAATATGGGTTGATTTAGGATAAAAGAAGAGTTTCTTGATTTTTTTTATATCTTACCAAAAAATAGTCTACATGCATTTTAATCTAAAGCTTATGATATGAGCTTTCTATTTATTAATTTAACAAAAAGATTTTACAATAAACTTAAGTCCGTTGTTACTCAAAGTATTTAGTTGAAAAGTTTCTTTATAATTTCTCTTCTTTTAATTGTGACTCAAAAGTTTTTTTATTTTTTTAAATTTTTTTTTTAACTTACATGACAAGATGTACCTTTTCCATGAAGGGGTGTTGTTCACTCCTAACTTGGCATTCCTTATAGATATGCCTAAAAAACATGTGGTCCTGAGTTATATTAGTGTATATATTTTATAGCCAATTAATTGGTTATATGTGATATTGATTTTATTCTTATAAATATATTTTATTTATTAATAAAGATTTATTTATTTTTAATTTTCATCAAATATTTTATTAATGAATCTAAAGTAAACATAAAGTTCATGAGATAAAAAATGCTTTGCAAAGGAAATTATAAAGTTATTATAATTATAAGATTCCTATCGCATCAAAGTATTGTTTTTAAATAGTCCTAGTCAATGCTTTATTAAGACTGAATATTAATTATAGCTACTGAGACTGATATATATATTATGTTCTTTTCTTTATAAAAAAAAACAGACATTGTTCTCATAAACTAAGGTATGAAGGATATTTAAAACAATATGTAGGTGTTTGTCAGATGACATGTATACTAAAATGACCCGTATGAGAATTCAATATAGAAATATCACTTGTGTCTATGGAAAGACTTAAGAGACGATTGTGTAAGTGGTTTTTAAACTTATGATTACTAAGTTATCTTATATAAAAAATGTTATGTTTTGATCCTGCTACACATTACTCTTATCAAGGGAAATAAATGGGTAGATATTAGATATAATATAAATTATATGAAGATATTTAAATAACCAAGAGAGGATTAATCACCCTAGATAAATTAGAGAAAATGCTTCATCTGTTCTCAAATAGTATTGATTATAAATTTTTGCACAAAATAGAATGAGATTTGAAAAAAAATTTAAATTTTATTAAAAAAACTAATAACTATAGTGTTATAGTTCTACCCTTAGCTAAGGCCATAATTATCTTCAAATAGGAATTAATTAGTTTTTTTAGACTAGAATATATCAAGTTCCTATAAAACCAATATAGAAGGAAGGCTACATGTTCACATAGGGTTGGAAAATTTTCTTCTTTCTTCTCTCTTTTTAAAAAGGGTGATATTTATTCACCCTTAGGTATAGACCTCCTATCATGGACAAATTATACAAAGTAATGATCTACATGCCATACTTGAAGATGAAGACATTGCTTGATTGACCAGAAAAGGGAGAGTTTCCATTCCTTACTAAAATGATATTGAACTCTTCTTGGCTAGTTGATGTGGTCAATGATGGCAACATAAGGCCATATTGGAATCCACTTCTTCTAGATGTTCAAGTTGATGCAGTCATCCTAAAGTTGAAGCTTTTCTTTGTCGATATCAAAAAGGAAGAGGCTATCTTTTTTTGGGATAATTTTTTCTTTGTAAAGGCTAGGACGTTCCTCATTCATTTCACTCTTTCTAGGGCACTTCTTATGACTTCTCAATTTACTTTAGGGATGCAATCAATGCATTTTTTACAACAAGTGATTAGAGATTATTTTGGTTGAGAAGTATTGGAAGATGTTATTTCTATTGAAGAAATAAACTTATGTTTTCTGAAAATCACTTTTTTTTTTTGCAAAAATAAATTGGAGATTTTTGGATAAAAAAAATGAAGATCTAGGTGTTAATTTATTAAGATAAAAACTTAATGTAACAATTCTTACACATCCTAAACGTCTATCTAAGCCAAATAACATTTCAATTTGAAGTTTTTTAGTTTGATAACATGTTAGGAAGTAAAACATTGTTAATATTTTAATAAAACAATGCTAAATTTACCATATCATCAATGGTTGATTTGTTGATCAATTTAAAGAAGGATTATAGAGGGTATTTTTTACATTTAAAATAAGCAACCACCTATAATTTGATTAAGAATAGTAGTTATTTCACCAGTTCAAGTCTCACAAATCCCAGGACTACTGGAGGCTTATATGGTCGTTAACTTCAGGATCCATGGGATTAGTCAAAGTACACGAAAGCTGATTCGGACACCCACATTAATCTAAAACAAAAAAAATAGTAGTTATTCACTTTGTAAATTAGTAAAAATAGTTGACATCAAACATCAACCAAAAAGATTAATGTTTACATTATTAATCATCGATAAAGTTCTATGCAAAACAAGAGTATTTAACCATTAGAGTAATGAATATTGCAGTATAATTGACATTCTAACACACATCACTGCCATGAAATAGATGAGCTCATAAGTTGTATGAATTATGAATTATTCTTGTAATAACCACTCTTGTAATAACTTATCCCTAACCTTCAGATTTTTCAAGACGAGAACTTTGAATTTTGTGTCTCTCTCTCTGTTTTTTTTAAAGATAAAGGTGTAAATAAATAGATTTCTCACCTTGTACAAAAGAAATGTCAAGAGCAAATACAAAAAGCAAGCTAGAGGCAACATGAGGAACTTTTGGAAAATACAAGGGTAGCGAAGAAATAAAGTGGAAATTGACAGTGACGAAATTTAGCCTAAAAAGACAAAAGAGAGAGAAGAAAATGAATAAATGAAATTCCATATGGACGGAAAGAAAAGAGAAGAAAAGCAGAGGCCATGCCGTGCGATCATCTGTGTCGTGTCATTATTCTCTCTGTTTGGAGAGAAAGAAGAGGATAAACAAGAAGAGAGAAACAGAACTCTGTTAGATTTAGATCAGACAAGAAATACTAAACAGTAAGTGATAGAATTGAGGAATACCTGGGAGGATCATCATCATAGAGAGGAGATGGGTCAAGCCTTTCGCAAGCTCTTCGACACCTTTTTCGGCAATACCGAGATGCGGGTACTCTTCTCTGGCATATCCTTTTGCTTTATTCAAATTAATTTCGCATGAGAAGTGAAATTCAAGAGATTTTGACTGTATTCTTGAAACTCGGCAATCCAAAATTGTTTGGAGCTGACTTAGGTTGTCATGCTCGGACTCGATGCAGCCGGTAAAACTACCATACTTTACAAGTTGCACATTGGAGAAGTGTTATCCACTGTCCCTACAATTGGTCGGTCTTTTTTCCTTGCAACATCTTTCCTTATATTATAGGTATGCTTCCATTGATCGGAGGAGCAGCGCTTAAGTATTATATGGGTATGCTTATCCCTCCTTTCTCCCACAGGGTTCAACGTGGAGAAAGTTCAGTATAAGAATGTGGTGTTCACCGTTTGGGATGTTGGTGGACAAGAGAAACTAAGGCCGCTCTGGAGGCATTACTTCAATAACACCGATGGGCTGGTAATGGCTATTGTCCGCGTGTCTTATTTTGCCCGGTTATGCTTCTTGCAATCCATTGTTTCTTTCTAAATCTCGATTTTCGCTTTGCATTGATCCCACATATGCGTCTGTGCAACTCATATGCTCTGTCTTGAAGCTGAAGGGTCTTGTAATAGTACAACTGCTTGTACCTTGTTTTCAGTAGTAAGTATATTTCTCTATGCAGATATATGTTGTTGATTCGTTGGACCGGGAGAGAATTGGAAGAGCTAAGGAAGAATTTCAGGTTGTGTATTCAGAAAGGTATGCAGATTTTACCATGCTAATGTTAGAAAGAGTTCTAAGTTGACCACCACCTTTTCTTTCAGACCATCGTCAAAGATCCATTTATGCTCAACAGTATCATCTTGGTGTTTGCCAACAAACAGGACATGGTAAGTTCTATTAATGGTATTTGATGTGCTTTCCCACACATATAAAACTCATTAAACGAGTACTCCTTAAGTGATTCTGATGAGCTGCATACGAATTGAAATATCCAAGTCAATGTCCTGCACAGATACAAACTATCTGACCCATGCAATCTTGCAAAGTAGAACAATATCACAGAGAAGGTTTTGTCTTTCTGATTTAGAAGTAGAGCAGAGAGGATATAGAATCCCAGTACAAGTTTATAATCATAATTCAAAAGACTAAAACACACAGACGCACGCACTCATTTTACCCGCTACAGTGATTTATCACCATGTCTATTCATATCTAAGCTGCCCTTTTACTGTGACTGACTTCTGGAGCCTGTTGTGCTAATCATTTATCCTGCGATTCTCTATATTTGCGTTGACTGAAACCATGCAATGCAATTTGGTATTCATGTTTGGTTTCTTGCTTGATGAACTTGTATATGAATTGTTAATTTCCTTATTTTATTTGTAGGGCAGGTTATCAGTTATTTTGTTTCATATAAAAAAGCCTCGTTCTGTTTCCAGATTTGTTCATTACCCACATCAGTAATTTATTGGATAAACTATAATCTAGGCAAATTCACCTACATTTGTTTTCTCTTTACTCAAATAAAAAAAAATGAGCTACCACCTGAATATTTTTAAGATTAAAGGAAGTTATATTAACGGACAAAAAGAATTACAAAATCATGTTAGATAATAAGACATCCTCTAAAATATAAAAGCAAAAAAGCAGAATCAGCTAACAATACTCACCCAAATGAACCTGAATCATGACGTCATACAGAGAAAAGGGAAATTATCCTATCCCATAAAATTTGTCTTACTGCACCCCTATGCAATTATAAGCTCATCAACATGGGGGAATAGGGAGGAGGTTTGTGACAACCCTAATTTCAGCATATCTGCATGAATGGATCTCTAACTTTTGTGCTGACATCTGTATATTTCTCAAGGTGACAATCCTTTGAGCTACGTGCTTCTAAAAATGTGAGGCTAATGAAAGATGAAATATGAATTAAGATGTATGATACCTGAAATATAGTCTTTACTGCATAATAAACTTTCCGAGAGTTTTGAACAAGGACTGTTCTGTACTGTTTGAATTCATTGCAGTGATAATGATAAATCTTTTCTTTTTGGCTGTAAAATAGTATTTGCATTTGGTAAATTTTTTAGATGGTATTTATTTCCTCCTACTTATTCTGGATGATATCTGTATTAGAAAGGTAGATAAGGCAATCTTTTTTTTTCCTTCCAATTTTAACAACATCGCAAAAAAAACAAAAAAGAAAAGAAAGAAAAGGTACCAAACCCGGATATGATACCTTGAGAACAGTGTTGAAACATCAGGATAATATTAAGACTGTTTTGGTCAGAAAAGATGCATCTGAACTTGATGCTGAACTTAGATATTTGGCAAGCTGCAGCTAGAAATTTGAAAAACTTTGCTTATTCTGGAAATATATAGGTTTTAAAACTTCTGTTCAGATCAATCTCTTGTTCTTTTAAACAAGAGAATCACTTGGTGAAGCCTCACTAATTTTGACTAAAATTCATAACATCAAGCTATTAACTTTGTCTAGTAGGGATTTGATTAAAATACTTGACTGCCAGACTGCTTTCTAAGTTTATCAACTGCACTAGATGTGAGTAGTAATTATGCCTTCTCAGACTTGCTTCTTATGTTATGCATCAAGGCTCTTACATCTCATGTGCTTGCTGAAGAGTTCTTGGCACTTAGATTTTGGACTTTAGAAATTTGCAAGGTGAAATGAAGCTTCTATAAAAGGGCTGATTTATTAAATCTGCTATGCTTTTAATGGAAAGGAGGCATCCATCTGTCTGAAACAGTATTTAGATACTTCGGGGCCTGTTTTCATGTCTTTCAATCTCCTTCCCTTTCCCCCACCCCAGGGCCTTCTGTTTTGATTTGCTAAGAGCACATGGACATTTGAATGAAAGCACAGCAGGTTGCTGTTTCCATTTTTTCTGCAAGTTCTTTCTGAGTCTCATGATGTTGTTGGTCAATACAATAGAAGAAGTTTTTTCAGTAAATGAAGTATTCCATAATTTCCCAATTGTTCTCTAACATTGGCAAGGAAGCAGGAACCATCAAATTGAGTAGAGATCCGATCAAACACTGCTCCAGTGATGTTTGTTTTGCCAATGCCACTCATACCCCAACATCCCAGAGAGTGAACATCTGATGAACAAATGCATAATAGTGATTCTATTTTCTCAATGGCTAAATAGTTTAAAATTGGAATTAGAACATTCATTAATTCGAGCAAACAATATCAATCAATTTTATGCACGAACAGATGAAGTGAAGGGCAAAAACTCTCCAATATAAGGAGGACAAACTAGAGAAGGCTGAGAGGAGCAAATGCTTTCTATATGTTGAGGTCCATTTTTTTGTCCTTTGCTATTTGCTTCATGTTGATGGCCAAGACACCACAGCCTTTGCTATATCTATACCTCACTCAAATTGTCCTTTGCTAGTTGTATCATTGTTAATAGATTTGCCGTAAGCATGCATAAGAATTCAATGAGAGTGTTGCATCGAAATGCATATACATGTTGATTTTTATTGCATGCTTGTTCAATGGTTATATCTATAGTGATATGTTGGACTCCATTTTTCTTGTTCAGAAAGGAGCAATGACCCCGATGGAAGTATGCGAAGGACTAGGTCTTTTCGAACTCCAGAACAGAAAATGGCACATACAGGGGACTTGCGCTCTCAGGGGAGATGGACTTTATGAGGGCCTGGACTGGTTATCTGGAACTTTTAAAGAGATGAGAGCTGCAGGATACTCTTCAGTGGGCACCTCATCATTCTAACATTCCAAGGTCATTTATTTATTTCCCATTTACCGTCAGGATTCTGGAAGCAGCATCGTGTCAAATTTTTCACTTAATTTTTATTTACTTCCTTTCGCAGGTTTGTTGGAAGCCTCAAGTTCATCTCGATGAAGCTGGAGAGTAGGCCGTTGCTTCTGGGGAAGTCCTGAACTAATCATTTGTAGGTTGCCTAAAGCACGTGGATTTATTAGGTTGCTTACATTTGGCTTTGACTTCCTCCCGTGTATATGGAAATACAGAGTCTGAATGGGATCTTTATATGCTTTGGGGTGCCCATCTTATAAAGTAGATTGCTTTTAATTCGGTCTCTTGCTGTATTGTATTTGGATGGAAGAAGGGTAGGGCTATTAAAAACACGTATAGATGGGGAAAGGAAGGGGATGATAGGGTTAGAAAAATGAGATTAATTATTGAATCACAAGAACATCCTTGAAGAGTGAAAAAGAGGGCATTTTATTTCTTTAAAAGTAAAGAATATGTGTCATTTAATAATCTTCATGCTTTAAACACCTCAAT
>Ga0307517_10002764_pt1 | contig 27917 bp, 29 predicted proteins | sample 23_EM_MG_FD_194515 | JGI IMG/M metagenome (GOLD analysis project Ga0307517, IMG submission 194515) | Populus trichocarpa ectomycorrhiza microbial communities from riparian zone in the Pacific Northwest, United States - 23_EM | ecosystem: Host-associated > Plants > Roots > Unclassified | place... | reverse complement strand
GTCCCTCAATGGGCATTCTGGGTACGCCACTGGGTATCAAACATGCTCCAGCGAATCCCCCAGGTCCGATCAATCTGCCCGGCCCAGAAGATATACCTGTGCAAATCCAAGCGGATCCCCCAATGGGTATTCTCGGGAGGCCAATGGGGATGCGACATGCTCCTCTGGCGGATATCCCGGAAGCCGCGGCACCGAACGTGGAGGATCCGTTGATTCAATCCTTTGATGTGGCGCGGAGGGTGCGTCGCGCAGTGTCAGGTCTGTCCCAAATTAGTGAGTTTTTTTGGCAATAATCCGGATGTGTTTTTTTTGAACTTACTGACTTAGGAGATATAGATTGGAGTGCTCTGCTTGGACGTCCACGTGCAGTACGTATCGTCTGGGTCAGCCAACCCGCCAATAGCAGCGCACCACGACCAAATTATCGCCTTCTGCATTGGCGTAATCCTCATATCAATGGGGTACGTTTTGCTGAGTTAAATTCCTATGACATACGCGGTCTGTCGGCCATTATTTCGAGAACTGTGCCACACAATATGATTCGCTACATACTTGGCGCCACTGGTGAAGGCCGGCAACAGCTGCGTCTGCATCCCGGCGCCCAATTATCTTATATAGATTACGTCTTCATCGAGAATGATGAGGACGTAAGGGCCTGGCTGCTGTCGAATCCGGTTCTCGACGATCCGTTGGATCTGTTGGTCTATTGTCATCGCCCAGAGACTCGGGGCAGGTTGCCCACTCCGCCCTTGAGGGGGCACAATTACCTTCGCGAAAATGCCATCGCCAATTGGGCTAGTACCGCGGCGCCAGGTAATCGCATCCAGGCAGCCCGATCAGACCCGAGAACTGACCCTGGACCGTCCAATGCCGGAGGTGAACAGGAACAGCGAGATGACTCTCCCTTGTTTCTTCCTGGATTGAGTAGTTCATCATCTGATGTTTCTGACGCCGAAGAGGGATACCAAGCAAGCATCGGAGCATCACCATCCCCTGTTGCAGATCGCAGTAAAACACAAACACAATCCAAAATAAATATTCAGAAGGTGTCGAAACTTAGTGCACGCGGGGGTGATACTGAGTACCATAATGTACGGAAGCGTGGAGCGCCATCCCATGAGGAAGATTCGGAGTATTTGTCCAAGAAAGCCCGCCAGGCTTCCTATGCCCTTGCGTGGTTGAAAGGTAAGGCGGACCGTAATGTTCGGGCAGAACTCGAAGAGGAAAAGGGTCATGAGGAAGAGAGAGGGATTGAGATTGTCGGAGGAGTTTGATTGATCTGACAGCGCGTTGAACCCCTGAGTCTGCCAAGATATATCAGTACTTTAGGTTCAAGTTCTTAGACTATTAGAATACATTTCTTATAGACTGCAGATTCGCTCATGAGGCTAAGCATTCGGGGTTAGGTCGTGTTGAGGATACTAGTATGATGGTAGGCTGAGGCTGACCCCAAGAGACATTCCAGTACACGATGTCTCTTGGCGGATGCTTAAAAGTGAGGCTTAAAACGATATTTTAGGGGGTGCACGTATCACCTGTGACAATCGTGACTTTTCACAATCTTTCAATAGTCGTTGTTTTAGCTAAGTGCTACATCATTATCCACCGGCATTTGGCGAATTGCCTTTGTTATCTATCCCATGATACAGCGACGTCGCGCCCTACATCACGACATCGCAGTACACCCTAAGTCGCATTCCCTGCTTGTACAGCCCGTAGGACTCACAGTCGTCGAAATGTACAGCGTTGGCAAAATCTATATAAGGACCCCTCCGACCCCTCCGACCCCTCCACGCTCCGCGCCCTCTACACCTCCAGTCATTGAAATCACAACTCCAAGTCGTTCAGTGCACGATCCCCCTCGCCCCCTAACTTCTTCTGCCTTTCAGGCTTCGCGTCCCTGATCCCCCATCACCGCGATGGACGTCCTCCCCCCTCTCCCCTCCTCGGCGACTCCCTCAAGAGCCTCATCGAGACAATCCTCTACACCTGAACTCAGCGAGTCTCACCTCTACATTCGTGATTTCGTCCGCGAGACACGCCAGTGTCTTCACTTCACCTCCACCCAACTCCCTATCCTCGACGACCGCCAACTCTCTGAGCTCTCAGACGGCGAGACTCTCCTCCTCCCCCTCTGCTGTTCGGCCCTCAACGCGCTCGCCTCCATGACGCGTCAGCTGGACACCATAACAACCCAATTAGGCAATATCCAGTCTGTGGTTGCGACCCTCCCCACTTTTCCAGCCCTCGAAGGCGCTCTCACTCCGATCAATGCCTCCCTACGTGACCTGTCACAAAGGGTGTCAGCTGCCCCCCATCCGCAGGCGCCTGCCCCCACTCGGCCGTCTGTTCCCCCGACCCGTACCACCACACACCCCATGCCCCCGCCCCCTCAAGTCAGGACCAAAGCCCGTGCCCCCCCCCCAAACAAGTCGACCCCCTCGTCCTTCGACCCGGACATCCCCCGGTATGACCCAGACACTCACTCCTTTTACGGTAACCCCCGAGCGTACGCGGACAAGTTCCCTGACTCTTGGGAAGCCAACGCGTTCCGAGAAGGGAAGTACCCCGACCCCACAACATTCATCGCGGGCCACCTCGCCCCCGACTGCCCAAAGACGCAACCATTGTACGCCCAGGCTGCCACAGCCGGAGCCCCGAAGGGTAAGAAGAATAAGAGCTCTCTCACGGCCGCTAAAGTCGCGTCGTCAAGCAACGCCGCCCCTGTTCCCCAGAGGCCCAAGTCGCTCCCCACTGCTGAGAGAAGATTCTACGCTCCCCGTTCCTCACCCTCCGAGCACCCGTAGGCTTCCATGATCGCTGCCACCTTCCTAGACATCGCCGCACGCGTCCTTAGTGATGCGAACTGTATCCTACCTCTCGCCGTCACGACCAAAGTTAACGACCGTGGATCCGTCACCTTACTCGTCACCGACCCTGCCACCCCTGCGGCGGCATTCGCGCCCTATTTCGACGCCCTCTCCTCCCAGCTCAACAAGTCTTTCCCAGTGGGAGACTCTCCCTGGCTGTCCTTTCGCCTCGCCCCCAACCAAACCCCACTCGCCATCCATTCGCTCCCCATCGCCTTCCTCCCGGAGGATCCGAACGAACTCTTCCCGTGCCTCGCAGAGTCGATCCTTAACTCCAAGGACGTCCGCATACTCGCTGCCAGATTCCTTAATCCTGACGCCCAGTCAAGGGAGGGCAAGACTGCCACCTCGGTCGTTGTCTCTGTCCACCCCGGTGACGTCCAGACTATGGGCTCCTCCATCAGACGTTTCTCTCGCTCACGAACCGTCGAGCGTGCCTACTCCTCAAATAGGTATACGCAATGCAAGAACTGCTGGAGCTTCGGCCACGTCGCCCCCAGATGCCCGTCCGCCGACCCAGTTTGCCCCATCTGTTCCCTCAATCACACCCGTGCTTCCCACCGCTGCCCCAACCCCACCTTCCCTGGAGGTGGCAACCTTAAGGCTACTCCTGGCTGTTGCTCTTCCTCACCGCCCCGCTGCGTCAACTGCGGCCCCAGTCACACCGCTGTACATAGGGATTGCGAAAGCCGCCCGATACCGCCCGCTCTCAGGCGTTCAACCGTTGCCGCCGAGGTCATTTCCCCGCCGCCCGCTAGTGACGAGATGGACACGGCCGCCGACGATCAGGACGACTCGCCCCCCCCTTCTCCCACCCGCTCCCTCCAGTCGGCGTTCGAGATGGCTACTCCAAGGGCCAGAAGGACGACAATTCCTCCGGCCTCAGTAAGGCCCAACCAAGGCTCTGGCGAGCTCCCTCCCGTGGAGCCATCCAGCCCCTCTCCCATGAGCAGAACCGCCTCGCGCCTAGCCCATTAATGCAGCACAACCACGTACCGTGGGGTGGCGAGCAGGTCTCCCCTCCCCCTCCGAAACCCTTCCCACTCGTTCAACACAACTGCCTCGGGAGCTCGGATGTGTTCCTTTCGCTGTTCAGGTCCTTTACTCAACTGGCCCAACCCCCCTCCATTGTGGCCTTGCAAGACCCTCCGGTCTACAGGGGCAAATTACCCTCTTATAGATTGTTTTCCTCTTTCTCCCCCCCCTCCACCGGTGGCTGCAAGCCCCGCGTTGCCTTTTACGTTTATAGTTCTTTTTTGTCTACTATTTCTCTACTTCCTCGGTTTTTTGGCAGGGGTGACGTCATGGCGCTTGACCTTTTCACCCCTGATGGGTTTTTTAATCCCTCCACAACCAGATTTTCGGTCATCAACTCCTACAGCACCAAGGGCCGCTTGAACAACACTCGCTCGGTCTCCCCGGACATTGTTTTTCCGTGGTCTGCCACACCAACCCTCACACTAGGTGACCTAAACATCCACCACCCCACGTCGGACCCCCTCAGGAGGTTTAAGGAGGACGAAATCGCCACATCCGCCCCGTATTTCGATAGGGCCACGGAGCTCGGCTTCTCCCTCCTCAACACCCCAGGGGTTTTCACCCGCTTTTCCATGTCACTCATTGGGCGCCCCGGCGTCATTGACCTTGCTTGTGCCTGCCCCCTCCTTGCACCATACTTTTCTGAATGGTCAGACCCCCTCCCATCCACCGGCTCAGATCACGTCCCTATCCTCCTTCGCTTTGAGGCTCCCCTTTTTCGTGCCCCTCCCCCCTTTTCCAACTGGGCCCTTTCTGATTCGACGGCCATTGAAGACTCCTTGAAGGCCACAGTTATAGCACCGCCTCCCCCGATCCCCACCACCCGCTCCCTAGACATTTGGTTCAAGACAAACCTGGACAGGGTTACGGCCCAATTCGCCATGCACACCCCGCTGAAGAGGGTGACTTACGGCTCCAAACCCTGGTGGACGGATCTCCTGTCGATCCTCAGAAGGGCCTACAACTCGGCACTCCGCTCTTCAAAGGGTGACCGCCACGACCCCTTGCTTCTGGCCTCCGCGAGAGCTGCCAGGTCCGCTTACTTTAAGGCCATCGAGAGAGCCAAGAGGGAGCACTGGTCCTCTTTCCTGGCATCGGCGACCCCCCAGTCTGTCTGGACGGCGAAGAAGTTTGCCGTCGGACGACCGCCCACTCGTTTCCTCGCGCTTCCAGGTGCCAACAGGCCAAGGGAGCTCAACAAGGCGCTCCTAGACCACTTCTTCCCTGGCGAGCCTCCCAGGCCCAGGGACACCATCCTTTTACCATTCGCGGACTGCCAAAACCTGGAGGCAGAGGAAGTCGGCAGAGCCCTCGCTCGATCGTCCCCGTCGTCGGCCCCCGGGCCGGACATGACACCCAATTCTGTGTGGAAGAGAGTGCACCGTGTGGCTCCCCACATCATTTTAGACCTTCTTGCCCCTTTGGTGGCCTACGGCTCCCACCCCGTCACGCTCAAGAGAGCAGATCGCGTCGTCCTCGACAAGCCTGGAAAGCCATGGTACGACTCCCCCTCCTCCTTCAGGGTCATAGTCCTGCTCCAAACCTTCTCAAACATCCTCGAGAGGATAATGAACTCAAGACTCTCCTGCGTTGCCCGTGCATGTGGCCTCCTGAACCAACACCAATGCGGTTCGCTTGCGGGCCTCTCAGTCTCAAATGTGACCACCACCCTGACTCACGAGGTTAGAACCCTTCAGATGGCCCAGAGAAAAGTATCTACGCTTTTCCTGGACATCAAGGGGGGTTTCGACAACGTCAACGCCTCCTCCCTCTGCGGCATGCTCAAACCAAAGGGGTCAATCCGTACCTGGTGGCTTCGACCAGGTCCTTGCTGTCCGACAGAACCTGCCGCCTCCTCTACCCGGGCTCCCCTAAGATATTCGCCCCTGTCTAGGTCGGCACCCCCCAGGGCTCCCCCGTCTCCCCGCTGTTTTTCGTCATATACGTGTCCCGCCTACACTCTGAGATCCCCCTGGGCCTCACTCTCTCCTACGTGGATGACTTTGGTCACACGGCATCCTCGACGTCCTATCGTCGCAACATCCAGATCCTCCAGAGGCAGTACGCCAGGCTGAAGGCCAGAGGGGCCAGGCTCGGCGTCAGTTTCTCGATCCCCAAGACGGAGCTCATCCACTGGCGTACGAACAGGGACCGACGCCCAATATCCCACGCTCCGATCCACCTCGATGGCTCTGTCTTCAAACCCAAAGATGAGGTCAGGTGGCTGGGATACTGGTTTACCCCCTTGTTGTCCACCACGCCTCACTTCACCAAGAGATTGGCCAAAGCTCAAGCTGCCTTTGTGGCCATAAAAAGGCTCTCCCCCCGGGGGATGGGCCTTCCCCCCTTTCTGTGCCGCCGACTGGCCTCCTCGCTCCTCTTCCCTGTCCTCAGCTACGGCGCGGACGTCTTCACCCCCACCTTCCACTTGTTGAGAAAACTCTCCGCCTTCTGGCACAAGGTCCAGAGGTGGTCCACGAATTGCTTCCTCAGTACCCCCACCGATATACTGGCCTGCGAGGCCTGTCTTGCCCCAATGGACCTCCTCCTGAGGTACAAACGTCGCCTCGCCGCCCTCAGGATACTTTGCTCCCCCCCGGAAATTAACCCCGCTACGGCCCGCCTTCCCCCTTCGGTGTAAACGCCCTCCCTCCACCGCCACTCCCCTGACCATAGGTCCCTCTCCGCAAAGAACGCGGGCAGCCGCCTGCCCGTCCCGTGGCTCCAACCAAGGCCGCCCTTGAAGAATAGGGCCCACCTCCCCCTGGATGCCCTCCCGCACTCCATGCTATTTATCCTAGGCCCCGGCGGATTCGAGCCCCTCCCGGTGACCTCCCAGCACCTTCTCTGCGCACAATACCCAGGCCCTCCCCCGGGTCGCTCCTACCGCCAACTAAAGCTCCAGTGTAGGAGCCTCCTTATCAAAGAATGGGAAGAGGCCGCACCGGGCCCGGCTAGATACCCCTACCGCCCCTCGTTCCGGCCCCACCCGTTCATGTGCCTCAACAAGTTCACCGCGGGCCGCCTGCACCAGATGAGCTCTGGCAAGAGCTACCTAGGCGCACATCCTTCCTGGAGTGACGACGCCCCGACCACCTGTCCTAACTGCGAAGAGGCCCCTGAGACCTTTGAGCACGCCATACTCCGATGCTCCGCGAAGGGGCCGGCCAGAGCTCGCCACCTTCAGGGGGTCTCTGACATTGGCCCCGACGCTCCTGCCTGGTCCTCCGTCCCGCTACTTGGGGCCCTTAGCCGCTACATTGGTTCGACCGCCACAGCCTTCCCCCCGGGCATGTTTTCCCGCCCAACATCTTCTGCCGCTTCTATTTCTTCCCAGTCATCTAATTTGGTTTCCTTTGGGTACTGTATGTCGTCTCAGGAGAGCTAGGTTTACTTTGTTTGTTTGTCATGCTAGCCGCTGGTTTAAGGAGGGTTTCCTTTACTGTACTTTTGTTAATGTCGTGCCCGTGCGTGGGCTCGGGACCGGTACGGACCCCAGTTGTAGAGCCTGGTGATGGATATTTCCTTTGTTAGTTCGTTTTGGCTTTTGGGTTTTGTTTTCGCTATAGCTAGCGCTTCATGTGATTTCTTGTACCTTAACAACGAATATATGATATAAAAAAAAAAAGAAAGAAAAAAAGACCCCTCCGACCCCTCGGCCCCGACGCTCCTGTCTGGTCCTCCGTCCCACTACTTGGGGCCCTTAGCCGCTTCATTAGCTCGACCGCCCCAGCCTTCCCCCCGGGCATGTTTTCTCGCCCAGCATCTTCAGCCGGTTCTATTTCTTCCCAGTCATCTAATTTGGTTTCCTTTGGGTACTTTATGTCCTCTCAGGAGGGCTAGGTTTACTTTATTTGTTTTTCATGCTATCCGCTTGTTTAAGGAGGGTTTCCTTTACTGTACTGTTGTTAATGCCGTGCCCGTGTGTGGACCGGGGACCGGTACGGACCCCAGTTGAAGAGCTTGGTGATGGATTTTTCCTTTGTTAGTTCGTTTTGGCTTTTGGGTTTTGTTTTCGCCATAGCTAGCGCTCTACGTGATTTCTTGTACCTTAACAACGAATATATTATATAAAAAGATAAAAAATATAAAAAATAAAAAAAAAGAATGACCCCTCCGACCCCTCGCGCACTATTGAGCGCGCCTACTCCTCCAATAGGTACACCCAGTGCAAAAACTGCTGGGGTTACGGCCACGTTGCTGCGTGGTGCCCCTCCTCCACCCCTGTCTGCCCCATCTGCTCTCTCAACCACACCGGCGCCATGCACCGCGGCCCCAACCCCACCTGCCCTGGAGGTGGCAACACTAAGGCTGTTCCTGGCTGTTGCTCTTCCTCGCCGCCCCGCTGCCCTAACTGCCAAGGGGACCATACCACTACCAGTAGGGATTGCGAAAGCCGCCCGTCACCGCCCCCTCTCAGGCGTTCAACCGTTGCCGCCGAGGTTGCTCCTCCGCCGCCCACTGGCGACAAGATGGATCCAGCCACTGACGACCGAGACGTCTCGCCCCCCCCTTCACCCACCCGCTCCCTCTAGTCGGCGTTCGAGATGGCTACTCCAAGGGCCAGAAGGACAACGATTCTTCTGGTCTCCGTAAGCCCCGCACCAGGCTCCGGTCAGCTCCCTCCCGTGGAGTCACAGAGCCCCTCTGCTATGAGGAGAACTCCCTCGGGCCTGGCCCGTTAATGTTGTACGCCCGATCCCCTTGGGGAGGAGAGCAGGCCTTACCCCCTCCTCCGAAACCCTTCACGCTCGTTCAACACAACTGTCTCGGGAGCTGGGATGTGTTCCTTTCTTTGTTCGGGTCGTTTACCCAGCTGGCCCACCCTCCTTGTCTTGTAGCCCTGCAGGACCCACCGGTCTACAGGGGCAAGCTTCCTTCCTTTAGTTTATTTACTGTTTTTTCCCCTCCCACGACCGGGGGCTGTAAGCCTCGGGTTGCTTTTTACGTTTATAGTTCTTTTTTGTCAAGTGTTTCTCTCCTGCCGCGTTTTTCGGAAGGGGGGATGTTATGGCACTAGATCTTTTTACCCCTGATGGCCTTTTTAACCCCTCCACCACTGGCTTCACCATAATTAACTCCTATAGCACCAAGGGTCGCTCCAACAACACCCGTTCTGTCCCCCCGGACATCATATTCCCCTCCAGCGCTCTCCCCACCCTCACGCTGGGTGACCTAAACATACACCACCCCACGGCCGACCCCCTCAGGTCCTTCAAGGAAGAGGAAATAGCCACGTCGTCCCCGTACTTTGACAGAGCACCAGACCTGGGATTCTCACTCCTCAATACCCCGGGCGTATTTACTCGGTTCTCCATGGCTCTCATTGGGCGCCGGAGCGTCCTGGATCTCGCCTTCGCCTGTCTCCTCCTCGCGCCGTACTTCTTGGAGTGGTCGGACCCCCTTCCCTCCACCGGCTCTGATCACATCCCTATCCTGCTCCGCTTCGAAGCCCCCTTGTTCCTCACCCCCCCCCCCGACCCCCAACTGGGCCCTGACGGACTGGCCCTCCTTGGAAGATTCTCTAAAATCCACCACTATCAAGCCCCCTCCCCCCCTCCCTACCACGCGCTCCCTAGACATCTGGTTCAGCACCAACCTGGGCAGAGTTACGTCCCAATTCGCGCTACACACCCCCCTGAAAAGGGTAACATATCGGTCCAAGCCCTGGTGGTCAGAGCTCCTCTCGGCACTCAGAAAGGCCTACGGCTCAGCCCTCCGCTCCTCGAAGCGTGATCGTTTCGATGCTGCCCTCCTCGCCACCGCAAGCGCGGCAAGATCCACTTATTTCAAGGCCATCAAGAAAGCGAAGAGGGATCACTGGTCCTCCTTCTTGGCCCCGGTGACCCCCCAATCTGTGTTGACGGCCAAGAAGCTCGCCGTTGGCCGCCGCCCCCCCCGTTTCCCAGAGCTCCCGGGAACCTCGACTTCGCCTGAACTAAACCGGGCTCTTCTTGACCAATCTTTCCCTGGCGAACCTGCTGACTTTGTCGACACCATCCTCCTCGCGTTTAGGGAGTGCCCTCCCCTGTCGGCTGACGAAGTCGGCAGGGCCCTGGCCCGCTCCTCTCCGTCGTCGGCCCCCGGCCCAGACATGACCCCCAACTCGGTGTGGAAAAGAGTAAACCGTGTGGCCCCTCACCTCATCCACGACCTGCTCGCCCCCCTGGTGGCCTATGGTTCCCACCCCCTCCCCCTCAAGAAGGCCGATGGCATCGTTCTCGATAAACCGGGCAAGCCCTCCTACGACTCTCCCTCATCGTTCCGCGTGATAGTCCTTCTCCAGACCTTCTCAAAGATCCTCGAGAGGATAATGAACTCGCGACTCGCCGGCGTGGCCCGGCTTACCGGCCTCCTCAACCTACACCAATGTGGCTCGCTGGCTGGCGTCTCGGCTTCGGACGCGGTCACCACCCTCACCCATGAGGTGAAGACCCTCCAGCTGGCTGGAAGGAATGTCTCCACGCTATTTCTCGACATCAAGGGGGGCTTCGACAACGTCAACCCCTCCACCCTCTGCGGCATGCTTAGAGCCAAAGGGGTCAACCCATATCTTGTGTCCTGGACCAAGTCATTCCTCTCCGGCAGGATGTGCCGGCTCCTCTACCAAGTGTCGGATATAGCTTCCTAATGTGGTGGTGTGAAGTGAGACCTACTGTAGTGTCCCGGAGGTGCTAGACACGCTAATAGACCTTTGGGCTATGGATGATATATAGCTACCGCTAGTAGATAGGGGAAGAGGACAACACAAGCAATACACACGCGTTCTCTCTGTTAAAACATCTTTATCTATCTCTATATTTCAACAGGTTTTGAGCCCGGCTTAGCGCATCTAAGCCATCCGCATTGCCAGAATTATCACCACCTCCACTGAACCGGGATAATCCTCCTCCCGCAGATCCTAAGGCTTTATCCCTACGCAGAGCCGCACCTTAAACCAGCCACGACCAAATTCACCAATACGAATCATGTCCAGCTTCACCGGTCATGCAGAGATGTACCGTTGTACATATGGAGAAACACCCAAGCTCACCTCGACCAACTATAGTCCCTGGAGCAGCGATATCGCCGCATTCCTACGCGCTGAGGATGTACTAGAAATTGTTCGTGGCAATGAACCTCCACCTCCAGCCGGGAACAACTAGGTAGCAATTAAAAAGACAGAAAAGTATAGGGCACGCGTCGGAAAGGCATTCGCCATTATCGTCAGCTCGTGCTCCCAGCAGATTAAGACCCACATCAAGGGGATGGAAGATCCGACGGAAATTTGGGCAATATTGAAAGAGAAACTCGACTTAGCAAGCTCACGCACTGGCCAGCTAGCCCTTGTTCGCACCTTTCACATGCTTCGACCACTCGATAGTGATACCAGTATTAATCAATATATCGCCCGGCTTATGGAAAGTCGGACCCAGCTTGCAGGAACAAATGAAGAAATATCTGACACGAGATTAGTATCCCATATTCTTACAACATTACCTGCCTCATATGAATCAATTATCAACACAATCACCTTTGCACCCCTGGAACAGCAGACGCTGGACAATGTCGTCAACACGCTTTCCGAAGCAGAAAAGAACAGAAACAACTTGCTTAGTGCAAGTAGTGCGAGCTCCTCCCTTACCTCAGGATCCGCACTAGGAGCATACTCGGGTGAGAGCGGTGGTGATAGAAGGGATCGAAGAGGTCGTGGAGGCAATGGGAGATATGGAACACGTGGAAGGAGCAGAAGCAGGAGCCGTCATCACACACACAGCCGCACTCCTGGTCGTGGCCATGGGATCCACAAATCAACTGTTGACACTCGGGGCTGCTGGCATTGTGGGAATGCAGGGCACAAACGGTCAGAGTGTCGAAAATACCTACGAGAACAGCGGAGTCGACCAACAGTAGACGAGCTTCCAGATTCTCGTGCCCATGCCTCAGTGATGATAGTTAGAGGTACAATGGCAATTCGACGACAAGCCTTTATATCAACGAATACCAATCGAAAAGACACCAACCATACAAAGTGGATTGTAGACTCGAGTGCATCACATCACCTTTGCAGGGAGAGGCGAGACTTCGAAAAACTTACGCCACTTACGGAGAAAATCGAGGTTATTATCGGAGACGGATCACCAATGATTGCCTCCGCGAAAGGGAGCATCAAGCTGAGACTACCCTGCGGCCGAACTTTAACCATTGAGGCACTACTAGTGCCTAGGCTGCATACCTCTCTCCTTTCGGTAGGTGAGCTTACAAAGAGTGAACCACTCAAATTCTACAATGAACGCTGTTTCCTTTCTGGGAAACTGATTGGACAACGCCGGGATGGTATATTTGATTTTCTCGGAACCGTGAAGCGCCTTCGCCGAACTCCACCATTGCCAGCCTCTAAATATGCATTAGCAGTAGCTACTTCATCTCCCTCCATCTTAACAACTCCAGTTGCTTCCTCAATACACAGCTCAGCAATATCACGTTCCACCCAGCCCACCCTTCAGATTTGGCACCAACGTCTCGGACACCTGGGACTAGCCTCAGTAAAAGCATACTGAAAAACTATTCTGAGCTGGAAGAACCCAATACCGAACGCACCCAAACGGTAGATATTTCTCATATCTTACCTTCAACTGATAGAGGGTTGGGGCAGACACTGGCAGGACAAAATGAGAGTGCGGGAGATGAGGATGAAGAAACCGGACAGTGTTCTTCATGTGTGAAAACGAAGATTCAGAGAAGGATAGTCAGGGCACCAGTGGAGCGAACGCAGCAACCATTTGAGCTTGTTCACTCAGATCTTTGCGGCCCAATAACTCCACCCTCAATGGGGGGAGCCCGCTACTTCATCCTTTATATAGATGATTTTTCACGCACATCTCATGTCTACTTCCTACGTAGTAAGGCGGCTGAAGAAGTTGTTTCCGTCTTCAAGGAATTTGCAAAACATATCGAAACACAGTTTCCTGGTCAGCCAATCCGGAGATTCCGCTGTGATAACGGAAAAGGTGAATACGATAACCATCTCTTTCGAAGTATTCTTCAAGACTCCGGAATCGCGTTTGAGCACTCCCCGCCCTATACCCAGCACAAGAATGGGGTTAGCGAACGAATGATTGCCACGATAGCAACAAAGGCAAGGGCCATGATGATTGACTCGAACCTCGAAGACTCCTTGTGGAGCGAAGCCGTGAATACGGCTGTTTATCTTCACGCCTTGTGCCCTTCCCGCACTCTTCAAGGCAAGACGCCTCATGAAGTTCTGCACGGGAAGAGGGGGGATATAAGTCACCTGCGGCGTTTTGGCTGCGTTGCCTACAAACTCATTCCCAAGGAGCTTCAGCGAGGCAAATTCTCTTCAAGGGCCACAGAATGTGTCATGGTTGGCTATACCAATTCTACAAAGATATGGCGACTATGGGATCCACAGAATAGTGAAAGTGAAGGCACAGGCCTGGGCAATACTGGAGGTATTCGGCAAACTAGAAGTGGTGTTATACGCAATTCTAAGAAAGGGCGAATTCTGAATGCATCAGACGTTGTCTTCAACGAGAGGAAGATTGCTAGCCAACGTTTCCCCACTCTCTCCCAAACTGTCATCCTGCCGTCGCTCCTACAATATACTGAACTTGGGGAGTCTCCGGGAATGGACGCTGGAGAAAAATCGATTACCATGGAGTATGGGAATCATGGCCGTGCCCCTCATACTGCCAAGCCACCAAGACCCTGTCCTGCAAATAGTGGTGAAGCCGGTATGCTTATGTCCTCTACCGAAGTTGAACAAGAAGATTCAAGAGATCCTATAGCTGTTGAAAACTGCATATCCACTATAGATGAACCAGTTGATGGCTCAGGGGCCACACAACTGACACTGCGAACATCGCATAGGCTTGGTAGCCGGAAGAGAGTCACTGCAGCTAAGGCATCCATCGAGCTGGGCGAACCGACTAGCTACCGGAAAGCCTTGTCTCAAGACCATAATGCGAAATGGGAAGACGCTATCAATGCAGAGTTGAGCTCCCTCGAACTCAATAAGACATGGGAATATGTCTCTGGGCATGCAGGCATAAAGCCGATAGGTTGCAAGTGGGTCTTTAAGACCAAAACCAATCCCAACTCCTCTAAAAGGTATAAAGCAAGGCTTGTAATTAAAGGCTTTGAACAGACTGACTACGGAGATACCTATGCTCCGGTTGCAAAGCTTGTCAGCTTTCGTATCATGATAGCTCTAGCAGCACACCCCGGATGGGAACTTGATCAGATGGATGTCGTGACGGCTTTCCTGAACACACCAGTTGAGAGTAATGTATATATGGAACTCCCGGAGGGACTTCATAAATATCATGCGAGCACACCAGTACTCCGACCAGCCGAGAAGCATACCCAAGAGTCACGTCAAAGTTTGACTGTGAGATTTGGATCTCAAGATGTCCCGGGGCCAGAACTCCCCTTACTCAGGCTGGGCACTATTTGCCAACTCAAGAAAGCCCTATATGGCCTAAAAGAAGCCCCCCGTTTGTGGCATACACATATTGACTCATTTCTCAAGTCCATAGGTTTTAAACAGTCTACCAGTGACCCGAACCTATACATCCTTTCCATCGCTAATGGCGGCAACCTCTTCCTACTACTCTATGTAGATGACTTGCTTATTACCTGTCGATATCGTGATCAGGTTAACCGAATCAAGAAGCTACTCTCTGACAACTACCGAATGACGGATCTTGGCCCCGCTCGCCAGTTTCTATGTATTCAGATCGACCGACAGCTCTCCGGAGAAATACGCCTAAGCCAGGAACGATTTGTGAAGACTATTCTCCAGCAATTTCAGATGGAGGATTGCAATGGTGTGGCAACACCGATGGAATCAGGAATTGTACTGCAGCGCGCCCAGAATCCCAACATACAGGATCCCGCAGATCAACAGCTCTACCAATCTCTCGTAGGCAGTCTCATGTACCTCATGATGGCCACACGACCAGATTTAGCATATACGGTCTCAACACTTAGTGAGTTTAACTCAGCACCAACCGATGAACACATATTCGCTGCCAAACGTGTACTCCGCTACCTGAAGCAGACCGGAAAACTTGGACTCACCTATAGTTCTACCGCCAGTAGGAGTTATACACTACCTAAGCTAATCGGATACTCAGACTCCGACCATGCAGGAGATCGTGATGACCGGAGGTCGACATCTGGGTATGTATTTACCCTGCAAGGTGCTGCAATATTGTGGAAATCCAACAAACAGACCATGGTTACTCTTTCAAGTACGGAATCAGAGTATGTTGGCAGCTCTGAAGCTGCAAGAGAAGGTATCTGGCTTCAGTGTCTACTAAATGACTTCCTAGATCATCGCAGTGAGGATGAAACCTCAGGAAACCAAGGAACTCCACAAAGCACCACCACTACCGAGCGAACTACCAAAGACACTTTAGGCCAACCACAACTCCTCTATATGGACAACCAAAGCGCTATGAAGATTGCCATGAGCTCTGCTAGTCAGGTGAACGAGCGCACCAAACATATTGATATCCGTTATCACTTCGTACACAATGCCTACCAACAAGGACGTATACGGATCGAGTATCTACCAACTGCTGATATGACAGTGGATATCCTGACGAAATCGCTTCCCCGTGAGGCCCACCAGCGCCACGTTACAGGAATGGGACTGCGGAGTCACTAAGGTCAATTGGGTCATAGGCATGGCTAAAGGAGGTTGGGGAACAAAATATTGGAGGTATCATGATAGCGCATATGACATTTATTCCTTATCGAGGTTCATTTTGTTTTGTTTTATTTTTTAGATTTCCTTTTCTTTCCTTGTATCATGGTTGGCTGTCCAGGGGGGTACTCTTTCCTATCGAGCCATTGGAGTAGATATGGTTTTAACCAGGCCCGCTCTGGACTGGCTAACATTTTCTTATTTCCTTAGCTTGGGGTTCATGAGGAGGTTCCAGTATGCAGAATTCGGATGTCTGTGTACATGGGAATTAGGAAGCAGTAGGAGTGTCGGATATAGCTTCCTAATGTGGTGGTGTGAAGTGAGACCTACTGTAGTGTCCCGGAGGTGCTAGACACGCTAATAGACCTTTGGGCTATGGAAGATATATAGCTACCGCTAGTAGATAGGGGAAGAGGACAACACAAGAAATACACACGCGTTCTCTCTGTTAAAACATCTTTATCTATCTCTATATTTCAACACCAAGGGTCCCCCAAGGTGTTCGCTCCGGTGGCTTTAGGCACCCCCCATGGATCCCGTGTTTCCCCGCTGCTGTTTGTTGTTTACGTCTCCCGCCTTCACTGTGAGATCCCGTATGGTCTCACCCTCTCCTACGTGGATGACTTCGCTCTGACCATTTCCTCTGCGTCCTATCGGCGCAACATTCAAATCCTACAGAAGCAATATGCCAGACTGAAGGCCAAAGGGGCCAGGTTGGGCGTCGCTTTCTCAGTCCCCAAGACGGAGCTCATCCACTGGTGTACAAAAAGGGACAGAGACCTCATCTCCAACGCTCCGGTCCACCTCGATGGGTCGGTCTTCGCGTCCAAGGTTGAAGTCAGGTGGCGGGGCTACTGGTTCACCCCCGCAATCTCCACTACCCCCCACTTCGTCAAAAGGCTGGCCAAGGCCCAGGCGGCCTTCGTGGGAGTAAACCGGCTCTCTCCCCCAGGCATCGGCCTCCCCCCCTTTCTGTGCCACAGGCTGGCCTCCTCCCTCTTGTTCCCTATACTCAGCTACGGCGTGGATGTCTTCGTGCCCACAGCCCACATGACCAGAAAGCTCTCAGTGTTCTGGCACAAGGTCCAGAGATGGACAACAAATTGCTTCATGAGCACCCCCACCGACATCCTGGCCATAGAGGCCTGCCTCCCTCCGCTTGACATCCTCCTCGCGTACAAACTCCGCCTGGCCTACCTCAGGATCATGTGCTCCCCCCCGGAGATCAATCCCGCAACCGCTAGGCTCCCCGCCTCCGCGCAGACTCCGTCCCTTCACCGCCACTCACCGGACCACCGAGCCCTAAGCAGGAAAAATGCGGGCAGTCGTCTACCCCTTCGGTGGATTCAGCTGAGACCCCCCTCGAAGAACAGGGCCCACCTCCCCCTCGACCCCCTCCCGCACTCCATGCTATTCCTCCTGGGCCCCGATGGGCTCGGCTCCCTTCCTGTCACCTCCCAGCACCTGCTCTGCGAGACCTACCCCGTGCCCCTCCCTTCCCGCTCCTACCCCCAGCTCAAGCTTAAATGCAAGAACCTCCTCATGGAAGAATGGGACAAGGCCGCGCCTGATCCAGCCCGGTACCAATACCGCCACTCGCTCAAACCCCACCTGTTCATGGGCCTAAACAAGTTCTCCGCGGGCTGCCTCCACCAGATGAGATCTGGGAAGAGCTACCTCCGCGCCCACCCTTCCTGGGACAGCGATGCCCCCACCACCTGCCCCAGTTGCCAGAGTGCCCCCGAGACATTCGAACACGCTATCCTCCACTGCTCAGCCAAGGAGCCTGCCAGGACCCGCCACCTTCAGGGGGTCCTGGACATAGGCCCCGACGCCCCCGTCTGGTCTTCCGCCCCTCTTTTGGGCGCCCTTGCCCACTTCATTAAGTCTACGGCTACAGCTTTCCCTCCGGGCATGTTTTCTCCCCCGACATCCGCTGCCTCCTCTGCTTCTTCCAGCTCTTCTAATGTAGTTTCCTTTGGGTACTTTATGTCGTCTCATAAAAGATAGGTTTTCATTGTTGTTTTTCATGCTGTCTGCTGGTTTAAGGTGGGTTTCCTTTGGTTTACTTACTTGAATTTCGTGCCCGTATGTGGGCCTCGGACCGGTACGGACCCCAGTTGAACTGTTTTTGGTCCTTGATGTTTCCTTTATTAGTACGTTTTGGATTTTGGGTTTTGTTTTCGCCATACCTAGCGCTCAATGCGATTTCTTGTACCTTAACAACGAATATATTATATAAAAAAAGAAAAAAAAGAAGAAAAAAAAAAAGAAGAAAAAAAAAGAAAGAAAAAAGAAAAAAAAAGAAGACCCCTCCGACCCGTCCATCTTTCTTACCTCACGCCTCAGAAGACGCCCACCTGCATTCCTCCTCTCCAGCGTCCGAACATCTGACGTCTTGAGACATACAAAGGTCAACCGGCATCCAAGTGGGTATCAAGAGACCCCCTCAATTTTATTTTGATCACCCTTCATATTAAATTCCAAAATCGCCGACGAACCAATGGCCCCTCCAGGCATAGCGAGACCTCACTTGCGGAAGGGAAAGTAAGCAAACTACATCTCCCAGTGTTTGTAACCGATGCTAAGAGCTCTCGGCCACTTAGACTCCCAGCCGCGCAACCTCCCCCGCCAGGAGGTCGGGGCGGCATACGTAGAAGAACTCTTACACGTTCGGCCGCCCGTCGCCCGGCGGAAGAGCGAGGGTACGCAATGCGGGAATTCTCTGTATATGGAATCTTAGTATATCAAACTCGGTACCCTTTTTTAATCAACAGAGGACCCGAGCCTGAGGAACGCGCTAACTTCCAACCTGCCGTGGGAGGTTCGGTGTATAAAGCCAAACTATCCCACAATAATCAGAATCTGGTATACTGACAATCTAAGAAACAGGACTGTGTATGGCGACATTGTGTACGCCAAATCGTGGTGTGGATTCAAGCATCCGCGTGGCCAATCTTCTATCTATGCGACATGGCACGAGGAAATAAAGGCCTACGTGATTGCTCGCCACCTGGACCCGGGTCGCCTAACCGAAACGCAAGTGGATTCAATTTTATTGTTCGCCGGTGGCCTGTCACCAGTCAAGGAGCGAATTGAGCTCATCAAACGCCAGCACCAGGCCGACGACCTTTTGGAACTGAACCGGTATCTGAAGATCCTTGGTAGGAATTCTGGAAAGAAACTCCAAACAACCAAGGAGCGTCAAAGGGCTGGTCGTGATGGTCGTGGCGACGTTACAGAACCCCCGAGTAAGTGCTAGCCATCTTGATTCCGTGAGGCCCGCCCTGACATCTACTGCTAGTGGCTCTTGCGGATTGGGAGTCGCTATTTTTGCAGCGAGCTGTCTGAATCCATATTGTTCGTCGATCTGGAGCACTGGCGGCCCCGCATTCCTTCCTCGGCCACCCCTGGTGTGAAAGAGATTTGGACCGCGGAATCGCCTGGGGGGTCCTCGCGACACCAAGCATCAAGCATCTGCTACAGGTCGTCAGAGAGCAAGACGTCGAAGACGAAATCCGATGTCCCCGGTATCTCATTGGTCCGACAGGGGAGGGTGCTGCCAGACTACGTCAGGACCCTTAATATCCTCTCCCCCTACGCCAACTTATATTCCTGAACCGAGATGAGGACATTGGTGTCTGGTTTCTTACCAACAGTGGCCAGGATCCGCTGGACCTCATGGTTATCGAGCCAGGACCCGAAGACGGCGAGGACCTGGACGAGACCCCCGAGCCTCCCAATGGGAGGTACCCGTTTTTCGACCGCGCCATCTGGCAAGAGTCGGCCGGGGTAGAAGATGCGGCACGGGCAATGGAGGAGGAGGAGGAGTGGTTTGCCGAGGACGAATGGCTACAGGGCGAGGCAGAGGGGGCGCCTCGGGCGCCTCCTGGTGCTGGCGCTATCGTTGTAGACGACGGCGGCGTAAGTATCTAGACTGAACAGGGACTTAGATCACAATTGGATAGCTAATTGCTGATGTAGGACCAGTCACCGGAAGTTCCGGGCCCCTCAAGACGCCGGAGGAATATTCCATCGCAGACTGAGGAGCCAGTGCGCTCTCAACCATTAGCGCCGGTGTCGGGAGTGCCCTCCTCTCACCCGTCTGGGCCTTCTGAGTCTGAGATCCTCCGTAAACTCCGGGAATTTGCCCAGGAGAACCCCTGGGCAAACAGATTGTTGGCTAATCCCGAGCTCGTAGCGGAGAGGCTTCACGGGTATTATGGCGCGGAGGACACACGACCTGCCACACATATAAATCGCGACGAACACTGTGTCTCAGCTCCCCCTGCTTCAGCTGCCGGCCGCCATCTCTCGACTCCGGAGAGAACGATAGAACATACCTCTCCCACAACTGATCTTCCACCACCTACTGCCAATGTGGCCCCGACCCAGCCACCAGCATACGGGACACCGCCGGCACGCCGATCTTCAGCTCAGAGTTGTGAGCACGCCTCAGAAAACTCCCCATCCGTACCCGAAATAGGCTGTTCTGGAAGACATCTCACGGGTCGCAAATGAGATTTCTAGGTTTCAGAATAAATCTTTCTTTCATTTTTACCCCTACTACTGCCTTACACGCGCTGTGCGATTTCCTTCGAGACACGGTGTCATGTAATTTATTTTCTCCTTATCATTCCTAGCTAGTATTGTAATGATACCATTGCGCGCCCCTTGTTTCAGCCTCTCTCATCCTTACGTCCTCTTATGCTGATGTCTGATAACCTTTTCCGCTTTGGGCTGGACTCGCATTCTCTGTCCGTAACTAGACAGGCGTTAGCCAAAAGGACTTGGGTATGGACTATGTGAAAACCAAGATCTAGAGATTTAGTGGTGTTGATTCGACGTCGGGAGATGAGGTTTGAGATATCTAATCCGTATTGGTCGTGGCGTGAGTCTTGCTAGACCAAGTGTCGCTAATGGATACTCGTTGTGGCTAGTTTTTGCATAGGCACTACTGATATTAGCGACGCCTCCTACTTTACTGACACCTCGAACCTTTTCATACCAGAGTGTAGACGAACATCATACCTGAGCTCGTCCAGAGTAGGAACATAATGTTGAACAAGCAGAAAACACCTTTTGGCAGTTGAATAGATGCTTTCAATACCAAGTGATAGTACGTGAATCTCACACCCCCGCCCCCCCCCAAAGATGTAGCGTATCTGACCTGACGCGTGCCATTGCACAACAACTACAAACTACAAATATCCACATCGCGTGGGATACATTACACTCACGCATTCTAATCCATATTCTCTCTGAAAGATCTTCATCAGTCTCCGGTATTCTACGATGTCTAGACAACCTCCTGGCAAATCACTCAGTCAGCCAACTTCACGAGTAGGCAATCTGGAGCGGCGTAGACTCGACGCCATACCCGCGCAGACGGGATCTGGATCAGGAACAGAGCGGACCGAATCAGGCAGCTCCCATAGTACAAGAACACTGCCTGCCGAATCAAGCAGCTCCCACGGTACACAGTCGTCCCGTCGCAGGTCTTCCCCACCACAAACCACAAGACGCCCCACATCACGACCCGTGAAGCGCGCCAGAAGGAGGAGCTTACAGACCACGGCATATAGTGAACCTGAAGGGGAACCAGATGCACAACAACAAATAGGGACAGTTCGTCTGAGCGATGAGAGCAGCGAGGAGTACCAGAACTCACGCAGATCTGATCAAACTGAATCGGACACAGAACCAGACGCAGAAGACAATGATGTCCAGGATGATGACACTGGATCAGGGTCTCGTCACCGATCATGAACTGCAGACAGACAACAAGCAAATACCCGGGTTTCAACTGTGCGAGTTTCGACCCCCTCCGGATCTCAAGGAGCGGCGCGAGTCGGGCGCACCCAAGCTGCTCAACCATGTATAATTCAGGGTGGTGCGTATACTCCACCGGCGTTCACATCTTCCTGTCTACCACCATATTTGTTGCCGCTGGCCACCCATAGTCCTACTACGTCCGGAGTCCGGAGCTCAAGTCCTCCCAGCCATCCCAATAATCAACAACACGAGCATCACATCTGGCCGGATACTAACTCACGGCGAATTACGGCCACCGGGGCGGAGGCTGCTGTAATAGTGCGGGCCAAGACTCTTATTCTATTGTACACCATGTTTGTGAATCCTCTCCCAGCACCCGCTGTATTGATGTCCGAGGTCTACCGTGTTTGGCTGAAGGCTCTGGAGGACATATCCAACACAGGAAATATTCAACCATCGGTGGCAAGCATAAAAATAGTAAGTGGACTCTGATACTCAAACTTGACGCACTCGTCGTGGGTGCTTACTAAATGTGACACATACACGCCAGATACTCTGCGGTAAGATCCCAGTTTCTGTTCCACGTAAAGGAACGCATTGGAAGATATTACGATCTCCCCCGAGACCCGACAGCGATTGCGCGTAGGGTGGATAACCTCCTCGAGAGGGATAGATTCATGTGTTTCCCGAGAGGGTATGAGGTAAGTGTGCGCTTTGTGATAGCCCAGCCACAACTAATGCGTATGGACTTGACCCACCAAGTAACGAATCGATTCCTCGCGCCCCAGATTCCCGAGGCACTATGGGGAAAGTACTTCAAGGGCAGGAAAATGGGTGGGATTGCCGAACCTGATTTTCTTGGTCGCATCAATGGCACCATGGTATGTTTAACCTGTGCCATACTCTGCCATACTCGGTGAGCATGGCAAACCGGAATCTATCTTGAAACATGCGTCTTCAAGCTGGACGCAGTAGCAGGTGAGCCTGACCCTGAACCTCGTGTTCTCTAGTTCCGGCCAGGATGCTAACCTCATGATGAGCTCGGAAGACCTCTTTGCCCGCCAGCGCCAGACGTGGGCCACGTGCCCAGACTGGGTACAGACAATGATCCTGAAGAACATTCGCGAGACCATCAAAGCGATAATGGAGAAGGAGCATGGGATACAGGAAGATCGGCGTGAAGGGTTTACTGACGATTGGAAAGCAGGGGCGGCAGAGGTGCAGAGTCAGATGCCTAGACGGCCCCCCACGGGCAACTCCTTGGATTCCGACACGCCCAACTCCACGCATTCAGACGCGTCCAACTTCACAGATTGAGAGTCAAACTCCCAGCAACCTGCGTATTGGAGCCCTGGCTGGAGCCACGGATAACCGAAACGATTCACAGGAAACTGTCACGTCTTTCGATTTCACCCATGTGTCGGCAACCCGGCTACTCAACTTCCTCGATTCGGACCTACAGACCTCTAAAGGCTCACAGGAGGTGGTTGGGGGGCTAACTTTGGACAATACTGTGACTCTGACTACATTGCGACAGCTCGCGCTCAGCCTTGATAATCTAGAGCCGGCGGAGGAGACTACTGATCTGTGGGATATGGAGCAGGGGGAAAGTGCGAGCATAGATGTGGGTAGTTAGAATGCTGAGCATGTGTAGTGTAGTGGTTTTGAGATGCGTTCTCACATATAGGAAAGTGTGCGAGGAGCATAGTCGTATTAAGATGAGGGCGTCTAGCCAACTCAAGGAATTCAGAATAGAATTAATAGAAGCAACGCTTAACAGGTGCATCTTGGCGATCAGGATAGTAAAACACATCGTGACAGCGTTTGAAAGAAGAGAAGTGCCTAGGCGTAGGATCAGGATGGTATTAGACTAAGTGCGAGATGCGTCCAGATGAAAACGCCGCGTCAGATAGAGTCACGATCGGATCAGGACGCAGCATATATAGGGCGTAAGATCAGGCAGAAGTGAGCAGGCGTCAGGAAGGGAGAGATGCGGATCGTGGGATCAGGACAAGGTTGACAGGGTGTGAAAACATTAGGACACGAGATCTGAAGATGAGTGAAGCCCTGACGTTCACTGAGAACGAACCGGCATCAGGGCGGGACAGTCATAGATCCGACGCAGTCAGAACGCAATAGCGGAGGACCCGACACAGTAGGAACGGAAGTGTCGTAGATCAGGGGGAGTCAGGAGGTAATGGAGGAGCACCAGACGCAGTCAGGACGCACAGGACGTGGGGGTCCGTGTCCGGATCGCATCAGGATGGATGACGGTAGGTGATGCAAAGTCAGGACGCGAGATCGATCCGACGTTACGTCCTGATTCGCGATTAGCATTCCGACGTCCCGGCCGTCAGATGCACGGGGCGCACAGGAGGCAAGGTAATATTTTTGCTGATGTATGGGCAAGCTGGCTCTATGCTGGATTATGCAGTCGCCCTGCCCGATAGGCTAGGATGTTTGATACTTCCTCCTCCTCTTCAGCAGGCTGGAACCATTCAAACTGATTGGTATCCCCAGGTGTATGACAAGCTCTTTTTCTTTGCCTCCAATGTGAAAGTGAATCCTCAGGCATTGGATCAAGGGGATTGTTGCGGAGGGTTGTGGCTCAGTCATAGTTGTACCAACATACTGCAGTGTCCAGTATTGTGCTTCCCAATGCTCCTTGCTTTTCTGCTTCGCCAAAGCTACTCAGTCTACCCAGTCAGCTCATTCAATCTCAAAATACTTTTACTTAGTACCAGGATCAAGGGCGACAGCCACATATAGCACAGGAAGTTTATCTGCTAAACTGTAATATCTATTTGGATATTATTAGTTTTAATTATCACATTAAATGAACAATTTTACAGAAACCTACTTGTTCAAAATAGTCTAAGCGTGATTGATAGATATAAGTATATGAATACTATACACCAATGAATTGGCATATTTATGCTTTGCCTCTTCAAGAGATGCGAGCAAGTCATCCATTCCTGATAACACATGCGCAAGATATCCATTTACAAGATGCCGAAGGCTTCCAGTTCCTTGGAACTCAAGTGTAAGTCTCCAGAATGCTTTTAATATTGGTAGAATAATCACAAGGTCCTGCCAGTCATCAGTTCTCAGCTTATCCAGGGTTAAAAGCTCCGGAATATGCCAATAACGATCGTTGTCAATCATTCTATCACTATTACCTGTCCGTCTGGATTTCTCTTGTCTTTCTTTGGTAACCCCAATTCCAACAAATGCATTCAGGATATCCTGCAACTCAAAAGCCCAATCCAGAGCATCAGCATGACTGGACCATCATGTCACATTTCTAATATTAGGAAGGAGTGTGCCTTTGTAGTTTACACAACTGGTAAGTTGTACTTTTTTGGTCAAGCGATTATGTCTCTGAAGTGTGCGCAAAATCCAAACTCCTATGTTATGTAATTTGCCCATTGGCCCTTTCTTCCTCCAATGCTTCAGTGATTGTTCCTCTTCCTCTGCACATGCGTCATTATTAGTCTCAAATGCCTCTCAATCAAGTTCCCAACGAAATCCTTTTACTACAAGGTTAATGATATGGCCAAAACACCAGATTCTAGAGGATTCGGGTTTGAATGTGATGCCTTTATTGCTTAATAGTACAATTAATTCAACTAATGCTTGATTATTATTTGATGCATTATCCGTAGTTATATGCCCCAGCTTCTCACTAATCTTCTAACATGTGTACATGTTCCGGTTACGGTACACAGGAGCGGGCAGTGCAGGATCTCCTATGTTTAGTTGATTTATATTTAGTTTATTTGATTTGATTTCAGCTCTGCCACTCCCTCTGAGTCAGATAGGCTATGCTATCGTATTGCTATGTTTAGTTTCCTTTGTTGGAAGTTTATATTTAGGATTCCAGGTATGGACTGGTCATGTAACACTGGCGAGGGCTGAGCACTGTTTGATTGATTGTTTCTTTCTTTGGTCTTGCAGGATTACAGGATTCCGGTATGTGCGCAGCTACTGGTAATGATCGTGATTGCAGGAAGGCTATCGCTCTTGGGTTTTGTATTTAAACCAGTCTCCTGGCTAGCAGGAGACAGCAGACTTCGACAGACCTTCAGTCTAAGAATACACTTGGTTGAACGGCAATCCCTGAGTCCCTTAGCCCACTTTGTCCTTCCACTATTATCCTTCTAAGCTACCCGTCCCTTGAAGCCTCCCTTAGCACCAGCGCTAGCAGGTCCATTGCCGGTCCTATTGTATTTTCGTTAGACAGGAATAAAACCTGTTACAAATCTCATACCTCTTCAGAATGCTGTAAAGAGTTGGCTCAATATTTACTCCAGAATGTGGTTGAAGAAACCGACGAAAGGCAATGGTACTTGATCGAAGAACACCTTCCTCTGTTGGCCAATGGGCTACAACTCCGAGCCATGAGTGATGATTAGGTGAGAACCAAAGATCAAAGCTGAGGTGTAGCCAAATGGTAGGTCTTTGAATTACTTGACTACCACTTTACTCAACTTATCATAGGTAGACGTAATCCAATTACCCATTGTTGTGCTTTATTTGGGTATATACTAGAGTCCATCAGGTTTTGAAACCTATACCAATGATTAGCAATAATATTATACTATGAGAATGGCTACAATTGATACGGAGCTTAGAAGATATAGGAGAAGAAGGCGGAAGGTGGATCCTCAATTGCATAAAATGCCGTATTTGTAACATACATCCACTGGATAAGCATTTGCTTAAAGATATGAGTCTTGAATGGTAGTTCAGGAGAATCAGAATGGCCAAAGTCAGCGACAATCCGCAACTCGCTAGTTGCAGCACTCAACTCATACACTCCATACGTATGATCCTTCATGACTCCATGGTGTAGGGTTAAATAGTTATTCATGTTCTTTGTCGTAGCATCACAGTAAACAGGAGCATGACTTAATGGACCTGATCCTAGATATAAGTATTGAAGGCAAGATAGACTGTAAATATTTCCAAGAGAAGAGTTGACTAACATCGGGTGCACCTCCAACGCCATTTACCGTTTTCAAAAATTTCAGTTCCATTAGTTGTCAACCAGCAATGACCTCTCCTGGCCTTTCACTTTTGTATTAATGCGGCTGGAACACCAAGATGCATACTGGATATCTCACTCGTAACTGAAGCTGATGCAGTACCAGCATGACCGCTGTAGATTTGTGTTGTTATACCAGATGCATCGCCTATTGTTGTAGTTAGCAGGTCAGAGGGAGCAGAATTCAAAATATGGCTTGCAGTAGATTCGTGATTATGAGATTCTAAATCATACTGAAAGGTTTGCTCAATGTATGGAGTAATAACCTGTTGAATTGAACCGTCTGGATGTAAGGAGCCTTGACTACCAGTTGACATATGTGAATGGGCCCAAGACATTAAACCAGATGAGCAAAGAGAAGAACTGGCGTTTATACGTAATTCATTGACTGGAATAATGCTTCCTTTTATCTTGTCCTTGATGATTGTAAAGCGTTCAAAGTGATTCTACTGATACAATCAGCCCGGAGATCACTCTCATGTGTAACAAGTGACTAGAAAACAGAAATTGTATGCTGTCGTATTGCTGGAACCAATCCCCTGCCGGAGTCACCCTAGGACTATAGGCACCTACAGGTAGTCGGCGTTGACTGTAGGTAACAGCATGTAATTGCAGGTGACTATAGGTACCTACCAGTGACGGCCGGTGACTGTAGGTGCCTGCAGGTGATGGCTGGCAACTATAGGTACCTACAGGTGACGGCCGGTAACTATAGGTACCTATCGCTTACTTCCGGCGCCTGCTTATCACTCTCGAACACATTCCCTAATAGTACAACAGCCAAGCCTTCCAATAGGTCCGGGCTTTGTTGGACCAGCCCGGGCTCTTGGTTGGGCCGGGCTGGGCCCATTGGGCTGGGCTCAACTTTAGATGGGCTTGGGCCGGGTCGGGCCCGGAGGTGCCAAGCCCGGGTAACCCGGCGGGCCTAGTGAATGTTTTGTCTCGCCTTCCTGACTTTCACCATGACGATCCTTCAAGTCATTGTCACCACGGAAACCAGAATCTGAGCACACAAAATTTGGGAATGGATTTGCCTTTAGCAGCTAGGTCCTAGCAGACGCGTGTTCAAATTGCGATGGAATAGTGAAAAGCGAGAAGGAAAATTGAGTATATTTAGCCTCTCTCTATTTAATTCTGATACCTATTAGTACTAATAGTTCGATAATAGCTGGTGGCTTGAAGATCGTTAACAAAAGGAGTACCCGATCCTTTCAGCCTGGGCCATAACTGTCCTATCAATCCCGGCAATGTCGTCAGAGCCAGAACGAGTATTCTCTGCTGGGTTCCGCATAGTCCGACCGGTCAAGTCTTGGAGGCGGGACCGGGCTGGCCAGTCCTGGTGATGGCGATGACTGGACCCGACTAATTTGGGTGGTCCGGTCTGGTTTGAACTGGTCCCAGACCAGTCTTTATAAAAAGATCGCATGAGTCTGAATGGCACCAAGGCCAACACTCGCTAAGAATAGAAGTATAG
>Ga0307517_10002763_pt1 | contig 27918 bp, 37 predicted proteins | sample 23_EM_MG_FD_194515 | JGI IMG/M metagenome (GOLD analysis project Ga0307517, IMG submission 194515) | Populus trichocarpa ectomycorrhiza microbial communities from riparian zone in the Pacific Northwest, United States - 23_EM | ecosystem: Host-associated > Plants > Roots > Unclassified | place... | reverse complement strand
TACAAGATGTGAGGTTGCTTCAAACAGAAACAGAAATAAACAGACCTAGAAACAGACGCATGGTAACATCAAGGAATGATTGACGAGACCGATGATCAAATACTTTGAACTGAAGCCAGTGCCAGCCCATTCGAAGCCAGATGGACTTGAAGAGTGCAAAGGGCCCTAAGGATTGAGGCTGGGAGTGGACTTCGTGGTAGCGAAGGATAAGCATGGATATGTCATCGCGCAGAGCCTTGACATAGACGGAGGACGTGAAATAAGACGGCTGGAGAACGATATCGCCGCGACTTGCTGATGGGGCAGGAGCAAGGGACATGACGTGACCACGTGACCGCTGTCTTCCTCTTTCTTGAACCTCGATGCCCGCCTTGTTCAGGCGGCACAGCACCATCGAATGTTTCTTCTGCCAGTCTCCTGTACCGTTCCCAGCCAACATCCGTAGCTTTAAATGTCCCTCCTGCAGTTGTTGGAACAGGTTCGATCAAAACGGCGAAATTATCTCGGACGAACCAGCCATGCACGAGGAGCATCTCAATTCAACGTCCTTTGCAAAGCGTGGTATGTACCACCCCCCCACTTATCCTCTGCCGATCACCCTTCTCATATTTAATTAGCCTCCCCTAGCAAGAACCGTCTTCCAACGTTATATGGCCCCGGTCCCTTTTGCCATTCCTGTCAGACCAACCAAATGCTCATCGTGAACCTTCTCTCCAATTACCTCCCGGCCCCTGAGGTGCGTACACCCTCTTTACCTCCTGCTATGAATCCATGTACCTATTGCTCCGACAGAGATCCGAATATCAGGCTCGCGTCGAAATGTTGCCCGCCTACCGCGAGTCCCTTCACGTCCGATACCCGCCCGTCTGCGACCAATGTCTCCCGCAAGTCGAGGAACAAATCCGCCAGAAAGAACACATGGCCCGTACGAAGGCTCTCGGCGGATGGCTGAGCAAGGGAAAAGACCGCCAGAGACGCGTTTCTGGACCCAATGGCCAGAAGCTGGAAACAGTTCCCTCGGAGATATTGTTCTGGTGGAGAGTCAGGGGATGCCTTTGGGCACTTTCATTTTCAATATCACTCATAGCCAGCCTTGGTGGTAAGCAGCTTGCATAATCTCCAATATTTCCCGTCATCGCTGACAACTCTCAATAGCCTTTTATGGCTTCTATCCATTTCGTCGTCTGGGTTTCCTGCACCCTATTCTTCCCTTGCTGGTGGCAGTGTCGTTACTCTGGACGGCTTGGGACTTCAAGTATGCTTCCTACCGGAATGCCCAATTGCAAGGTCGGGACGTTCGAATGCAAGGCAAGCGAACCTATAACGTGCGTTATTCGCTTCCATCCAGGATTCCGTTGTTTGACTTGGTCCATTGGCATTTCCAGATTCTCCAAATATTCACATGGGCAATCCGAATGGTCTCGTCGATCCTCCTTTCCATCCGTTGGTTTCGGCCACACTTGACCACACTTCAATTGGACGGACCAAACCGGATATATTTACTAACAACCTTTTCCCTCGAAATTATTGTGGGTTTTCTTATGTGATCAACATGCTCTTTTATTAATGTATTTGTTCCTAGTGTATGTTTTTTTCATTGTATGTACTCAATATTCAACAACCCCCGTCCATCCGTCTGGTGGACACCCACACGCACAAATTCGACAAATCACGCTCCGGCACCCCGCTACCTGATGGTCAAACACTTACCCCCACAGTTCCAAAATTCCCGGCGATCTCAGAGCACGACGCTCTTCTCTCTCTATCCCTATCTTCAAACCCAGTTATCACGCGCGTCAATCCCATCTTTGGCCTCCCTTCTCTGCCCGGTTCAGCAACGCCTCCAATAGTTACCAAGGATGAACCAAATAGTGACGAGATGGATTGGACACCAACCCACCCTGCGCCAATCAAGAGGGAAGCAGATAACGATAACAACTGGTTACGGCCCCAACGATTTTTCGCACCCGAGAAACCCACGGGTTTGGAAGGTTTGTTCGAAAGCGCACGGATACAAGATGAACCCATGACATTCCATGAGAACGACCAACGTCGGATAAGCTCTCGTTCACATTTGTTGCCCGATCAACTGTGGAAATGGGGTCCATTGTATATATTATTTCTCGCACTCCTTGTTGCTAGCGTAACGTATACCATGAAATGGACAGCCCTGGTGAACTGGGCATTCTAACACGCCAGATAACGAAAATAAGTCCATCCACGTTGGGAGGTAAGAACTGCGTCCCACCAAGTAGAAGAAACGGGGTAATACAACGGTAGGTATTCTTTTCTGTAAAAGTCTGAACTGTCCGGGTATATTGAAAGGGCATTAATGACTTAATTGGATCACGAGGAAATCGAGGTAGTTTATTAAATGGCAGAAAAATGAGGCTGGCCGTAAAAAATTGTGAACAATCCAGCGGCGCTACGAGGAAGTAAAATGAGCGTTATGAAAAAAGAATGCTATGAGAAAGAATGCCGGTTGAATGGCTATGCGAAAATTGCACGCATTCAGACCGTTGTAGAAGGTGTTGTCGTTATGTGTACCTCCGACCTCAGTACCTCGCACCATACGCGTCTTGAGTTGGGTATGCTTGATGGTGGATGGGCACCCCCATATCATAGCCACGGTTGTTGAAACTTGGGCCGCGTGTAAGATGCTCTTGCATGGGAGGCATAGGGCCCGTGCCACGAGCGAGATCTGCGTAACCACCGATGGGAGCTGAGGCAGCACCAGCCGTAAAATCATGGTCAAATTCGCGGTTACCAGAGTTACTATGAGTGTGTCCGGAGCCAGAGTGGAAGGAAGAGGCACGGGAGGCAGCACGGCCGTGGTTGGGGATAATGCCGTTATCGTCACTGGCATCAGGTTGCCAGTTGGTTATAGGGTTTAGGCGCTGATCGAACTTCTTGGAGCTGGAGAGTTTCCATTTGCGGAAAATAGTCCAGAGAATGGCGGCTCCTCCAATGGAAGCGGCGACAGCGATAATGACAGTGAAGGTGTTTCCCTTTGCAACTGCAGCGCCAGAAACGGGGGCAGCGGTCGCAGTGTCTTGGGCGGCGTCGACTGACTGAGTACGAGTGATGGTGGGAACCACTGTGCTCGTGGAAGCAGACGGGGCGTCGGTGAGATTGAGGACTTCGGAAGTGGAAGATTGGGTGCTAGAGGACGCGCTTGAAGAGACGGTGGAGGAAGTTGACTCGCTGACGGAGGCGCTTGACGACACAGAAGACGACGAGGAAGGATCGGCGGATACCTAACATTTTTTAATCAAAAATGGGGGTGAAGTGGAAAGTAAAATGGACAAACCGATGAGGACGCGGTTGACTGGGAAACGGAAGTTTGGGAGACGGAGGAGCTCAGGGAATCTGAAGGAGGAACAGAAGGTATAGCACCGGCGCCAGCAACTGGGGGAGGGATGATATCGATGCCTTGGGGTGAACGTATTTTGATAAGGCGTTTGTGGTTGAGACGGAAGTCATGGGCGTCGACGAGGGTGAGGACAAGGGAGAGAGAGGCGAGAAAAGGAACGAGGAGCATGGCGACACCGTCAAGGTGAGAGTAAATACAAACGTTCTCCAACTTGCCGTCCAATTCAACTCACTTGGTAACCACCAAACAGAACCATACAAAAAATCATTCATCATTGTCCGTATGTACGCAAATTATCCAGATCAAATACTAAAATGTCCTTGGGTATACTATCAGTTGTGGCTTGTCAGCGACCAGCTGTCCAGAGCCACAGATGGAGGTGTTACAAAATCGCCATCCGCCATTCCCGCCCACTGCGGGTTAAACAACACCTGTAAACTGTACGTCCCCGCAGGAAGGTCAATGATAAGCACTGTCACATTAGGATTCGACTGATCAGGATGAGTCGGGTTGGCCACCAGCCTCACTGCATCACTAGTCGTGAAGGTAGCTCCAGAAGGTGCATTCAGAATCGACACCTTCATCGTCTGTCCATCCAGCGACAGGGTGGCAGTCGTGCCGTCCACAACAACCGTCGCATTCGTGTGCATGCGCCATTGCACTCCAGCCTGCGCATTGATTTCATCCTGAAGGAGCACTTGCCGACGTGCATTCAACAGACGAACTCCACGTTTAACGGATTGCCTATGTAGATCGTCAGATCCTTATTTCTTTCCCGAATATCATAAACTTACGCGTTGAAATAAGCACTAGTCATGTCTGTTGTCCAATACGCCGTTGAATCGCTGGGTATGTTCATCACGGTGCTTGATCCTTGCTGAGTACCCGACGAGTCGTGCTTCACAGACGGCTGCGCAAGCACGTTCTGATTCCCTCGGTCAATCATAATCGTGTTTTGTCCCTCTGTCATCTTCCTGTAATATTGCCAGCGATCGGCGTCCTGTGCATCGCTCGTAAAGTAGTTGGTGGAAAGGTAATCTCCCGATCCGAGTTCACCTGCCCAACGTGTGCCAAGGGCATCGAGAACAAAGTCACCCACGTCTAGATCATTGTGTGTTTGATGGCCTTGGTTCAGTCCAGCCTTGATAGCGACATACAAGGCATTCTCGTCCGTCCAACTACTCCTCATCGACGCCCACTGATCAAGAGCGTTGTCAAAGAAGTGATCCAGTGGAGTGCCATCCCAGAATGCTCCTGACACGGTAGGATCATACCAGAACATGCTCCATGGTTCTGCAGCGTCCACCTGCTCTCGCTGGAAGAGGGAAAAGCTTGGTTGGTTGTATGATTTGGAATAAAGGAACATGCCATTCGCGGTTGTTGAGAATTTGTTTGGTCCGTGATCGCCATAGTTGAATAGTGAAGTCGCACCATACACATACATATGGAATTGGCCTGTGCGGAAGAAATTCGCGTTGACATCGAGGAGGCCGTAATGTGACCCTGTTGCTGTTAGGAGGGATGAAGCCATCTCTGCGTGGCCGGTTGTACCGAAATACCAATAGTTGGCTGTCTCTGCCCATGAACCATCGTCGGCAACAGAATTGGCACAATTCTGTTTGGCATTATCAACAGTAAATCCGAGGATCTGACTTGCGACACCAGTGGTATCATCACCCAGGATGGCCAGCGATGCAAGAGTCAATCCTCCGTTACAGACGCAATTCCAATTGCCGGTAACATTAGTTTTCCACCAGCCGAAAGTGGCACCTGGGGTGAATACAGAAAGGCCTGGTTGGAGCCCCCATTGGATAAGGGCACCGCGAATTTGGGTTTTCTGGTCAGCGGTCCACAAGTCGTATAACCAGTCATACGCAATGCCCAACGCGGCAGAAAATTCTGCAGTGTCGAGGAAGTGTACGTTATTCCATTTATCTGTCGCAGGGCCAAATGTAAAAGCATTCTACAAAGGAATTTAATCAACGGGCAGCCGATAGCCAGATTCACAAAGCTTACTTGAACTTCAGCCCAACAACGATCAACCCATTTGGTGTCGTTTGTCATACGATAGACATACGCGAAAGCTTTTATTCTCATTTTAATTTCGCGAGCATTGTCGAGGATGCCGCTATCACCGTCCATGTGGTAGACAACGGGATCCAGGCTAAAGTAAGCAGTGGCATTCCCGAAAATTGTGTCGTTCCAGCCTTTGAGGTATGGGTCGTTCTGGATTAGATTAGGAAGGGCCTGCCACATGTAAGCGGGGGCGATGAGCCGAGGTCGGTCCGGACGAGTGTTGAGTACGCTGGGACTGCTGGGCTTGAATGTATCCGCAGGCCACGAATTCTTGGTGTTGCTTGCAGCGAAAGTTGGGGAAGTGAAAGCCGCTGTGTTGGTCTATCATTCATGTGAGATGCCGAATGGCAGATAATGATGATGAACGCTGACCGTTGAAGGATAGACGGGGACCATGAACTGTGAATCAGTGGCAACAGCGAAGCGACCAGCTGCGAGTTTAGCACTGACTGCCGAGCTCGCGGCGGCGTCAGAGCCTGTACTTCCACTGGCGCTGCTGCTGCTCTCCTTACTTTTCCGAGAACCTAATACACCACCAACGACAGCCGCAATAATGATTATAATTAGGGCAGGAATGCCGAACTTAATCCAGTTGCTGGTGCGTTTTTTTGTTAGTGACTGGGGGGTGATGAAGCCTGATTGTGATTCAGTGTATTGAGGATCGCCTGTCCCGTAAGGTGACGAATTGGGCTGGAGAGCGTTGTAGTTTGCCGCCATTTGGCAAAAGGAAGATGGAGAGAGCTCCTGAAAGATTAACGAGTGACAGAGGAAGGAGTCGAAGGGTAGTTATGGGTAACTGAAGAGGGTTGTGAACGGAAGCCTGTCACCTGCGGGTGGCGTGAGAGTGCAGTAACAAAAACAAAAACAGCCCATTTGCAATAAATAAAAAAACCAATCTAAACATACTACATAGCTAGTTAAGCGGGCGAAAGTACGGATAGTGCTCTCTCGCACAGTTATTTCTCTTTTTTCGCTTGTGCAAGACGTTAAAAATTAATTCAGACTGCTCAGCTGGTAAATTTCGAGAAAATCCCATAGATTTGAACCAAATACAGTAGATGGAACGATTCGTCTTCCATCATTTATAGGGCTGCCTTGAGGAGACTAGAACCGGATTAACTTTTTTGGGTGGCACAGGAATGCTGATCATGATGTCGAAGCCCAGTCCCCATCGGGGATCCTGGACCCGTTACTGGGAATAGCGTACATATGAGTTGGTAACTCAACTTGCAATTTTCAAGGTGTATAGAGAGTGGGTGATTTTCCATAAGGCTAACTTGAAATTTCAACTCTAAATTGGTGACAAGTAGGGTCCTTTGCCGAAGTGCCGGATGGATACAGGTACGAAAACTGTCAGGTGGCGCTTTTCAAGAGGTTTCTAAACCTTAAATCTGGAGGAGGGGTACGATACCCCTCCAAATTCTAAAAGCCCTCCGATGCCCAAATAAGGCTCGTCGGTGTCATCCCGTTGCCGCTTTTGGCTCGCGGGCTCTTTAGTGATGAGGAAAGCGACCCTCTGTTCAACAGGGAGGAGCTGGGGACGGCAGAGGTAATTTATTGTTAGATTTCACGTTCATTGCGCAGAAGTCAGTCAACATTTGCTCCGGTGATAAACAGTGTTGCAGCCAGGTGAGAGTCGAACTCTTCATCACCAGCCCTCAGCAGCCTCGGTCTCGCACCCCAGACTCCTGCACGAACACCATTTCTTCATCCATTGCGATGGAAGAGAGCTGGAAGTGCTCCTTATCCGATGATAACTCAATCAGGATTCAAGCTATATAATTGTTTGTTTCGAGATCAGGTCTTTATGGTTTAGAAAAAAGCTAAATATTCGTTGCCAGGTACACTTTTAAACTCCGAAATATGATGTTTGAACTTGAGAGAATCAAGTTAGCCTTATGAAAAGTCACGTGAAAAAAGTTCAAATTTGCAGGACTAGCTTTCAAGCTTGAGCTTCATTACATGTTATGTATATGTATTTCTCTGGTTGCTAGACCCTACTCGCCCAAAAATACCGCTGCAGCTCCCATGCCGGTTCCAATACACATCGAGGTCAGAAGAAGCTACAAATGGAGATCAGTGCTGGATCAACAACATTAAGAATCCCCAATTCATACCTTCCCTTCTCGTCGCCGTAATTCATTCAGACCAGTGACAATCTGTCGTGTCCCTGTGCAGCGTAAAAGGGATCGAGATTAGTCAACCTTCTAAAACAAGGTAAACCAGAGACTTATCTAACGGGTGGCCAAAGGCGATTGCACCTCCGTTAACATTAACCTAGAGCGAAAAATACGTTCAGATATGTGAAGCCTTCTTCTGGGGAACTCAGGAAGCGACCTTGTGTCTGAAAAACGGTTCAGTAAAACATATTGAAAGATGGACGAACTTACGAGGGTAACCCCAACTTCTTGACACAGTAAACACATTGAGATGCAAAAGCTTCATTAATCTGTAAATCATGTCATCAGGTAAACGGTGGTGTTCTTGATTTTTTTTATTACTTACTTCGAATAGGTCGATGTCAATTACTTGGAGGCCGGCGGTCTTCAAAGCCAGCGGAATCGCGTATACAGGCCCAACACCCATGATACGAGGTGGCACGCCTGAGTCCCGACTTGAGCAGTACTCTTTTGGGAATAGAAGGGAACCTACTTACCTGCCACGGCAGTTGTAATATGCTTTCCAAGGATGGGCAAGCCTCGTTTCTCTGCTTCTCGTCTGGTCATGACGAGAACTGCAGCAGCGCCATCTGTAATTTGACTGGCATTACCGCCTGTCGTCGTAGAGCTACCCCACTGTGGAAATGCGGCGTTTATTTTGGCGAGTTTTTCCTGGGTTGTGCCATAACGAATCCCGTCATCTTTAGTCACGACAACAGGGGCTTTTTCATGCGAGCCAGGCCGTTTCTGCAAAACAGTAAAAGGGACGATTTCATCCAAGAAACGTCCACTCCTTTCTGCTTCCTCTGCCTTTCGGAATGATTCTGCAGCAAATGCATCTTGTTCCTCCCTGGAAATATTAAATTCAAGAGCGACATTTTCACTCGTCCAACCCATTCGTTCTCGGCAGTCCTTGGATGCTTGATTTGAAGAAATCAAGTCGCTGAAAGAAGGTCCGCCCTGGTCTGGACTAGGTCAGGCGGAGGGTGAGTCAACACCTCTAAAAACAAGGGCTTGGTACCATTACTTTTCTGACATGCTCTCAACACCAACAGCCAACCCAATTTTAATCTGACCGCTACGGATTTGATTGGCCACAGTAGTTACCGCCATTAAACCACTCGAACAGAAACGGTTGATGATCTGAACAGGGACAGTATCTGGAAACCCAGCCGCGAGCATGGCAGCCCGCGCGAAGTATGCAGCGTCTGGCGTTAGTACAGTTCCAACGCAGACATCGCCTATTGCTTCGGGTTCGACTTTTGAATGGGAGATGACGTGCTATATGAATTGTTCAGAGAAGGTCGTCCAGTGGAACCTGCACTGACCTTGAATATCTCAAGCATAAGTTCGTCGGTGCTGATATCAGGAGTCAGCCATCAAGGCTGGAATTAAAGATACGCTCTCACCGCGCGTCCTTAAATGCCCCTTTTTTCGCTTTGCATAGAGGCGACCTGATAGCCAGCGTTATAACGACATCATCTGGTCGTTTGACCTTCAGGGCAGTGAGGTCCGTTGTATAAGAGCCTGCAAAATGGGCTGCCAGTTGCTGTACGCGCTGCATGTTGTAGTTGACTATGTTATCGCATGCCCCCCGGTATTAGCCTATTAGGTAGCCGAGTAACTTGGGATCCTTCCGTGTGTGGCGGTCCATGAGTTCCAGATCGAGTTATTTCTTAACGTCATGATTCATTCATCACATCGTGGACGCGATGTTTGTCCTTGATTTGCACCGGGTTTATCAAAACCTCAATTCAGTGACAAGTGCTGACCTCCTGTTCACAAGTGACAGACCCACCTTAGGTGCATACTTACCAGTAATGATATAGCTGTAAGTTCTTTCATGTAACATCTAGTCCACCTCGTATACTAATTCATGAACAGGCCCACTCCCCTGCACCATCTTGTGACACCGTTGTTGCCCGACCTGGGCATAAAAGGAATGGATCGGAGAATGCTTGGATATATTCTCTCACTCGTTGGTCTTATCTGGTACATTGCCATATGGTCCATTGGCATTTTGGGATGTGTGGCTGCGTATGACACTTATTTTCTGTTCGCACACGTTTACTGACATTTCTTCTAGTCGTCGACGGTACCGTTCGCGCAAACTTGCTCGATTCTCGAGTAGGACATTCCCCTCCCCAGGTGTCTCTATCCTTCGACCGCTCAAAGGCTTGGATACCAATCTATATGAAAATCTTGAATCCACCTTCAAGCAAGAATACTCCAATTACGAAATTATATTCTCGGTTGCTGACGAAAATGATCAAGCTTTGTTCGTTGCACAAGCGCTCATGAATCGCTATCCTGGGGTTCAAGCCACAATTATTACTGGTATGCTTGTTAATTTATAGTGTTGTTTCTTCTGACTCTTGTTTAGGGGAAGAGATTGTTGGGGTCAATCCGAAAGTCAACAATCTTATTCGATCCTTTAAAGCAGCCACCCACGATCTCCTTTGGGTTCTCGATTCTGGAGTGATGGTCGATCCGGGCAACCTCGCACGAAGTATTGACATCTTCACTAATACTCCGTCACATAAAACCATCGGACTTGTTCATCATGTCCCTTTTGCTCTCATCGACGAGTCGAAGATCGGATCACGACTAGAAGCCGCTTTTCTCAATACTAATCATGCCAAGATGTATATTGCCATTAATACTGTCGGCATTGATTCATGTGTGGTCGGGAAATCCAATCTCTATCGTCGCTCTGACGTAGAGCAGCTTAACGGCTCCCTGATCCCAATTCGGTCACAGATGGCAAACCCCCATGAACCCGTCCGATACGGATTGCCTGCCTTCGGCCGCTTCCTTGCAGAAGACAACATGATTGCAAGCGCTCTCTGGCACGAACTGGGGTTGCGACACGATCTCTCCTGTGATGTGGCCCGCAACGTCGTTGGAAATATGTCATTTTGGGACTATGTTTGGCGACGTGTTCGTTGGATCCGTGTGCGCAAGCATATGGTCTTTACTGCTACAATCCTCGAACCTTTCACGGAATCACTAATGCTAGCTGTTATTGGATATTTCAGCTGTAGAGTATTGTTCTCGACTCCCTCATGGGCCTTTTTTCCCCTTCATTTTTTCCTCTTGCTCTACGTCGATCTCGATGTTTATACGTCAATCGCAGGTCTTAGCATCCGCCAGGAGAGCTTTCAATCCTTCCTCTTGGCTTGGATAGGTAGAGAAACCTTAGCGTTTCCAATATGGATCTTAGCAATATTCGGTGACGAGGTGGTGTGGAGGGGTCAAAAATACCAAATTCTCCACAATGGAGAGGCCAGACTCAATACCTGATGGCGACTTTCATGCACACTATAGAAACTAGGCAATCTGTTGGAACTTAGTAGGGTAGAAGTAGACATCCACGTCCCTGATACTTATTTTCAATGTTCATTGACCCCCGGGTGTTATTATCTAATTAGGAGATCTATGTGCTGTACATATGTATAAGCCCTAAGGTAGTATTAGTCCTGTAAATTGAATTAATCAATCAGTTGTAAGTTAAGTATTCAGGTTGAAAGATCGTATTAAGTTAGAGTCCAATCGTGCAATAGCATCGTCCAAAAATCCAAACTGAGCTCTGGTCGCGCAATGAGATCGCATCAGTGATCATGGTCAGAGATGTCGTCTGGCTGTTGAAGAGACCGTTCAAACCGGGAATTTCGCTGGATTCGATAGTTGTAGATCATGACAATCTCTTCAAAAACGGAGTCGGACCAATCTTGACATGTCGATAATACAGAAGAACGCATTCGAACCTTGTCTCCGTCCTCAGTTTCGAATGGGATAGATTCCCCGGTTCGATTCTTCTGTCTTTCATTGGAAAACCAATTTTTCACCTGCTTATAGGCCCTGCATCACGGTAAATCTCGGTATCAGACTAGAGGGCAATTAACGAGACTAACCGCTGGATCACGATTGCGAGAATGACCATCCACGACTCGCATGGGTACATCGTGATTTCATCGTAAACCATCCGAAGGACGAGCAACTGGCGTTCGTTTACCGGAGAATTGTCGAGGGACTTTATCTTCGTTGCTTTTTCGAGAAGCTCGTTGCGTTTCTTTTTCATTTGGATCCTGTTTTTCAGATGGGATTCGGATGTCTTTCGCGTCCTTCGTGATATACGACGGAAAGGGACAAAATGAGGATCAGATGAAAGCGATTGGTTCGAAGTATTCGAATGTCTCAATGCTCTATGTCCTTTATCTCTCGAGCTCCCTGCATTGCAGGGAATGTGAAGACTGGCAACGTCGGGCAGGAAAGAGGCCGGCGGAGAAGAGTATGGTCCACTAGAGGAAGGAGAGGACGATCCGATAGAGGTTCCCGCAGTAGATGAAGGCGTTTGTGAGCGATGGGAAATAGTGTTATCCATATCTGAGACGACGTTTGCCAGAAAGTGAAGCGGTCCTAGTTGAGTTGGGAGAGTTTGAGGGGATGTAGTTGTCATTATTAATCGTGAAGGAGGTATAAAAGAGCGAAAAAACTGAACGTAAGAAAGCGACTAGCGCATGAGAAAGAAATAGAACAGGGGGAGTGGAAGGGACAGCCTTCTAATATGTGCCCAGGGAATATAAGGAATGAGCGGCCCTGTCCCTGAGCGTCCCCACGATTGTTAACTTATTGTCACAATGTTGCTTTGTTGCGGGCCGGTATTGTTCTTGTCCACTTTCAGTACAAGACTTAGACTTCATCACAACGAAAACAAGAAAACGTTGGTAATGAAGCAATTATCAAACCTACGATGCAAAGTGTGTAGATGATATTATAAGTACAATAAAAGGCCTTCCGACGCGTCCAAGCACAATCCCGATGCAGGAGTGAACGATGAAAAGTAGGTCAGTCGTTTATTGGTCTTCCGCGCTTCACAAATGTTTCGTCGTTCGAATCGAATTCGAATTTGCGCTTTGCCTTCGGCGGTGTTTGTGTAGGCCTTGCACACTGAATGGCAATTGACGAAGTTGACGCGACCGCTGCTTCTGCTTTGATCTTGCGAGCGACCTTCAGAAGTGCTGTGCACAGTAATATATGTAAGTAACTCGCTTGGGAAGAAATGTTAGTGAAATAACTTGCTGTGCTCATTTCTTCGATAGTATTCTCCCCATGATTTGGCCGAACGTTGGGAGTACTAACAATGATATCAGCTTATTCCACTCACAAGGCAAATGGAAATTTACTTTTTGAACAAAAGGTTCCCATCTCTCCTTGGCACTGGCGTCGTCCCACTTGGGGAATGAGGCAATATACTTCGCCGTGATATAATTGTCTGCCTCTGTAAAAGGAGCACCTTTCTGTCCCATTTCTTCTTCGGTATAACGTTGAATCGGTTTTCCGTCGTCTTCCTCGTCGTCGACTTGCTCCTCTTTCTCATCTTCTGATTCCTCTGATTCCGATTCTTCGGTGGTCGAAGGGTCTTTGTACTTGGGTCTCCGCCGGACAGTCATTTCCTCTTCTTCGCTGCTTGAATCTTCCTCCAATTCATATTCTTCTCCTCTCGCGGCAGCCAGAATCTTGTCCGGAAGATCGTGGTTATTAGACCAGTGTGAAGCCCAGGATTGTGCGGTGTGATGAGGGGCCTAGATGTTACATTTCGTTGAGTAAAAAATGAGGCAAATTTTCGTGAAGCCCACCTTTTCTGCGAGTAGATCACAAATGTCATGCCTTGTGAGTGTTGGATCTTGTTTCAAACGCCATCCAACGAACTTGATAAAGAAGTCACGGTCTTCATTCGTATACTTATTGCCGCGTCCACGATGGGGTACCACATTCGTGGGAGGACTGGGAGAACGTGACGGGGGATCCGGTATCTTGATTTCAGCGTGTGGTGCAGGGAGACGATCACCGTAAACAGGAGAAGGCGCTGTGAGACTGTTGATAGTACTTCGACGACCGGACTGAGATTGTTCTTTCGCAATGGGTGGCGTAGACTGACTAGACCTCTTCTGTGGACGTTTAACGAGAGGAGCAGAAACGGAAACTCGAGAGGCCGAAGTAGGAGGCGAAGGCTCGCGCTTGAACGAGGCAGGGGAGGGTTTTTTTATAGTCGGCAAAGACGCCTTGACTCGTTCCACGTCTGAAGGCGCGGATCTCTGGACGTGGCTTGCAGAAATTGAGTTTTCCTTCTCTTTTTGCAGACACATTGCAATCCACGAATCGAGCCGCTCCTTATGGTCCAGGTAGTAATCCTTCCACAGACTCGCTGAATGTCCATTTTTCTACGTGTTATTATATCAGCAAAAAGCGGGAGAACGGATAAAGGATATAAATACCCCATGGAGACTATTCAGTGCGTCTTTATAGCTCTCGCTTCTTCTTCGGCTGTCAAGCAGTTTACTAAGAAGGGTGGGCTCGTCAGATGCCTCTACTGGTACAGACATGGAGTAGGCCTCCTGTAAAAGCTGTTGGGGAAGAAACGGGATATTGAAGTTGCTCATAGGATTCATTCCGGGTGGAAATGACTGGGGAATAGGAATCTGGTTCCCCCAAAGACTTGGATTGAATGCGGTTTGGTTTTGTGGAGGAATCGGAGGCGCGGCTCCCCCGCCCATAAGGGGTGTATTCATCTGCATCGCATGTTGCTGCCAGCCGTTGTGGGCAGTGGCGCGTTGTGGCACAGATTGAGAAGGGTGAAGATGGGGATTGCTGGCATTGAAAGGGGGTTGATTAGAGGGTTGTGGATGAAAGTCATTAAAATTCTGGGAGCTCGTTGACGCGCCGTTATTTGCGCGATAGCCATTCATCGCGTATTGGCCGTTGGGGTTCATGACGGAGAGTAGAGCGGAAGCGTCAAAATGAAGGAAATGAAGGGAAAAACGGAACGCAGAAATCCCAGACAGTTGCAAGTATATGTACTAACAAGAAGAATTAGAGCCGTACAACTTGAAGGCTAAAATATTTGTCCAACTGCCCTTTCAGTGTGACAGAATATGTGATGATATCCACGTGATTAGTCGCGTAAGGTTCCCATTGACAGGTTCCGTCCAGTCCGTCCACTGCAAACCACCATGCGAATCCACAGATTCCCCGTCCTACGAACACTGAGCAAGCAGTCCTTCCATACGTCTTCGACTGTGAAAGCCCTCAGTGCCCTTGCGTTACCCAAGGCCGAGCAGATATCCTTTAATTGGAAGGGTACGAGTGCAACAGGGGCCTCTACCAAGAACTTTATTGGTGGCGAGTTTGTAGAGAGTAGCAGCACTGAATGGATTGATGTGCATGACCCAGTAAGATATTAGCGTACCTGTAAATTTCATGTACTCATCTCTCCAGTCTTCCCAAACTCTCCTCACAAGAGTTCCGCAAACAACAGACGCTGAATTCAAGCAGGCTGTCGACGCGGCTTCCCATGCATTCAAAACGTGGAGTAAGACGAGTGTCGTTACTCGTCAGAGATTCGTTCTTGAGTATGCACATCATATTCGTGAACAAACTTCTGTGCTTACCAAAGATACCACACCAGGTTGCAACATTTGTTGCGTCAAAATGCCGATGCCATCGCCAACAGCATTGTGCTAGAGCAAGGAAAAACGCTTGCCGGTGGGTGGTATACAACCCCATCCTTTCGCAGAAATTGAACGTCTCATTACGCAGATGCCCATGGAGATCTCCTGCGAGGCCTGCAGGTTGTTGAGACAGCTGCTGGGATAACATCAACGCTTATGGGCGAGAAAATCGAAGGTCTCCTCTATGTCCCCTCTTATTCTTTACCGTTGCTGAACGTCAGCTTCAGTTAGCAAAGATATGGATACTGAAGTCAGAAAAGTGCCTCTCGGGGTATTTGCAAGTATTGCCCCATTTAACTTCCCAGCGTGAGTTATGCAACCATCGATAGGCTTTTTCTAAGAATCCTTCTTCAGTATGATTCCTCTCTGGACTATACCCCTGGCTGCTGTCACGGGAAATACCTTGATACTGAAACCTTCCGAGCGGGATCCAGGAGCTGCCATGATGATCGCCGAACTTTGCCAACGTGCTGGTTAATAGCGATTAGATTGTTTTATTATCCTGGATTTAACTGATGCTATATTATAGGGTTGCCGCCTGGTGTATTAAACGTCGTCCATGGAGGTGTTCCTACCGTCAACGCTATTTGTGACCATCCCACGATCCAAGGAATCAGTTTTGTCGGAGGTGACCGAGCCGGCAAACACATTTACGACAGGTATAGCATTTCTCCACATCTTTCCTAGGTCGATACTTACGGTATGATCAGAGGCACCCAGAACGGCAAGCGGGTCCAGGCACGTTGTTACGTCCTTCATTGAACATTTGAATTCACACACGCGTGGTAGGCGAATATGGGCGCTAAAAACCACGCCATTCTGATGCCTGATGGTTTGTTACAATGCCTAACATTTTCACACACGGACTTATGTGCCTATTTTAGCTAATAAGAATCTCGCGATTAACTCCATCGTTGGAGCAGCCTTTGGTGGTGAGTTTGAAAACCAAGAGAATGAAACATCCAGTGAATTACGTCAAATAGCTGCTGGACAACGTTGCATGGCCATTTCCGTCGGTATGTTGCCCAGGTTCTTATTTATATTTGTTTAATTATCATCTGCAGCGGTTATTGTTGGAGATCCTGATGCGTGGTTACCGGGACTGGTTGAGCGTGCACAGGCGCTTAAGGTTAACGGCGGCTTCGAGCCTCAGACTGATATGTAAGAATTATCCAAAAATAGCCTATGAATTTCAAAGCTTACATTTAACCAGCGGGCCATTGATCTCACCAGGGGCAAAAGATAGGGTAACAGGACTCATTGCGTCCGCTGAAGCAGATGGCGGAAAGATTGTCCTTGATGGTCGTAACATCAAGGTACCGGAATCTTACCCATACGGGAATTTCGTTGGGCCTACCATTATCCTCGGTAACACCTCAATGAGATCTTATCAGTGAGCTTGGCGCTTGGTTTGATTTCCTTCACCCTAACCACTGAAAAAAATCCAGGACGGAAATTTTTGGCCCAGTTCTGGTCGTACTTCAAGCCGAATCGCTTGATGATGCTATTGAAATTATCAATAAGAACCAATATGGTAATGGGGCTGCCATCTTCACTCAATCGGGCGCTACTGCGCGACGATTTGAGACGGAGGTCAATGTTGGTCAACTTGGCATCAATGTTCCTATCCCTGTACCATTGCCCATGTTCTCTTGGAGTGGTAACAAGGGAAGTTTCCTGGGCGACATTGGATTCTACGGTAAAAGGTCAGTTAGGGAGTCTTATTCAATCGAATGCCTGTTTACCATTTGTTTGTACAGTGGCATCAACTTCTACACTCAGAATAAGGTAATTGAATTGTCGTGCAGCCTAGAACAAGTATACTGAAGACATATTATTTCTCATTCCAGACCACCACAAGTCTTTGGAGGGCTGAGGATGCAGTCGGTAACCGAGCAGCAGTAGATATGCCTACCCACCGCTGAGATTCGTAAATTGTATGATCTTTGGACATGGGAGAAAGTAATCCAATCCATCCACTGCGTATAAATCCACCTGGTTAAAACTACATCGCAGAATTCTACGTCGCAATCTATCCTCGCCATCCAACAAAATAACTAAAATGCGGCTTTCGTCACCTCATCTAAGAAGGCGTTCGAGAGGCGAACACATTGTTCATAGACTTTCTCAAAACCATCCTTATGCAATCTCTAAATCATGATTATTACCGATAGGCAATCTACACATACCTTTCCACCGTAGTACGGATCAGGGATTGGCTTGTTGTCAATATACGATCCCCAGAGTCGGATTTCCGCAGTTGCGTTCGCAGGCTTTATGCGATTGAGATGTTGAAGATTACTCTCATCTGAGGCTAGGATATGGGTAAATTGAATGAAATCCGAAGTGCATACTTGTCGAGCGAGACTGTTGATAGGGACGTGATGCTAGGAGGATGTGGGCATTTACAACCATGATCAAAGCGGTCGACAATATAAATGCTGGTGATGATAAGTACCTTTCGACACACTTCAACTGTCCTTAAAAGAGCTTAATGCATGATAGATCGTCATGGGATATATTCGTGGATACCTCTCATCTGGCTCCTCGCCCACATGATAACCACCGGTCCCACAACTATCGACCTCGATGTCGATCCCCCGTTTTTGCGCGATATCTTTCAGGACTGCTTCGCCCATTGGCGAGCGACAGATGTTCCCTGCATCCGGCATGAGTTGCATGTTTAGAGTGCATATAAGAGGGAACAGTGCCTAAGCAGACAACCAATGCTTTAATTTCCGGAGACGAATTTGCAGACATGATTTATATGAGTGGGAGAGCTGTTGACGAGCGTAAGAATAGGTACGCACGCGTAATCTAATTTAATCAGCGATCAGGGGCTTTCCGCACAATTAATCAGAACGCCGCTGGTCGCGACCTGGACTCCGACGACCACCCACTATGCCCTCTCCACCCATTACACTTTACATGACCACCATTGCTTCTCAGCCTGCGTTGCGGCAACGTCAAGGTAGTCACTCACTGGCTTTGCCATTCATCTTGACGTATTCAAGCCAGTGATTGGGTACAGAATACATGTTTCGCATTTTGCAGGTCAAGAAGATACCATTCAACACTTATGACCTCGCGTCTGATGAAGAAGCCAAGAAACTGTGGAGAAGAAAGGCCCCGCAAGGCGAGCATGTTACCCCATACGCCCCTACTAGGTCTTTAAACTTGGCATCTCTAGGGAAACAACAGCTTCCTGGGATTCTCGTTGGCGGGAAATATCCTGGTGTATGTTTCAAATTCATGGTGAACCGCCTTAAGCAATCTCACTTTGTTCTTTTGATAGACATTTGAAGAATTGTAAGTGATCCATCAAACCAAAAACTACTGTTCGCCCTCTCAGCGAGACAATTAATCAGTGAAGACGCGGTCGAACATGACGAGCTGGACGTCTTTTTAAGACTTAAAGAGGAGTGGGACCCGGCAATCGACGAAGACAGGCCACCTCCTGCTGTCAAGCCTGTTGGAATTCCGGGCGCCTCCTCGCCCTTGCAGATGACCCCCGATCGCCTAAAGAGCAAAATGTTTCCCTCATCTCCTTCTCCATCTCCTCTAAAGACCAAAAGCACACCCGTCAATAAAAGGACTGATGAAATCGATCTCGGAGACGAGCTTAGTGGGTATGGGCTTCAGGGGGTAAAGGTGACGGAAGATGAGCTCCATGATTTAATGGCAGAACTGGGCCTGGAAGGTGACGAAGCTGGAGATCTTGTCAAGGGACTTAGCAGCATAACCACGCCACCGAGGAAGGACGAACCCGCGGAAGACTCGAAAGATACAACTAAGCCGCCAGCCGAAGAAGTGAGTACAACTAAACAGGATGATGATAAAGGTGCTCAGGTTGAGGAGGTACTACCAAGCACGTAGGCCATGGAAGGGACTCGGGAACGCCCCGAGCGTTGTAATTTTAATTCTAAACGGGCTTTTGGATGATACCAGGATGTAATTTCAATATACAGCGTATTATAGTATTATTATTCGGGTGGCAAAACAGGCTGGAATTTCAAATTTCTTCTTCAGAGGCAGCAATTGTAGGTTTTGAAGCACGTCGTCGGAGCCCCTTGGTGGGATCATCGGAAGCGGATAAGGTCTGCACTGGCGCCTTGACATGTTGTTAGAAGATGATTCAGGTACGACAACGGGATAATGCTTACCTCCATTCCAGGAATTTCTCTGGTGGCTCTGCTTGCTTTTGAACTTGTTCGACGCTCTCTGCTAGACAGGTGCTGCCGGCCGGAGGCCAGAGATTCCGTCGGCCTTGGTTCGTCCTTTATTTCCGTGTCTTCTGTGTCCTCCGGTGTGTTCGGTAAAAGAAGGGGCAAGATGCACATTCCAAGAATCAGGGACAAGATCAAGAGGAAGGTTCCTGCAGCAGCGAGAGATGATAACAATGGGAAGCGAATGGCAACCCCACTAAAACAGATTGGAAAATGTTAAGAAACACCTTAAATTGGTCATAAAGAACTGAATTTTTTACCGAATGCCGTGAGGGACAGCTAGGCCTTGCAGGGAGGCCGCAATAACGTTGACCTCACGGCCTTGGCCGGCACCCAGAGAAGTCCAAGCATCTCGTCTCCCAATTTCGACGTTGGCAGCCAGAATTGATTTGCCAGAAGCAAAATATTCCAAGAGGGGAACTCTGAGATGGGAGCTGGTTGGACTTGAGAAAAAAAGGCTGGCCTTGGGAGGCAGAGCGATTGCCTTGAGGCATTCTGTGAGTATAGTTGGGTTAGCATGAATATGAGGGGGAAGCTTACAGGTCTGCGAACGTGGGCCAAGGTTTTGTTATTCAGAGTGGATAGTGTCAGATTGACCATAAAGTTTCCCAGTTGAGCGTTGGAGTCAGTGTAGGGGAGAAGGAGGTCGAGAAAGACATGATATCGTTGCTGTGCAACCATTATTGGGAGTTGGGCATATGCATATGGTGATATACCATCGCTGTGCTAAGTTAGGACAGTCAGCAAAGGTGGAGAAGAAACTTACCCATATTGAAGGTAGAGAGGGACCTCCCAGCTAGCGGAGAGATTCGACCAGACGAACCAGCCCGCAGAGGCGGAGAGAAGAAGGACGAGCAGTATAAACAAGGCGCAGACGAGAAGGGGGACCAACCTCGGTGCAAACGGGCGCACGGCGGATAGCACGGCGCCCAGCACAGACATCAGTATGGATTGTGCCATGGTGGTTTGGAGATCAGACGCGGAGGCCATAAATTGAATCGCAAACCACGTGATAAATCATGGATCTCTTTGGATTGCATCCCCATTCTCCCAAGATCGCCGACTACCTCACCTCCCTGTCTGCACCTACACCAGAAATCAAGTCATATCCAGATGCCGTCTACTTCAACTACTTTTCCATCGGCCTCAGTCTGATGTTCAAGCCAACCCCAGGTTTGAACAACAACCTGTCTCTCGACAGCATCTATATCTACAACGTTAAAGGCACATCTTCCCGCTCCGCCGAACGCGCGTTCGCGACATACCCCAAGTTTCCACTGGTCCTCGACATCGATTCCTCCTTGAAAGATAAGGACGGAAAACTCCTCTCTCGTCCGGAACAGCTTCAAGTGGGCGGAGATACTTCGGGCAAGGACTTTGTTCAAGCATTGGGAGAGCCTGATCGGAAGGGCGGAGGGGCGGGTCCTTCTTCTGGTTCAATCGGCATCTGGTGTGAATGGTCGAAGGATGGGATCATGGTCGAGTTTGGTGGCGATGAAGCAATAGGTCCTCAAGCATGGGAGCGTGGAAAGGACGCGATTTGGAAAATCATAACACTCTTCCCCCCCACGAAATGATCGGCCTTGATACCAAGTATACGACCGCGTAATTTAGTTCGCCCAGGTGATCAAGCATATGATAAGGCATTCGCTACCCCGTGTGATATCGTGATTCTTACAAGTTCAGCGCTTTCCTTTGTATCTCATTACTATTAACACAATGGCCGTCCCAGCTGATCTCACCATTCTTGACATCTCGGGAAAGTTCACTATGGTAAGTCCTGTTCTCATCTCCCCGAACCCTGTCGTAACATCGTACCCATAGAACAAGACCCTGACCGACCCACGTACCGACACCATCCTGTCACTACAAGGTGTCGGCTGGTTCAAGAGAAAGGCGATCAGCATTGGGACAGTTACCCTTACTGTCAAGCATTTCAAGGACGATGAAGGCGTCGAGCATATCAACATCGACCAAGCCATTACAGGTGGCATCCCAGGCACAAGCGAGATTAGAACTCTCTGGTGGAAGGAAAAAGAGAATGAGGATCACGTCTTTGGTTTTGTCGTCGGTAAATCGAGACGAGTCAAGGCATCTGAACTTGATATCCCTTTCCTTACCCAAGGGTGGACTGAGGACACCCTTGAGCACGGCCTTGTGCAATCCTACGTAGAGAGCGATACTCCAAAGAGCGGGACTGTTTGGATTGCGAACCAGGTATGTTCATACTGGTTATCCAGGGGCGAGTTGATGAATTTCTCGTAGACCTGGGGGATTGAGACCATTAACGACGAGAGACGATACGTGAGGCACGTCAAGTTCACTGGTCCCAAGAGTGAAGACATCGAGGCAAAACTCGTCTACGACTACCGTACGTTGTTCCGACCCCCCCGAAACTATTTCCTCACCCTATCTCTTCCAGTCGGACCCGAGTAAATAGTATAGGTTATATATGATCGTTGTTTATCTTATCTGATTGGAGCAAGATGTCACAGTACTTAGATGCATATGCTCACACGTCAGTGGCTACCCAAGTCTACCATCGTCTCTCATTCTTTTTTTATGACCCATCACACCGATCCTTAGTCAACGCCTCTGGGTCCCATCATGGACGTTGCAACCAGCAACAACACCGTGATTTCCAGCTCATCCCGTCTGTCGATCAGCAAGTCTCCATCCCCAAATAATTCGAGTAATTCCAAACAGGAGGAACGGTCTTATGAATTGAATTCATCATACGCTGAGCCCACAGTTCCGGACCCCCATCGAATGACTCGGTTCTCTCGTGTTTCGCGTTCGTTTGCAAACTGGAATCCTCGTGTCCATGGATGGATGACCAAGGCCGTTTTATACGTGAGGGGGCCTCGGCCGAAGGTTGACCTTGTTGGTACGAAGGTCTCACCGTTTCAAATGCCCTTCAGGTTGACAATACTTAGCGTCCGCACCCCTGCTCGATATTGACATCCACCTGGCTGGCAAGCATATAATCGCACCAATAGAATCCAATATAATTAAGGTTACTCGACCACTTACATCACGATGGTTATTCGTGGTGCTAGTGGTTGCCTATATCATTAGCTTCGCGTTTTTCTCCCGTGCCCAGTCGTTTATCACACCCGCGCAGTCGTTCATTAGCTGTACCTCAGCCTACTGGCTCGCCAACAACGATTGTGGTCAGGACGGTCAAGTTTGTGGCCCATTCGACAATTCCTCATTTGACTTTCGGTGCCCCGCGCAATGTGAAAACGTCATTCTTCAAAACCCGAGGACTGTAGGAAACGAGCAAATAGCATTTAAGCCACTTCTGGTCGGTGGCGGAGATGATAACGGAACCTACAGAGGCGACACCTTCATCTGTGCTGCTGCCATTCAAGCGTGAGTTTCCAACAAGGCCATTGGCAAATTTGACGCATTTTATTTTTCGACAATCAGCGGTGTCATTTCAAGCGACAAGGGCGGCTGTGGTACGCTTCAGTTGACAGGGAACTTCACCGATTTCATTCCATTCACTTCTCATGGACTTACGTCTCTTGGATTCCCGACAATCTTTCCCATCTCCTTCCGTTTCCTTCAATCTTCGCGTCTCTCCAACTGTGACGACCTGCGCAATGAGGCACTTGTGTTCAATATCCTCGTCACCTCCTCGTTATTCATCCTTTTGCGACCCAAGCCCATCGTGTTATATTGGTGTTTAGTTGCCATTGGATTCTGGCATGTCGCTCTTTTCTCACAACCTCAAGGCCCACCGCCAAAATTAGACATTGCTTTTGGTACATTCCTTCCGGTGCTATTCATAGCGTACGGGTTCTGGAGACTCGCTTTCCGGTTCGTTCTTCCAGCCTTCAGAAACGCTCCCGTCGAGTCCTGCGTGTTGTACTTGAGCGGATTCTGGGTTGGGATTCTCAACAACCTCACATTCGATAAACTCCCCTTGAGTCGGCTCACAGCGTCAGATGTAACCAAACGCAGCGGCGCGGTCACCACCTTGGTGGTCATTTTGGTCATCGCTACCATATTGGCAATCAATCAAATACGTGTCATTCGCAAGACCGGTTGGCTGCCATATTACGCCGGATGGTACATTGCAGGTGGTCTTGTCACACTCGTTATGGCTCTCCTACCCGGACTTTCTCTTCGATTGCATCATTATATTCTTCCCATGATTATTATTCCTGGTACAGCTTTTCCTACAAAGCTGTCTGCCATTTACCAAGGGCTTCTCCTTGGACTATTTCTCAACGGAACGGCCGCTTTTGGGTTCGACTCGATTTTACAGACAGCCGACGATGTAAGTTTACCTCCGTGTTATGCGTCGGTTACAGCCCTATCTTACAGAACTTCCATAGCTTCGCCAAGACGCGCCGTTGGGATCTGACCTACCAGTCTGGCTGACTAATTCGACCACTTATAATTCTACAATTCCATTTGCAAACCAAACAATCCTATGGGAAGCATTAATCGAAGAATGGTCTGGATTTGCCCTATTGGTGGACGATGTGCAGAGATACGCGGGTACAGCACTGAATTTCTCGTTGGCGTCACTCAACGCGAGCATTCCACACTTTTTTCGGCTTGCGGTGAATGCGGATATTTCCTTGTTATTTCTTTTACTGATTATTATGCAGTATACCTCTAATGGAGCGACGGGTGACTTTACTATGCCTGCAACCCTGTGGCCGAATGGGACATGGGTGGATCCGCTGCCTGGACCATCATGAAATAGTCAATCTTTATTGGATATATAACATCAAATAGACCAAGTAACAGGAGCTATCATTGGCAAGCAGTATTATACCGTGAGAAATTAGTGTAACGTACTGAGACGCGTCTGGTCATCCTAATACTTGACTGCATGGCTCCCCCAATCCCGTCCTCTTTGAGTCCGCATATATGTATTTTGACCTCTCCGGACCTGAATGAACTCCTAGGAAATTCATCCTTACCATCGTTACCCCATATTTTACAATCATTTTCTCCTCTACCCCAAGGTGCCTTTTGAGATCTTTCAATCGAATAACATGGCTAAATAATATCTCAGTTACAACCAGGACGACATCTCTTGCACCCGTACCACATACATCGTTTGCTCTCCGCTTTTCTGACTTGCAAGATGTTGAGGAAGCATGCCGTGAAGATGAGGACCAACGGGCAATTCGCACCATCGATTGGATGACCGCGCGCATTAGCAAGCGATGTGCGAGGTGGGTCCAGGATGTGGATGCGGCTGGCGAAATGGAAGGCGTACGAACTCCTTGGTGGGATGAGCTTCGGCGCTGTGCCGAAGGAGACTTTGTACCAAGCAAGATAGAGGCATGGAACCATCCTGTTGCTCGTATGTGTGCAGTATAGCGTTTTCTTCATCATAATTCATCTTTTACCTCATAACTTAGTTATATTTGCTGTGTCTACAACAGCCCCCAACCCATTGCAAGCCATCACGGCGCTTCACTCGCGTGCCATACAATTTCCGTCGTGGGTCGACCCCAATTTCCTCCGATATACCCTTATCATCCACCCCCAAAATTCACCACTCTCCACCGAAGAGTAAGCCAAAATATGGCATCACGAATCATAAATCAACTAACTCATCTCAGAGCTGGAGCCTTGTTTAATGCCGTCAAAAAGCAGTTTGGACTGCACAGCTACCTGCTCTCGCTTGCGTTGCCAAAACTACCGCCACCCCCGATCCCTGTTCCTGCACTCATGCCCCGTCTACCACCACCACCTTCGCCAGAATCCCTGCAACCTACCACTCCGACCACGCCCAACATTCCTGGCAATCCTGGAAGCACTGCAATTTTAAATACCCTGAAGATGGAGGAAAAGGACATTCAACAAACAGCCCGATTTACACGAGAATTTGTGGTAATGAGCCTTGTGCCGTGGATGGAGAAGTGCGTAGTCGAGTGGAACGAAAGTGTGAGATTTTCTAGTCCAGTCTTCCACCCGCCAGCAAATGTAACTGTTGTACTATTTTTCCAATTTAGTTCTCTTCGACTCGACGACTTCCATCCCGTCTGTTCTCGTCGACGCGTCGACTCTTTGGCTCCCCATCTCCATCTCCTGCGCCTAATCAAATACCGACGCCTTCTGTCACCCCTCTCCCTGGTAGATCCGCCACATTGCCCGCAAACGGCATTTCCGCACCCCCTCCTCAACAACGAAGGCTTGCGGAATTTGGGACCATTTTGGGTGACTTTAAATTGGCCGTTACTGTGTGGGAGGCATTGCGCAAAGAAAGCAAGGGCTCTGTGCGTTCATTCCTGCCATATTATTACTGCCATCTTACAGGTATTTCTTAGGACATCCTTCCGATGCTACTTTCGCCGTCGCCTGCCGTTCCTCTCCATGCCCAGGCGGCTTTGACCACTATCCATCCAAATATGGCAGATTTGCCGCCGCTTGCACAAATCCGCGCCTTGATGTATGCCGTTCGCTGGGAAGCGGGGATTTCGACGCAAGATTTTATTAGTAGCACTTTAGAAGGCGAACGATGGCTAGTTTGGGCTGCTAGCAATGTGTGTTTAATATCCCTCTTAGCGCTTGAACGCAACCTGATCATTCTCTTGGAGATAAGACAGAGGAGGCCCCATCAGCCTTATTGTTGGCTCAGGCTGCCCTACTTAGCGTAAAGAAGAAAGCGAGACGGAGAGCAGCATTATGGTATATATCTGCGGCAACCCGACTGGAGAAGTGTGGCATCGTGAGTATAGAATATCTTTTTGGGGTTGGTGTCTGAACAAAAGTTCTCTATTTTCAGAAGCCGTTGACAATGTACTTTTTGCGGAAAGCACAGGACCTTTGCAAACACCGTCTACCAAAGGAGCTTTCTCCGTCGTTCTGGGATTCAGAAGGGAAATCCCCCAATGCCGAAGAGGGATTAGAAGACATTTTGTCTGGAATAGAGCATCCCTTAGGTTTGTGATCTCTCTCTTTCAATTGACTTTCATCACTAAGCCGCCTATTGTCCCCAATTCAGGCAGATTATTATATACGACTGGCGATGTGTCCGGTGCTGTCGGACTATTTCTGAGTCTGCTCAAAGGCGCCTCTGCAGCTTCATCAACCGTGGGGCAGCTCTATCTTGGTGAAGCCCCTTTGAGAATACCAAGCAATGATAAGCTCTATGTGGACGATTTTCGGGTTGCATTTAACGTGAATTGTCATTTTCACCTCTGAAGTCGGGTAATGTTTGCTCATTTCGTCTTAGTATTGGAAGTCGACCGAGCCAGACCAAATTCTTCCCACAAACCTTCGCACACCTTTTACGTTATGTGTGAGCAAACAATCATTCTTGAGGTTTCCCGGCGACAACCTTAATCCCGACGACGATGTTTGGCTAAGCCGGCAAGATGCCTGGAAAGCATTCTGGAAATCTCGAGGAGGGAGTGAAAATATTGCAGCAGGAGGCAAAGTTAGCATGTGTGGTGTGTTTATTCTACATTCAGGAAAAGGGTCTAGTACTGATCTACTTTTACTAGAATTATTCTGGATGGATCTTATAATGCAGAACCCACTAGACGCCGAAATCAGCTTGTCGAATGTGACATTGGTGGTGAACGAAAATTGGTCCAATTCAGCTTCAGCGGATGATTTTATTGAGGTTGAAGTCATCAAAGATGTCACGATTGGCCCCCAGTCATCAATTTCAGTACGTGTACCGCTAATTGGGGTCTATTTAACCAACCACTACCCTTTAGGTTCCAATTTCACTGAAATCGAATCGACCTGCCAAATTGAGCATAACTCATGCCAAATATGACTTCCTCTCTCTCCTACCCACGATCGAATCACTGGCATCCCGGGGGCGACGGTTACACGAGACTGCTCTTCAACGGCAACAACCAACATATGCACCCGACAGTCTGATTCAAGTTGAAGTGGTGCCATCTGAACACCGGCTGCTAGTAACTTACATTGGTGGCGAACGTCTAATTTTATTGCAAGGCGAAAACAAAGCCATTCGGTTCTGCTTAACCAATTCAGGATCGAAACCAATCAATGAGGTATGGATGGTGTCTGACATAGATGATGAGATCTGGATCGGTATAGACGACGACTTCGAGAATTGTGAGTGCACATATCTTCTCTGCCCATTTCTCTTCTTCATTCCACATATTACACCAGCGCCAACATCAGAAACCATTCGTTCGCGGAATTTACTACACCCTCAAGAACCCCAGCGTATTCCTCTCCATGGCTTGGCTCAGTCATCGATACTTCAACCAGGCGACAGCGTGGAAGTCACGACCATTTTCCATGCTGAGTCAACTGGGACCAACGAGTTGTGCCTTTTGTTCGTCTTCCGAGAGGTTCGTTTCAAACCGGCTCGTGTCGTGCAAGTTTTCACCTTGTCTCTAACTTCAATGACAGAATAATTCACTACTCTTTCATTCCACAAAACTGGCCTGTCCATATGAAGTCCGGCCGCTATTCGAAACTTCGATATCCGCACAGCCATCACAGTTGCGGGACTATGCATATTTGTTGGATGTGCACATAACCAATGTTTCATCAACAGCGTTAGTTGAAGTTACACAAATCACCTCTCTGAGCCCTCAGTGGGCATCCAA
>Ga0307517_10002762_pt1 | contig 27943 bp, 14 predicted proteins | sample 23_EM_MG_FD_194515 | JGI IMG/M metagenome (GOLD analysis project Ga0307517, IMG submission 194515) | Populus trichocarpa ectomycorrhiza microbial communities from riparian zone in the Pacific Northwest, United States - 23_EM | ecosystem: Host-associated > Plants > Roots > Unclassified | place... | reverse complement strand
GATCTAAAAACCACATAAAGAAATATTCATCTCTTATATCACTTCTTAAGTATTTGACCCTCATTTCTATTTTTTTTTTCCAACTTTATTATAAAGTTTAACTTTTCAAATTCTTGATTCTTAATTTTTATCAAATAAACATAAGTGTACCTAAAACTATCATTAATGAATGTACTAAAATACTTATTATAACCTCTAGTTTAAAATGTCATTCAGTTCTCAAATACTTGAATGAACTAAATCAAGAATATCATTATCTTTTTCAACCCATAGAAATGATTTCTTTTTCATATTTTCTTCTATACAAATCTCACAATTATCTCAAGTTTCATAATTATAAAAATCATTCCATTTTTAGACATAAACTTTTTATTATGTCATAATGAGATATGACAATATAAATAGAAATATTGCTCTTGCTATTACTAATACTAAAATTGAATATTGTAGCATATGAATAGCCCTTAAAAAAAACATATTTTTTTAAGCAAGATCAAATTTTCAACCTCTAAAACTGCTTTATTTCCATTCCTGCACAACATAATTGTAGATATAACATCAACTAAAGTAATTTTTTTGGAAATGAAAGAAAGATCCACAACTCCTTTTCCAATAAGTTTTGCTTTAATATTGTTATGCATCATAAAATATTTATCTTCTTTAACATTTTTAAAGTATTTATCAATGCAAATATGGGCAGTGGCAGCAGAATCATACCATCAATTAAAAAATCTGGTGTTAATAACCATGTTAATTTAAGAGATTATTCTAATATACATTCAAGTCACCATGATCACCATTTATTCCTCTTCTTTATGTATTGTATTTGCTTGGATGGATTCTCCAACTTGCACTTTTTATAAAACCTATAATTTTTCCTAATGTGTCCCTTTATTTTTTCACTATGAAACACATCTTTTATTCTTCTTGAAGTTGTTGGAAGGGCCAACAACATTATTGATATTGCTAGAGTTGTCAAAATCAGTAAACCTCCTTTTTTGGGACATGTTCCTGCCTTTAGATTTATTATTGACAACATTCACTTTGTTACCATTCTCAAGACTTCTTCGAGATTGATCAAATAATTGCTCTAAGTTGTGGCAACTATGCAATAATTGCCAACCACTTGTATTGGTTTTGAAATTTTAATCTTCAAATCTTTAATTATGGATATAAAAACATGCAACTCATCTAGTTGAGTCATAATAGACTTGTTGTCCACCATATTGAATTCAGAATATTTCATAAAAAAATAATATTTCAATACCTTGCTTCTCTTTTTTGTATTTAGTCTTCAAAACATTTCATATTTTCACAAGATCTTCATAGCATCGAAAAAGATCATACATCTGGTTGGAGAGAGTATTCATGATGTATCCTCTATAACAAACATAGTCATGCTCATACTTTTTTTTATACATCATCATTCTCTTTATTCTTATTTGTTTTTATTGGTTTAGTATGTTTATTCTTTAAAGCATTATGTTTACTAATAAAGACTTATTTATCTTTAATATTCATCAAATAATTGATTAATGAATTTAAAGTAAAGAAGTTATTGGGACAAAAATATTTTACAAAGAAAATTATAAAGTTGTTATAATTATGAGATTCCTATTGCATCAAAGTATTATTACTAAATGTTCCTAGTCAATGCTCTATTAAGACTGAATATTAATTAGAGCTATTGAGACTGATACATGTTATGTTCTTTTTTTTTATGAAATAAAGCAGTTGTTCTCATAAGCTGATATATGAGAGATACCTAAAACTAATATATAGGTGCTTGTAAGATAATATGTACATCGAACTGACCCGTATGAGAATTTTATATGAAGAGATCACTTGTGTCTATGAAGAGACTCACATGATGGTTGTGTAAGTGATCTAAATTATCTTATATATGGAATGTTATTCTTTGATCCTGCTACACATTGTCCCAATCAAGGGTAAAAATGAGTAGATATTAGGAATAACAAGAACTATATGAAGGTATTTTAGTTATCAATAGATGATTTATCACTCTAGATGAATTAGGAAAAATGTTCCATATGTTCTCAAATAGTATTGATTGTAAATTCCTGTGCAAGGTGGAATAAGATTTGCAAAGATTTTCAAATGTTATTCAAAGAATCAATGATTATGATATTGAGAACAAATATGATTTGACAGAGTAGGCATACTTCATGCTATAATGTCTAGAGCAAAACATTGTTGATGAACAAATAATAATTACACTAAAAAACTGGTCACTGAAAGGTTAAGTCAAACTACTTATGACTTTCTAAATATTTTGGGGATCATACAAGTTGGTAGTTATTGTACTTGATCTTGAAATATAAATCAATCAATTATTGAATTGATAATAAATTAATTTGTTTAATTTATGTAATCACATTTTATTTAGGATTGTGATTTATATTCGGATCAACTTTTTAGAAAACTTAATAGGTCATACATATAAGAACAATCAGTCAGAAATTAAAATGAGATGATTAATCAAATATGACATGATTGTATAAGTTTTAGAAATTGAGGACTAAAATGTAATTTATAAAGGTAATTACAATTTTAGATCTAAAAAAAATCAAGTAGGGACTTCATTGAATAAATTTCTAAAATTATCGTGAAATAATATATGATATATTTTTCAGGGGGCAAATTGATATTTTATTATTTATAAGGTTTTCAGGTTTCTCTATATATAGAATGTTATGTGTCTTATTTTCTATAAAGAAATTACATAAATTATAGAACACCTGAAAAATACAAAAGAAAAGAGTGAACACTCAAAAGCATAACGATCTCTCTCTTCTAAGAAGGCTTAGAAAATTTATCACTAATGGTTCGAGTGAATTACCGTTAGAGCCAGACACTTGAATGACTTATAGTTTATGACAACCCAACTTTGAAAAAATTATTTCAAACTAAAAAGAACATATAATCTTCAGGTAATATTCGTATAAACCCTATACAACCCTAAATCTATCCAACAGGATCCTTGGGACTCCTAAACAAATTTTAAATTTATCGTGTATGTGTTTCGAGAAACCCAACAGTGGTATTAGAGCCATTGTTAAACAATTAGAATTGTTTATTGCATGTTTTAAATTATTATTGATGTTAATTGTGAATTAATTTTATGTGCAAAATTAATTTTACCCAAATTTTATTTTTCTCTTATGATTTTGTTTTAAAAAATAGCTACTATTCCAGCCAGATTTGGACAGATTATTTGAATCTGGCCAGAATCTACAATTCTAGCAGGAGTTTTGAGGAGAAAAAAAAAATGATTTGGTGGATGTAACAACCACTAGCGGCGGCGCCAACATGCTAGCGTACCTGGTTGTGTTGGGGCACAACTAATATCCGCTGGCAATGGAGGAAGCAACCATGGGTTGTTGCCTGTTATAGCCCGAGATTTCCAATCATTTCATGATCGAAATTCATGGTAACTTTTTTTATTTCACCCTTGTATTTTATAGGTATTATCATTTCGTATAATACAATACTCATAAAATCTTAGAATTCAACATCTTAATAAAAGATAATTCACAATACAAGCACCATATCATTATATTTACATATTCATAAGTTTACATTCCTGTTTTGATATAGTTATCATTACACGTCTTTACAAAAGTGTCTAACGACAATTTCACAACTAATACATTTGTTCAAACAAAATAGATAACGTCTTAACATACGAATACATAGTTCATAACAAAATATATGGACTTGTGAGATGGGATTTATATGCATCTTGATTGTATGACGTCCCTATTATAATGCAAAATGGATACAATAATTATAAATAATTTAAACATAATAATAGATATTTAAAAGAATATTATCACTACTTTCCGTTAATAACCTAAGTGAGTATATTCATTCATTTACTCCTTATATACATAATACAACCCTTATTATTTCATCAATTGTATTATCCTTACTCACATGTCCCAACCTTTCTATAGGAGTTGTAGGGACCGGAGTTAATACCTTGGCCATGGCTAAATTACTTTGCTTTACCTCGGTCATCCTTTATAGAAAACCACTAACCACGGTCAATTGCATTACTCAAACTCGGTCATCCAATTCAAATGCCATTAGTCAAAGCTAAGTTGTAATACCAAAACCGATCATACATCTCGTATGCCATTAACCAGAGCTAATCATAATATCCAAACCAGGTCATCCATCTCGGATGCCATTAGCCGAAGCTAATCACAATGTCCAAACCCAGTTATCCCTCTCGGATACCATTAGCGGAAGCTAATCACAATATCCAAACTCGGTCATCCAATTCGGATGCCATTAGCCAAGGCTAATCACAATACCAAATCAAACATTCCATGAACAATTTAGTAGTCACAACGAGATAGAACAATTCTTTTATATGACATCATTTTAGAGGTTTGATATTATTTAAGAAGAGGGTGGAGACCACCTACCTGTTCCTCCCATGGGGTGTTCTCGTCCGGTCGAATGTCTGATCCCGGTCGTACCGCCTGATACATCAAATGATCACTAATCGGCATATTTGCATCCAGTAATCACATAAACCAATACCATACATATCCCAATAATACACATGTTCACATTCAAGTGTTCCACTCATCATATAATCATACAATAAAAGTCATCATATTAAGACCTTCTCTTAATTTTAAACATTGGTCACTTTTTGACATCCTAGTGTTTAATTTGTGAGTCTTGTAGTGAGTTAGGTCAAATTGACGACGAAAACATCACAAGAGTTAAATCATTTTTAACATGGAATTTGTCAACGAAATTAAGTCACTGCTGTCACAAAAAATCATCATTTGAAACTAGGTCATCGATGACACAAAAATCATGACGATGATATCATCACGAGAGTTAAATCATTTTTGACATGGAATTTGTCAACGAAAGTAAGTCACTACTGTCATGGAAAATCATCAGCGAAAACTGGATCGCTGGTGACACCGAAATCATTAGCGAAAACTATGTCGCTGGTGACACAGAAATTATCAGCGAAAACTGGGTTGCTGGTGGCACAGAAATCGTTAGCAAAAACTAGGTCGCTGGTGCCACAGAAATTGTCAGCGAAAAAAAAAGTTGTTCGTGATACAGAAATCATTAACGAAAACAAATTCCACGACTGACGCATGGAATCGTTAGCGAATACAACCACCGTTGACTTAGAAATCGTCAACGAAAACTGAGTCGCTACCAACCAAGAAATCATCAACGAAAACAAATTCCACGACTGACACTTGGAATCATCAACGAACACAATCCACTGTTGACTCAGAAATCATCAATGGAAACTAAGTCGCTGCCGACCTAGAAATCATCAACGAAAACAAATTCCACGGCTGACGCATGGAATCATCAGCGAACACAACCACTGTTGACTCGGAAATTGTCAATGAAAATCGAGTCGCTGTCAACCCAGAAATCATCAACGAAAACAAATTTCACGGCTGACGCATGGAATCATCAGCGAACACAACCACTGTTGACTCGGAAATTGTCAATGAAAATCGAGTCACTGTCAACCCAGAAATCATCAACGAAAACAAATTTCACTGCTGACGCTTGGAATTGTCAGCGAACACAATCCACCGTTGACTCAGAAATCGCCAAAAAAAATTGAGTCGCTGATGACCTAGAAATCGACATGAAAACTATGTCGTTGCCGATTCAGAAATCGTTAGCGACAATTGAGTCATTTATGGTTTTACTTTTTTCTTAGGCTAAGCGTAAGGTATAAGCTAAGCTTTCCCCCTTACCAACGTACCCCAATCTAGTTGGACATAGAACGTCACCAAATCACATCCAATTTATCACAAAGTTATCAAGCAATACGCTACAAAGTCTCAACATGTATATTTTCCAAAGGTTCTCCTAACTATCACTTCAAGACCAACACTTAGAGTTGCCACAATCATACATTTTATGTTTTTAATTATATCATGGCAATACACCAACACAAACTAATAGCAATTTCATAATAAAACAAGGGCTCATTTTTGTCCTAAGACTTGTTTCCCCTAAGGTGTTCATCATAACAAGTCCTTTCATGGTTCTCTCTTTTTCCATGACTGGAACACTACAGCCCATTTCTCTCTAATTTGCATATGCAATTCATCATTTTTTTTTTTATCATAAGTATGTTCACAATAACATTTCATAAACTTATATCCATCCACTTGGTTCATAATTATACAAGTTCATTCATCATACAAACAAAATTAAGGCATTAATCATGGCATCAATTCTAATTCAGCTCAAGCATTCCTCTAAGGGTTTAACAAGATCACAATTCTACACATTCTTTCATTTCATTTCATTTTCACACAAGCTCTTCAATCATGTATGCACAATCAATACATTAACATAACACATGAATTTTATTTCAGCTTAAGCATGTTTATATGAGTTTAACAAGGTCACAATTACAAATTTTATCACTTCATTTCATCTCTTTTCATTATCTCCCTTAGCATTCATCTATTTCTTTTGTTAAAGGTTCTGGAATTATATCCCCCTTCAGCCTTATTCTCTTCAATCTTTATATCTAATCCTTGTTAATCATAGGCGTAAGAACCCTAAGCCATTCCCTTGAGGTTTCCTTCTCTATTTTGTCTTGAAATCTCAAAGAAATAAGTAAGGAAACGATGTTGTTCTTACCTTACAATTTTAAGTAGCTTTAGGGAAGGTTTTAACAGTTTTTCTTTCTATTTTCTCTTGGTTTCTTCCTTATGTTTGTTCTAGCTGACCCTTTAGGCTCCTTTTTCTTTCATGTTTTTGGTTTTCTCTCCTTTTTCTAACTCTCCATTCACTCAAACACTCAAGACATGCAACTAGTTTTAGGTAGGTTTCTTCTTGGGAAGGGGTGTTTGTTGCTGCAGCTAAGGCTGCTAGTTTTGGGGGAGAGGAAAAGTCATGTATACCCTTCTTAAATGAGATAAGGGTATTTGGGTGCTGGTCATGGTTGTTCTTATCCCTCTTTCGAGTTATCTTAGGGCTAGTTACAACCCCACAATTCTCACCTAGGATAGGCTGGTTTTCCTCCCCCAATTTCCATCTAGAATAAGCCGATTTATTTCTTTAATTATTTCCTAGCATAGGCTGTCCTAATACTGTCTTTTTATTGGGTTTTACATTGCCTCACCAACCACAATACCTATAATGCTGCTAGATTTGGGTGGTTTATGTAGCATAGGATTGCTGCCTGCGCTACAGGCAATACATCGATAACCTTTTTGCCACTGCTGGTGCTGTTGCTGGTGGTAGGCAGTGAGCCCACTTCCAGTTGCAGCATGAAGAAGAAGAACTACTATTCTACCACTATATATCTTATGTATAATCACAATTTTTATGTGATTAGAAAATCATAAAAAGAAAAGATGTAAAGATAGAACAAGTACCTACTAAAGAGAATCTTCTAGATCCTTTTACTAAGCCACTTATATCCTTTTACTAAGCCACTGTCCTAGTAAAAGCATTATTGTTAAGTAGAGCGATATGATATTTAATACATGAGTAATTGATTTTAGTGTAAGTGGAAGATTGTTAGTGTATATATCTTGTAGCCAATTAGTTGGCAATATATTTAATTTATTAATAAAAATGTATTTATCTTTAATATTAATCAAATATTTGATTAATGAATCTAGAGTAAAGATAAGTCATTGGGATAAAAATGCTTTGCAAAGAAAATTATAAAGTTGTTATAATTATGTTATTCCTATTACATTAAAGAATTGTTAGTAAATGTTATTGGTTAATGCTATATTAAGACTGGATATTAATTATAGTTGTTGAGAATAGTACATATTATGTTTTTTTTCTTTTATGAAAGGAAGCAGTTGTTCTCATAAGTTGAGATATGAGGGATACCTCGAAATAATATGTAGATGCATGTCAGATGACATGTACTCTGAACTGACCCACATGAGAATTTTATATGGAGAGATCACATGTATCTATGGAAAGGCTCACATGACAGTTGTGTAAGTGATCCTTATACTTGAGATCACTAAGTTATCTTATATAATGAATGTTATGCTTTGATCTTACTACACGCTGTTCTAATCAAGGGTAAAAAAACAAGCAAATATTGGGTATAAGAAGAACTATATGAAGGTATTTGAGTAATCAAGAGAGGATTTATCATCGTAGGTGAATTAGAAAAAATATTTCATTTGTTCTCAAATAGTATTGATTGTAAATTCTTGCACTAGGTGAAATGAGATTTGAAAAGAGTTTCAAATCTTATTCAAAAAATCAATGACTATGTTATTGATAACAAACATGATTTGACAGAGTGGACACACTTCATGCTATAATGTCTAAATAAGAACATTGTTGATAAATGGATAATAATTACATTAAAAAATTGATCACTAAAAGATTAAGTTAAATCACTTATGACTTTTCTAATATTTAGGGGATCATGATAGGTTGATAGACATTGTACTTGATCTTCAAATATAAATCAATCAATTGTTGAATTAACAATAAATTAATTTATTTAATCCTATTTTATTTAGGATTGTGATTTATATTTGGACCAACTTATTAGGGAACCTAATGGGTCACACATATAAGAACCATTGGTTAGAAATTAAAATGAGATGATTAATCATATGTGACTTGATTGCAAATAAATTTTAGAAATTGAGGACTAGAATGTAATTATACAGGGAATTACAATTTTAGACCTATAAAAATTAAGTAGAGAATTGATTGAATAAATTTCTAAAATTGTCATGAAATAGTATATGTGATATTATTCAGGGGACAAATTGATATGTTGTTGTTTATAGAATTTTTCAAGTTTCTCTTTAAATAGAATGTCATGCCTCGTATTTCCTGTATAGAAACTACGTAAGTTTCAGAATACTTGAAAAACACAAAAGAAAAGAGCTAGCACTCAAAGACATAATAATCGCTCTCTCTTAAAAGGGTGTAGGAAATTTCTCACTGGTGGTTCGTGTAGATTACTGTTAGAGACTGGAAATTTGAATGACTTGTAGTTTGCAACAACCTATTCTTAAAGTAATTATTTAAAACCACAAAGAACATTTCATCTTCAAATTATATTCGTATAAACCCCTTAGATCTATCTGCTAGATCCTTAAAACTCCCAAAAGATTTTTAAATTTACTATTTTCACTTAATGTTTCCAAAAACTCGACTTATGTTACTTTGGCCTTTACAACTCATTAATATTTAACTTCTAGTTTTTTTTTTTAATTGAGAACCATACAAAACCTAAGTCTCAAGCGGCATGTGATTGTTATTTGTCTTCATTCATGCCGCAATTTTTTTTTCCATAAATATATTTAATTAATTTATACAGGGATGAAGAACTTAAAATTTGATGAGGGGAGATTGAGTCTCACTACCCACCAACTCTGAAGCTGGTAATTAAAAGAGAAAAAAGAAAGAAGAGTGGCGGCTCTTTGGTTTTGATAAGTCAAGCTTAGGTCCAACAAGTGAGTTGGACCCGGCAGTAGCCAAACTTGGTAGGGCAGCTGCAAAACGTTATTTAGCCAGGAGCTGCTGCCTGTGAAGGAATAATTTTGGTCATAGGTCTTGTCTGAAAAAAATATATAAAGCCAGGCCCAGACAGATGCAAGTCTAAAAAGATCAGATCGTTTAGGTCATCTCTCTCCGTCTTCTATTTTTATCCTCAGTTGCTTTAGAAGGTCAAACTCATCTCTTTATTTTTCTGACATTATATTGTTGAATGCCACTTTTCACAGAAATCAATTTGCTGTCAGGTAATGGTTATTTATGATAACATTTCAAACTTATTAATTATTTGAGGCTGTAGTGTATGTTGTTTATTTATGGTGCCCAAATTGCACCCTCAGCATGAACATATATATAAAATTGGTTTTGAACCATGGACTATGGTCTTGTCACACAAACATGCAATTTGAAGTTCACGGATGTTGTTGGCTCATCTAAAACCTTGAGTTTCTGTCAGATTTTGGAGATCGAGTATAATCAGGTTTAAACTAAGAACAGATGCATCAATAACATTCATTTTATATGTTTTCCAGACTGTGACCTTGCTTGATTTCCTTTCTTCAAATGAAATCTATCTCTCTGACCTGAATCTTAATCTTTATGCGCAACATCTAAATTCCCATAATCATGCAGACCATGGGTCAGTATTACATTGGGATTTTGTGCCTCAAATTATCGCAAGGTGTTTGGAATTCGATTGCCCTCTCATTTCTTTCATACTTATCTCCTGCAGTCACATTCATTTATTCTTTGGTTGGGGTTAGAAGGAAACTTTTATTGGCGTTTGGAGCTGCATACTTTTGAGAACATTGAGATTACGCAAGTGTGTGTAATTAGCCAAATATGGCTTCTGATCTCCAAGGTCTCTATATTCAATGCTTCAAACATACTTAATCTACTTTTCCTCTTTGTTGCAATTCTGGGATTGTTCTTTGTTAATATCCTGATAGTATTCTTTTCTTTTGAGTTTATAGGTAAAGCGATTGTAATCATGGGTGTCAGTGGCGCTGGGAAATCGTAAGTTCTATCCTCATGTATCTTTTTGTTGTTATCAGTTCTAAGAAATCATAAAAGCTTTGAACCTCAACCATAATGTTTTTACGTTTCCCCTTCATCTTATCTCAGACATCCTTGAATTAAAATCCTCAGTATTGTCTTGTCCACTGTTTCATTGAATCAACCTCAATCGTTTATGGGAAAAACAAGAAACAAAATGTCTAGGCTTTCTAAGTTTTACAGTTTCTTCCCTTTTGTATCTGAGATATCTACATGTAAAGAGATTCTTATTTCTTTATTTCCGTAATATCCTCAACAAAGCTAGCTGCCCACCCTTGAAGATTCATATCCATCTTTATTGTTCTCAAAGCATTATAAAGTGGCTAATGTGTTTAAGGTCATCATTGCGGCTGTGATTGTGTTCCCAGTTATGGTTATGGTGTTCCTTTTTAAGGGAGAATCTACTTAGAGCTATCAACAGTTCAAATTCATAGTAGATGAGTAAGAAAGCAAATGTTAAACAACAAAGAAATATTCTTACACTCAGAACAGATTGTTTTGTAGGACAAGGCGGGAACAATTACAGGATAACAAGTTTAGGATTAAGAGACTGTAAACCATAGGATAATTTAGAGTTTAAGATGAGAAAATAATGGACTACTAGTCTCACACCAGTAGGTTCAACTATTCAAGGAATCATTCCCTGTTAGAAAGCCTCACACTTTCAACAACATAAACCACACCGCTGAATTGGTGACTTTATTGACTGCTGGAAAAAGAAGACATAAAGCTAAAGTTGCCAATTACCTAACCTGTATAACGATAAATCATAACCACCCAAACGCATTAATACAGATCGTGCAAGTGGATGCAAATAAAATAAAGACTTTAAAAAACCTTAAAATAGACCCACAAAATAATAAAATTTGGAAGCGGAGGCTGCTATTAAGAGTGCCTTGATAGAATAACGTGAACAGTAACAACCTACCACCAAAAGACTCTAACTTTAACTCCCAAGTAGAACCAGCTTCACCATTATCTCACCAATTCAACGATTGATGCTTATAAATCTGTCTCTTTTGATCTCTTTTGTAAAGCTTAAAGCTGATTTCCATCATCTTTATTGGCTTGGTGAAACTGGATCTTGTTGAGTGATCAACTAGATATTGCTAGTACAAATCTGAATTTAACCATTCATTATTTCCCTGTTCATATCATATACTTTTGTTCCTTGTTCTCTTGCATTTTATATTCTTATCTACTTGGCATATATTTCATTTTCTTGATCTTGTGCTGTTTAGTGTAAGTTCGAACTCCCATATAAGTTGAAATCGCGAACTCTTGCTAAAACTAAAAATCCTCTGACTGGAAAAATATCCCATTCTCCCGTACTTAACCTGTGCTTCAAACCCCTTTATTTAACAAAAAAACGTCTGTACTTCAACAGTACAATAGGTGAGCTTCTGGCCAAAGCTTTGGACTGTAGTTTTCTGGATGCTGATGATTTTCACCCTCAATCAAACAAAGGTACCTATAAACTAATTCGGTATTTTTTATAAAACTACTCACTGCATTGTTGTTTGCTTTTAAAGTCTTCATGCATTTATTAAATTTCTTTACATTCTTGCGTCCTATCACTGACTCTTTTTTTTTCCCCATCACTATAGACAAAATGCATCAAGGAATACCTCTAACAGAGGAAGACCGGATTCCATGGCTTGAAATCCTACAAGATGCTTTAAGGGAGAGCTTGATCAGTGGAAAAACTGTAGTGCTCAGCTGTTCTGCTCTGCAGAAACAATATCGAGAAATTCTTAGATCTGCAGACTCTGATTACCATCATGGAAGCTTTAACAGTGCAGTTAAGTTCGTGTTGCTGGATGCCAAGGCTGAGGTGCTTGCGGAGCGATTAGATAAAAGAGCTGCAGAAGGGAAGCATTTCATGCCGGCAAAGCTGTTGCAATCTCAGTTGGAGTTGCTTCAGATAGATGATTCTGAAGCAATATGTAAAGTTGATGCTACTCTAAATCCTCAAGCACTTGTAAATGCCATAAAAACTTTGATTTTCGGACCAAGAAAACCAATTGCATTATAAGTGCAGTGTGAATTCAAGATCAGCCACTTCAAACTTGCTTCGTGGTAAGAAAAACCCAACTTGGTTCCATTAAAGATCATGTGGCCGTACAGATTTGTAGATTTAATAATCCAAGGAATTGATTAGAAACTTCTATACTTTGTTATATTAAATCATTGACAAGCCACAGAACTGGCTCTGTGTCATTTGATCGTATTTTTTATGTTTCCAATTGGCTAATCCATGATTGATAAAACTGTTTAAATAGCTTGCAAAGAGATGGTGAGATGATATAAGATGAAATTGTGCAACTCATACGAAATTTTGAACAAAGAGCAAAGGAACAATAGGAGCTGTTAGAAACTGCCATGAGGCCACAGCTGTTTCCAACTCTATCTCAACAACGTTGTCGTGCCTACTTGGAAGACAGACGTGGGTTCGTGGTGCTTTTAACTTTGAACTGTCTATATTTCTCAAACCAGTACTTGGTCAAGGAATGTTTGATCTGGAAATATTTCAAAAAAAAAAAAATATATTGATAGCTTTCGAATAAAAGTAAGGTAAGAAAATATGAAGCTGATTGTTGTGAGTGGTGTTCATTTTCTTAAGTCAATTTTTTTTTTAAGCATTGCAACCTGTTTATACCAAAAATAATATATTCCTTATCTAACTTAAATAGTTTGATAGGTTTTGAATATATTGTGTGATTACTCTAATATATATATGTATGTATATATATGTATGTATGTATTTTGCAAGGTAGAATGACATGTTGAAATAGATTATCAACTAGGAGATCAAGATTCACAATATCAATAAATATACAAAGTCCCGTATTGCAGTAGGCAAATACAATAGGACAGATATTATAGTATAATAAAAACACATACAATAAAAAGAATGTGAGCAAATAAGAGGTACAAATTATACTAAAATTAAGATTATATACTCCTTATCTAACTTAAATAGTTTGTATAGAATTAAAATTTTAAATTTACATGAAATAAAATTACAAAAGGCCATCTAACAAATATAAAAGATGACCAACCTCATATATGTAATTTATTCACAAGCTTTCTTTCTTTCATTTATTGTAGTTTACAACTTTTGTTTATTGCTTTTCTTTACAATTTATTTTTACCTTTATCGCTTTTCATTATTGTTTTTCTAGTTTGTCATCCTTGTCTTTTCTTAACCTGTTAAAGTCAAGTTAAAAATTCAACACTTGGCTTGATTTGCGAGGCCAATACTTGTTCTTGGAATTAATTTCTTAATTGTAATTTCTTCTTGTTAGAAAAAAAAAATAACATATAGCATATTGATTAAAGAATCAACAATCAATAAACATATTGATTATCTTACAAATTAATAAATTGACATGTCAGGTGAAAGGAATTTATAAACACAATTACAAATTAATATGATGCCAGAAAACCAAACTAGAAAAAAATATGGTTCATAAGTTCATTGAGGCATAAGTGTATCAAAATTTTAAAATTTTCATCCCCTCAACAATGATCCATACGATTCAAAATCAATCAAAACCTAATTAATGACATGAAGAATACCTTGTTCTTAAAAAAACATCAATCACCCACGAAAAGATCTTCTAAAGCTTCCATTATAGTAAACCTATAAGCTATCTAATTATCCAGCCATTAGTGGTGTCTACACAAGAATAAATGTGTTTATATAAAAATATAAACATCAATATATTGACTAAGTAAGAACAATAATTGTTCGCTACCAAACATGGACAAGAAGGATACAGTTGACCACATCTAAGAAGAGTGCAAATTGTCATAGAAAAGATAGGACGTGATTCACCAAGGAAACTAGGAGTCAATGTCATGATGTGCACAACATTAAATGGCAGAGCTGTCTTCTGGAAATGAGGAGTGTTTTGGGTTAATCATAAAGTTATGATTAAAGTGAATCACTACCTAGTATCATGGTCATTGAAAAACTTTAGTCTATGAGAGTTTGGGTAAGGTGACTAGTTGTGCAATAAGAAGATGTATCACTCTGAGTACACTTTACTTATAGTAAGTTGCATCGTTTATTAATTGTTAATCTAAAACATGTTTTTATTTGTGGGTCTCATCTAAGGTTCAAGGAAGATCTTTCTTCGTGAGAAAATCTCTATCATATCGAGTTAAATCCTAACCATTCTAAAGCCTAATTTTTAGCAATGCATTTATTTTCTATTTTATATCTTTAATACATGAAGATATACTTTATAGTGTAATTTTATACTTTCAAATATTAAAGTATACAACTAAATCCTAATGCTCTAAATATTATTTAAGCAAATTAATTGTTGAGGGATTTTTGGTATTTTGACCAAATCCTAATAGATAATTATAAACTGGTTACAATACTTATTTTGCAAGATAAAATGCAATTTTTTTTTAAATATGCATTAAAAACCTTTAGAATTTGTCCTTATGCATTAAAAAAATCATATTTTTTTTTTGTTTTTGACATGAGGAATTGTTTTTGAACTTTTTAGATTTTTTTTTGAAATTTCAGAGAAAATCAGGTATTTTTAATATTGAGTTTGTATTTTACAGTGTAAGTCTACAACCCAATGAAATTCTTGAAAATAAATATTTTTTTATATTTTCTAAAATAAAGGATTTTTTTTTAATTTTCTAATTTTTTTTTAGAAACATTAGGTATTTTTAATATCGGGTCCATATTTATAATGTAAGTTTACAATCTGATATTAGGCAAATTACTAGAAAAGCTTGCGAGAGACTTACAAATAATTTCAAAATGATCCTTGAATTTTTTCAGATTTTTTTTAATGGTTTGTCTGGCTAGACACACAAATATAACAAATTGAAAGCTAAAAAGAAAGGCTTAGGGTGTATTTGTCAAACTAGCTCTTAGCCTAAAATCAGAGGCATTAAAAATACCTTAAAGGCGTGTTTGACAAACACGTTTCTAGGAGCCAAACTAGGCCTTATTTCTTGAGAAAAAATGAGGCGAGCCAAACACATTCTTAACTTTTGGGTTGGGCTTGGCCCAACTACATGAGTCAAGTCTATTAGGCCTAAGGAATGCACATGAGTTAGGCTAAGGCCCAACCTAACCTGAATTTTTATTGGGCTAGCAGCTAGTCCAACAAACCTTCTTCTCTCTCTTTTTTTTAAATAAACATGGGCCAGACTTAGCCTAGAATGGGCTTGAGTCCAACCCATTTACTTTGTCATTGGCCCAGCCTAGTGACAAGGTTTTGTTGGCAATAATACTAGCAAACATGGTTGTCATACTATGTTGAAGCCATAAAAAAATACAATGTAATGAATCAGGAGGAGGAAAAAGCTTACCTAGGCGAGAGGTGGTTGTTGGTTGTCGGTTGGTGGCACAATAGGTGCTAGTGGTGGCCCACGGTGGTTGTTGGAGGAGGAGAAATATTGCTAGTTGGACAACTGAAAAAAAGAAGATGATTTTTGGTTGTTTCCCCCCTTTCTTTCCCCCCTTTTCTCTCTTTGTTTTGCACAAATTTCATCATATTTATAAGGGATGAAAAAGGGACATCTGATCTTTTTTGGGCATGAATCTTGGCCCTTGATTCAAATAGGAAGGATCCTAACTGCTGGTCAAAAGTCACCATCATGGGTTGCAAAGGCTGGTCGGTGTCAGTGATTTTGGGTTAACTTTTTAGTGGTTTTCTGGGTAGCAAATCGATGGAAAAAGGACTGAGGGTGTAGTACAATGTCAGATCATGAGGGTGGTGTGTTTCTTGTCTTGTTTGGGAGAGAAATTAGGAATTAAATGGCCCTGAAAAGTGGCTACATGGGTAGTTTTTCACGAGTCTTTTGAAGAAGATGACGAACAGTGACAAACAACATGTCGTCTGACACTATTTTTTTTTTTTTGCTTTTATTGACCACAACAACGTTGTTTTAATCCAAAACTCGTCATTTTGGTATAAAAAAAAACCAAAACGCACCATTTCATTTAAATCCTCAATTTAGGTTTCAAACTTTCTCTTTGAATTTAGCCCTCAATCTTCCAATTTGTTCAATTAAGTCCTCAATCGAATTTTAATTTTAAGAATCAATTTAATTTCGCCCCTGTCAAGTTTCAAAAACATCTCCTGATTTTAACACGTTTTTCAACTGGTTTTTGGTCTTAGATATTTTTCAATTTTATTCTTTAAACTTCTAATTTCTTTAATTTCACCACCGTTTTCAACAGAATTTGGCACCTAAATTTATGTGCCTTCTGTAAAAAGGTCCTTGGTGTTGAATTTCTTTAATTAGACCCTTAATTGACCCCCCCAACATTTGATTTTCTTGCAATTTTATCTTTGATTTCACCTAATTGAGTTTAAAAGAAATCTGGTCCTTTAAAATTCAAATCTTCTCAATTAAACCCAAATTAAGCTTTTAAACTTAATTTCTCACCAATTAAGTCCCTAATAAAATTAATTTGACCCATTAAAAATCTAATTAAGTCCTAACAGTTAACTAAATCTTTTAATTTAAATTAATTCTTAAACTTAATTAAACCTTTAATTGGGCCAATGATTAAATCAAATTGGCCTATTAAGAGTTTAATCAAGTCCTCAGACTTAATTTTTATACAAATTCATCCAATAATCATTTAATTTGACCTTGAGTTTACATTGTCTTCCGATCTTAGGTACCATTGGGTTCTTGATGTTCAAAATCTTAGTTCGATTCCTCCATACATTTGAAACCATTCTTAGCCTGTTTTTGCCAGGTTTCCAATCTCTTTTTTTTTTGTTTTTTTAAAGAAAAAGATAATTTTAAGGGAAACTCAAAATTAGGTTATGATAGTTTTCTCACTCCTTATAATGCTTACGACAAAAGGTCTTGTAAGAGACTTTAGATAGTAAGCTTGTAGAGAAGAAAATATGAAAGATTGTGGATTTATCATATCAATAAATGATCAATCCTTCCAAAAATGTCAGAAGTGAGGGCTTGGAAGCACACTAAAAAAGAAAAAGATAGGGCTAGAAAGTGCACTATTTAGGATATGAGGGCTAAAAAATTGCACTAAAAAAGTAAAAACATAGGGCTTGTAGGCACACTATCTGACGGTTGAGGGCTAGAAAGTGCACTCAAAAGAAAATGGATACGAATAGAAAGCGCACTCAGAAAGAAAAAGATAGGGCAAGATAATGCACAATCCGATATGTGAGGGCTATAAATCGTACTCAGAAGAAAATAGATAGGGTCAAAAAACACATTATCTGATGTGTGAGGGCTAAAAAGCACACTAAAAAGAAAATAGATAGGATTTGTAAAGAAAAAGATGATGTTTGTGAAAAAATAAAATATTTTTTGAAATGGTATAATTGTACCAGACGACCTGCCTGTTGGTAAAATTCAAAGATTTTTAGAATGGTCAAATTATCATGGGCGACCTACCTAGGTGAAAAATTCAAAGATTTTTTAAAAATGTCAAATTTCATGGGTGACCTGCCCAAGTGTGACATGCAAAGTCTTTTTAAAATGATCTCATTATAATGGGTGACCTACCCATATGAAAAATTCAAAGGGTTTTTATGAAACGGTCAAATTTTCATGGGCAACCTGCCTATGTGAAAAATATGAAGATTCTTCAAAATGGTCTTATTGTAATGAGTGACTTGTCTAGGTGAAAAATACAAAGATTTTTTTTAAATGATCTCATTATAATAGGTTACTTGCCCAGGTAAAAAATTCAAATGTTTTTTTTAGATGGTTAATGTTTTCATTGGTAACCTTCCTATGTGAAAAACGACTTACCTAGCGAAAGGACTTGGCAGAGATGTCTTAATTGCATGATTGGGTCTAAAATTTCTTGATTGTAGAGTGAGATTTCCTGATTGTAAGGTTGATTTTCTAATGACAGGGTTGAATGGAGATTTCCTGATGACAGGGATAAATGGAGATTTCCTTTCCTGATTTTTCCATGCTAGACTTTTAGTTATCTGTTGAGAGCCTTGATGGGCTCAAAACCTTACTGGGTCTTCTTTACTGAATTCTTACTAGATTCTTATTTTATTGAAACTTTACTGGGTCTTTAATCGTTGGGAGCCTTGTTGGGCTTAGAACCTTGCCGGGTCTTTTTTTGCTAGAGCCTTTCTGGACTCTTTCTTACCAAACCTTGCTCGGTTTAGGATTATCCTTAGCTTCGATAGGCTTTGGGATTTTGTTGGGTTCCTTCTTTGTTGAACCCTTGTTGGACTTTGAAAACCAAATTGAGCCTTGCTCGGCTTAGAATTATTTCATGTTTGTTGGAGTCTTGCTAAACTTTATTGAGAATTATTTCTTGTGCAATTACTATGAAAATATTATGCAATGATTTGGGATTAGATGAAAGGCATCCATCCTTAGATGATTGGAAATATAGGCATTTTTTTCTTGTAAATAATCCTTTGATTAATTGAAAGTTTTGTTGTTACCGATCCGGCCTCTTGGTTGCTCAATTTAACTCTTTAGCCTACTCAATGTGTTTGATTGCCTCTTTATCGCATCAGCCTACTCGGGTTTTGCCCATGTGAGTAATGTGTATGATTACCTGTTTGATGCACAATCTAAACCTCATGCAGCAAATGAAACTTTACTTAGTTGACCATTTTATGAGAAGTGACAAACATTGTTAGACACGATATCGCCTCTCTGGTCAGATGGTGCCCTCGATCATGGCAATCTTTTACCATTTTCCATTTAAATAATTATTACGGAGAAGAGGTGGTGCTTAAAATCATCTGTTGTCAATGCTCGTTTTAATTTGCCCCTAGACTAAAATTGACTTATATGGGTAAAACAGACTTAGATGCCCTCCAAATGTAGCATCACTCCTAACTGCTGATGGAATTCATCAAATCATAGACTATCTATGAGCAACATCACCTTCAGTTCCAGTCGTGTTTTTTTTTTCCTGTCAACAAAAGGCATTTATCATCACTAAACACTATTCATGGACTTAATGGATTTCATTGAGTCATCATTTGATTATGTGCTTCTTTACCCCTATAGCCAATCTGTATATTGTCTAGTATCCTTTTTAGGGTTCACTGCATTGCCCCCTAGGTACTCAACCTTTTAAAGGCAGCTCAAAAAAAGTGTTAATGTTATTTTTTTCATGGACTTTGCAAACTTGATCAATAACTTCTTTTGTTTGAAAATCATTTTCTTGTTTTGGAATCAACTTATGAATTTCAAGGATCATTCTCATTCAAGTCCAATCATTGCAAAGAAATCATGAGATATCATTTTGAAAGTGTTTTATTGATCGTAACCTTAAGACATGTCATTCATCATTAAGATGTATCTTTTGTGCATTTTTGGTTGAGAATTAACAAGGTGAAGGTTAAGAAAGAAGTGTTAGCTTAAAGTTGGACTACCCATGGCTCAAATAAATTTTTGCATTTTGAAAACATAAATTTATCCAATGTAAGCTTTAGAACAATTTTGTTTTTTATTTCTTATAATTCCCAGGGGTTTAATCTTTTTTAAGAAAAAGGATAATTTGATCTTTTGTTCAGGCAAATTTGAAATTGGTGAAGATACATGATGAGGTGACCTTTTGTTATGTGGGTTTCAAAGCAAGAGGCTTGAGTAAAAACCCGAGGTTTCATTGAGGAAATTTATCTATTTTGTAGCATTTATTTTATCAGCATGAATAATGACGAGTAGTTCTATTTGCAATGTCATGATTGTTGTGAAAAAGTTCTTTCGCATTTTGAGAACGCAATTTATTGGTTTAGTTTGTTTGCTTGCTTGATTAGAAAGGACTTTTATAAGCATGTAATGAGGCTATAGCTCTTGGTTATAAAAGAAAAGGATTTATAGGCTCAATGAGTGTTTCAAGGTATTAAAGACTTAGGATCATTGTCATTATGTCTTTCTTTTCTTTCGTCATGTTTCTTTGATTCGTCCTTTTTTTTTTATTGTTTTGATGATGCATCATTATTTTATTTTAACCTTGACTTAGTCATTTTATTTTTCATTTAGATTTCTCAGGCTCTGCGGATTTTTCACGGCATCTTCCCGGTCTTTGATCTTTAAATTTTTGTTTACCCCCTCATGTGAGGTGTGATCCCAATCAGGATAGACCTTTAACTTTTGGAATTCTCATTTGCCCCTCAGTGTGGGGTTTGATCCTAGTCGATATTTTTACAAAGAGAAACTTATTCAAGCTCAAATGGGGACTATAAGAGATATATTTTAAAATGTGAATGGATAACAAAGACAATCTTTCATCATTTCAAGCATAAACGGTTAAAACCGATAAATTTGTCCTTATTCAGTGTGATTATTTGGAACTTTTGCATAAAGACATGTTTTTATGAATCGATAACTAACAAATCGAACTGCAAGCGATTATGCATATAACTAAAATATGGCTCATAAGACATGGGGTGCGAGCTTTTTGTGCATTTTTCATCTTTCTTGCCTTATTTCAACATTATTTGGTCAACTCAAGATGAGAATTGCTTGAATGATTCATTTGTCACCTTACAAAAGGATCTCTAAACGATGTTTTCTTAAAATATCAAATTATTTCTAAAATAAAAAAGAAATTCAATTTTTTAAGATTATTTTGGGCAAAGGGGATTTTTCAAAATTGATGTGGTCGAAATGTTTTGAACTATATGTTGTCTAGCACTGTTGATTGTTTTTTACTTTTATTAACCAAACGATGTTGTTTCGGTCAAAACAACACTAAAACACATTGTTTCATTTAAATGAAATGATGTCGTTTTGGAGTGTAGGGTTAATTTAAGTTTTAAACTCTCTTTGAATTTCATACCTCACTCTTTCAATTTGTTCAATTAATTCCTCAATTGAAATTTATTTTAAAAATCAATTCAATTTTGCCCGTGTCAAGATTGAAAAACATCCCTTAATTTTTATGCATTTTCAACTTGGTCTTTGATCTTAGATATTTTCAATTTTATCCTCAATTTCATCCTTATTTTCAACAAAATTTGACCCTTGAATTCATGTACCATTTGCAAAAAGGTCTCTAGTCTAGAATTTCTTCAATTATACCCTTAATTAACCCCCAAACTTTGATTTTCTTATAATTTTATCGGTGATTCCACCCAATTAAGCTTTTAAAATAATCTAGTCTTTTAAAATTCCATTCTTCTTAATTAAGGCCATATTAAACTTCCAAACTTAATTTTTCACCAGTTAAGTTCCTAATAAAATTAATTTTACCCATTAAAATTCTAATTAAGTCCTTGCACTTAATGATAGTTTAATTGACTCAAATAAATTCTTAAACTTAATTAAACCTTTAATTGAGCCTATGATTAAATCAAATCGACCTATAAAAGTCTATTCAAGTTCTCATACTCAACTTTTATATAAATTCGTCCAATAATCATTTATTTTGAACTTGAATCTACATTGTCTTCCAATCTTGAGTATAATTGGGTTCTTGATTTTTGTATAAAATCTTAGTTTAGTTCTTTCATGCATTTAAAACCCTTCTCAGCCTGTTTTTTACCAAGTTACTAGTCTTTTTTTTTCATTTTTAAAAAAAGAAAACGACACTTTTTTGGGAAACTCAAAATTAGGTTATGATAGTGATGATCAATCATGAGAGTTAGAAGACATGATCGACTAGGAAAAGTCAATCAATCACATAGATAAGAGTTTGTACGATTGACTAGAATATCAAGTGCTCCTTTTAATAAGAATGTAGTATATTACACTAGCAAAATTACAAATTATTTAGGAAATATATGATTACCATGTAGGAGATGTGTTTATAGGAATATAAATTATATTATGATTCATGTTGTGAGCTTCTAATCTACTATGAACAGTTTATATAGGATTGAGAATAATAGTTCATATAGGATTTTATTTTTGTAACAACGTAAAAATCATTCATTTACTATAAATGATGGTCAGCTTTATATACACAATTTCTTTATGCAATTAAAAGCTGTATTGCAATTTATTTATTTTCCTTCATTGCTTTTTTTTAATAAGCATTTTATTTCCTTCTTACTTTATTTACTTTCTTATTAAATATAGTCATTTAACACAATTGGATAAATGAATCTTGTTACGATATGATGCAAATCTCGTGATCATATATGGTCACGCAACCTACAACAAAGATGATAACTTCCCCAAAAAAGTCGAATAATCAAGTTTCGTTGAACCTTAACCTAGAGTTAACCGGTAACTAAAAACCAGAGGTCTTGGTTTGGTTTGCACTTCAAAACTGAATTTCATTAATGTATAAAGGCTGCCCCTAATTTTGCAACAAAACAAAACATAATATAGTTCTAAAATAATAGCCCTAATGGTTTCATATTGAAGTGCAAACCAATGAGCCTTAACTAAAACTAAGTCAAGTACAAGCCTAAACATTGATTTTTTACCAAAACAACTCAATAGAAATAAAAGCCCAAAAACTAAAATATAATTCAATAAATAAACCTTAAGAAATATCCAGATTAATACAAGTTATCGAAACAACTCTAAAATCATCTCTTTTCATTAGATTCCTAATAGCCAAATCTAAAACTTGTAGATGAAAGAGTGTCCCTTTGTGTCGTCCATTAATCCTCTTTCCTTGCTAAAGTTTCTTCCATTGTTTAGTAAAAAAATATGCTCTAAAAAATAGGAAGAAAAGTAGCAGAAATATCTTCTTTAAACAGTCTCCCATAATCTCCCTTTTGAATAAGAAAACCCTTTGAAATAAGAAAAAACAAAAAAACAACAAAAGAATCTTAAGCCTCCTTGCCACCATATACATTCTATAATAGATATGGAATCCTTGCAAACTATATCTCATCGTTTGACCTGGAATCCTTATAGAATAGGTAAGCTAATAGCCGTCACACATGCTTCCAAAAGCATTAAAAAATCCTTGTATTGACTGAAATCCATAATAAATAAGGAAACAATATTTCTCTAATTTTCATACATTCTTGACAGATTTTAGTTTTGACTTCAAAAATATCCTTCTTTCTTGTCTGAATGAATTAGTAGGCCTACCATATATCGCCGAGAAGATATGAACGTATAATTTTCAACCCAATTGGAATCTTAGCTAAATTCTTCATGTAGCTCTAGATATAGTCTGAACAGTAGATGAAGGTTCAAATAGACAAATTTAACATGATTCATTCAGTAACTTTGACCCTATAAAATAATCTCTTACCATACTCTGATTTACTTAAAATTTTAAGCCAATGTATAACATCATATCTAAAACTCCTACAAAAATTTCAGCTCAATCTAACAATCAAATTGAAAGTTATGCTCAATAAAATAAAACTTGACAATACAAGATTTTACACCAAAATCTGAATGTAACCTTGCTTGGATTATATCACGAGATTAAACATCTTAATTTATATTTGCCTCTTAACTTTTCTAGATATATATTTAGTTATTATTAATAACTTTTTTATTTATTTATTGACAGATAGATGATTCTCGATTTATTTAATTAAATATATATATATATATATATATAAACTTTTTGATTTACACTTGATATTTTTTATGTAAAAAAACATGTTAAAAAAACCTACATGTTTTTTCTTTTTTTTTTTGTTGAAAAAACAATATTCAGCATGGCGTAGGTGGGTCAAATAAGTAGTTCTATCCTAAAACTCTATCTAGTATAGAGAACCAAAATGACGGAGGCCCACTTTCCATAAGGTAAATATACATACGAACAATTTGTGACACTCAACCCATGAAAATACAAGATATAAAGGTCAATATTACACCACTGCAAGCACAGGAAACAGGACGCAACCCAAAAAAAAACCACCCTTCTCAACAATGCGCGCTGCAGTCAGGATAAACTTCGAAGCCCAATACCAGCATATTTTCTAAGACATTTGCAGTACAATACAAAGGGTGGGCCGAGAAATTACCAATTAAGTGAACTGTCGTCTTATATATGTATCTTCGTGTACAAAAACAGGGTCTTGAGTGTGTGGTGCAAACTGGGGCTGCCCCATGGCTATGCCACTTTGATTAGAAAGAGGAGGATTTGGCCATGGATCGTTACTGTCCTTAGCAGAATTTAAGGTGAGATAACAAAGAATCCCAAGGGCCACGCTTGCAAAGGCCAAGACAGCACCACCTGCAAAGACCCCAGGTTTTACAACATAGCAATAGTAATTGCCAAAGTACATTGTCTCTTCACCATGCTGATTGTTGAGGGCAGCACCAGTCAACAAAAGAAGAAATGCTATTACAAATGTGAACCTGCATGTATTGTCAAATCGATCATTATGAACGGAACATAGTTTCAAATTAAGCTGATGTATAAATATAGCATACAGTAGGTTTATGTAAGTTTGTGTTTGCACATGCATGCATGGATATGCACGTTGGCCCATGGTCATTTCCCAATTAAACAAAAGATTTCCCTTTTCAAGTGTTCCCTTTTGCTGAGAGCTTAATTCTCATGTTTCTCTTTTTTCATCTAGCCCGACACTTTTTTTTTATTCATATCAGAGTTACATATGCTATGCGGGTGTGTTTATGTATGAGCATGCCCACTCATCTGCATGTTTGGAGGATCTCAAGCGTTCAAGTAAGGAATGCTTTTGCCAATGCTTGCGAGTCCCCTTGAAGCCTAATGCATTGCATGGGTTAAAAGATAAGATCATGGATTTAATTGTGGTGTTAACTTTTTATTCACAGAGAACTGGATTGAATTTGGTTGAAGGGAATTATATATTGCATATACATGTTAGTTATAATTTACAATTGGTGCTTGTTTGGCATTGTTCTGTCTTTAAAGCACAACTGTTTTTACCTACTTTTCATCTAAAATCAGTGTTTGATTTAGGCCATTTTAGTTTTGAAATCAAAGCATGTGATATTTTAAAAGGAAACTGCTTTATTCTTTAATCAAATAGGGTACCATTATGTTCTTAAGAAAAAAATATAATTTGTCAAGAGCTCTGCAGCAAATGGGAACCCTACTTGTATTATTATAATTTCAACTTGCAACACAACACAGTACAGAGAAAAATAGCCAAACCACAACACAACAATTCCAAGCTGCTCTTAGTAAAATTGAATTAATTTAATTGAGATAAATATCCTAAATATACTTGTCTTTTTTATCATTGCATTCGATTTTACAAGGGACTAAAAGGTAAATTTATAGGTATAAACACACAGTCAAATGTAGAGGTCGGTCTCACCACTCCCACAGCTAATTTATAAAAATTGACCTAATAGAAAACTTTACATCTAAGCATATTCAATTCATTTCAACAAGAAAAATCACCTTCCAGACATGAGAAATGTCAATAGTGATGAATTGAATAGAATACTACACAATTCTTAGCTTTCCAAACAAACTATAAGTTGATTAACAGGTGATATAGTAATTGGTTTGGTTTCCTAGATTCAAGCATGAGGATTTGAAGGTCTTCAGTTCAAGCGGTCCTCTATCAGGATCATTTTAGGCCATTCAAAGAAGTCATCAAGATTGGTAGCATAGAAAATTTTCAATTCAAAACATATTGCAGCATTGTAACATAAAACAATAGGATAATTACATGCTTTACATGATTTGAGGTATATTAGCAGTAAATTTTCTGGAAAGAAGTTTGAAATTCAATAAATATCATATATCATTTTGTGTTGATAATTTCATTATACAGAAAAGGATCCGCTAACACAAGTATTTTGTATACAAGTACCCACATCACTCTAACTATTAGTGTATTGCTAATGATTACTAAATCATCCTTTGAATTTAATATCTTAATGTATCACGAACATCAAATTCCAGTTCAATTAGACCTTATTTAAGCATTTCAACTATGATCTACATCAATAAAATATAAAAGCACAGAAGGGTTAAAAACAAATTAAATTATAGCAAAACCACATCTCTCTGACATTTAGTACAGTGTTACTATTACTAAATCATCCTTCGAATATAAAATCCTAATGTACCATGACAATCAAAGACCAGGTCAATTTGGTCTCAATAAGTATTCCATGACATGATCTACATCAATACAATATTAACACAAAGATAGATTAAAAATAAGAAACAAATTAAATTATAGCAAAAGTTATGATCCTGTGTAAGGGTATATAAAACAGGGTTTTTTCCAATCATTATGAATAGTCTTCAAGTCATGTTGTTTATCAATTCAAGAAGATACGACAGTGTATTTAGGTCTTAGAAATTTCAAGTAAACATGCTCTACAAAGATAGTGAAGTATGTTAAAAAAAAAAAGGATGTCAAAAAAATATGATTATTAGAAGTGGCCAATGCCACTAAGCATTAAGTCAAAAGTACATTTTTGTTGATGCATTCGCAGGAACTCAGGTGCTGATAATGATCTAACATTTAGATGACACATTCTAGCTCATTGGTATCACATCTAAAGCATCAAAATAGGATAAGCTGCTAGAGGGGGGATAAACATGTCGGTGAAGAGCTAAAGATGTTGACAAAGGAAGGAACAATCAACTGTTAACCTCAATAATGGAATAAGTAAAGCTGAATTAGAGTTTTAAACACAAATGGCCATTGAGAATTACCAGGAAATAACAAAGCAGACAAAAGCTGTTGTCCAATTTGAGTTTGAACTGTGTTGGCTTCTTTTGCAACAAACACACCCAGTTGCAACATTAATAATTACTTGAGCAATAGTAAGAGCCACAGCTGCAGTCAAACCAAGACCCAGTGCTGGACTCCGAGGATAGGTACATTGTGTTGCAGATGTGAACTGAACCTCAGAACCCTGCAGGAATAGAAAATGATTACATTAGAAACCATTTTACAACTGAGGTTGTATAATTCCAACAATTCCTCGGAGTACAGAAGTAAAGATTCATGTTGCGGCAAACATAAAGGTCCTGAAGAGCAACAGGAATTCACAAAAAGATTATGAAAATAAAAAAAAATCTATAGCAAAAGATAATAAAATTGGCACTCTAGAGCAGTAATTTCTGCAAAACTGAATGACAGACATAGGTATCGTTGTTTCTGGTTATGTCGAGATGGCAGAATAAACTGAAAAATCTAATTTTTTTTTTGTCACAAATTCACAATTCAACATTACCAACCAAAATTAGCATAAGCTCCACATAATAATAAAAGAGATGTTGTATATAAACATGACATTGGAGATGAGGGAATTCACTACAATGAAACCCCACAAGACTGGGATACAAAAGGAATCATGTAGGTCCATCCTTGTTTATATCTGGCTGATACAGATCGATTACAGAAAGTATACAAAATCAAACAGTTCATGTTTCCTTCTTTCATAATAGCTAATCATTCAGCTGATTGAGCTGGAGATGAGCAAATGCCATTGCCGCTGGAACATGCAAAAGATG
>Ga0307517_10002760_pt1 | contig 27957 bp, 33 predicted proteins | sample 23_EM_MG_FD_194515 | JGI IMG/M metagenome (GOLD analysis project Ga0307517, IMG submission 194515) | Populus trichocarpa ectomycorrhiza microbial communities from riparian zone in the Pacific Northwest, United States - 23_EM | ecosystem: Host-associated > Plants > Roots > Unclassified | place... | reverse complement strand
GAACAGAAAAACGGCCATATCCCCTCGAAACCACCTCCAAATAGTGTAAAAACCGACGGGACAGACTCCCTACCTCCGGTTACGTCCAGGTCAGGGCAGGAGGCTCCCCCCAGGGGAGGTTAGGGTGTCCGTGCGACGTGCGAGAGGTGTGTGCGCGATCAAATCATTTTTTGTGCATTTCGAACGGCATAATTCGAAACCTCAAATGTAAGTTTCGTAAGCCAGCAATCGCCACCGTCCGGCTATCCGAACCACCTCTGGTTCAACCTTCTGGGCGAGAAAATGCGACGCGCCGCCAATGCGAAACGAGTGTCCAAACGTCGAATTCCACCCTTCCTGCTCCAGAACGTCGTTCACCCTCGCCATCGCCGCCTTCTTGACCAACGGACGGATCTCGCTCTGCGAGTCCCGCCAGGAAAACAAAGGATCCCCCGAACCTGCCTGAGTGACCCGGGCCGTGTTGTGCAATGCGGCCATCGGGCATAACTCGCCCTGCTGTGCGAGCCAAATCAGTTGCTTCTCACCGGGCCTCGCGGTCTTGGCCTTGGAAGATCGATCCGAGCGTAAGGAGAGCCTTCGTTGTCGTGGCCTTGGAAAACGCAACCTCTCGTTGGATGAGAGACGTCAGGAAATTTGGGTTTCGCTGGTAGGCAATTGCGCAAGTCCTCTATAGGTGCTGGGCGCTCAATGGGATCGTAAGGGCTATCACCGTAAACCTTGCGCCAGACAGGGCAGGGGCATCAGCTGTCCCACCGGCGGGTCCATAGACGTGAGCCCGACAGAATCGGGAGTGATCATCACCGTTGAGAATTATAGACCGCTTTCGAAAGAGAAAACAGCAGACGGGTGCCCCTGGGCATCATCTCGTGGTTACCGAGTTATGAAGGATTGGTGGATACTCGGCCCGGATGGAAAGCGACTCTTGATGTTACCTCCTCCTTAACAGTCTTACACGGTGCAACGGGTGTGGAAGGGGCAGTTTCGTGTGCTGCTGCATCATGAACTATCAGAACCTGTTATCTTGGAGCTCGAGGTAGACGGCGACCTGTGATACTATCTGTAAAATTAATAATGTATCCGCCCCTGTGGGCTTCCATTGGCCGGGGTTTGCTCCTCAGTAGAGTGTCAGCACCCTCCGTGTAGAGTATATTGATGAAACCGAAAAATCGAGTGTCAAGGTGGGGTTCGGGTGGCTGGGGTTATGGTCTTCCCGGAAGCCCACGTTGGAGGCAATATACACATCCCGGCACAGTCCTGACAGTTCCTATTGGAAACTGAGTAACATCTCAGTTAGACTGATCCTCAGTGTGACGAACAAGGCTGAGGAGTGCCAGCGAATCAAAAACGTGTAGTAAGTGTCCGTATGACAAAACAAACATAAACATATGATCGGAAAGGTGAAATGTATCGACGCGTCCGTCGTTTTCAACAGTTCCCCGGAAGGTTCCAGATATTTGGGGTGGACTTGAAGACTGGGTTGTCCACCAGAAGGTTGTACTGGTCGAGCCGGAGTAGCTTCAAGTTCCAGCGGCCTCGACACCGGGTTTTGGCTTCCCGGGCGAAACGGTCCATGCAAGTTTCCCCCCTCTGAACATAAGGCTGGATTCCAGTGTACTCCTTGTGCGTCGGCCCGTGTTTTGCATACACAAATCTCGGTGCTCCGGGTGTGGTTGTGTATGCTCGATGCCGGAATTAGTCGGTCCGTCTATTATATCGCCTGCTAAAAGTCGCCGAGAGACTGGGCGGGAATCTGTGCAGCGGTTCGCACATCGCGATAACGGTTTCGTTTCAACGCTTAGGGATTCCTGAAATTCAGGACCCGGAGATGACGGAGACGACTTTGGCTCCTCTCGTTCCACACCTACTCACAGCGGATGGGGTTTTCGACCATTGCGTGCTTATGCGAAGCCAGTCAAACTGTGACGGCGACTCGTACACTTCCGGTCCGCAAGGGATAGCAATCGCAAAACTGGAAGAACTGCAGTATAAGTTTGATATCATCAACAGTGAGCACGGACTTTAGCTAATACGAATACATAAGCCTCGAGCTTCAGGACAAACGAAGGTCATCAATACGCGGTCAGGAATCTTTCTATCTTTTCCTGGTTTGTCATCACTCCCAGCTCGGAGCCCAAGTCAGGACGGTGGTGGGGGTCGACGTCGTAGTCACCATCCAAATCAGGGAAGTCTTTAAAATCTTGAAGAACGAGCCTGGTTAGAAGATACCCAATAATCACGACGGAAAGTTACCTGTGTGGATCAGTTTCTCGGCATCTTCCCAATCCATGGTCGGCAAGGCTCCCTGAGGTGCCCCGAGAGGATGTGAACTGGACTGGGCGGATTCGCCTGAAGCCGGAGGAGGGGGTTGATGGGAGTGTGTTGGCGACTGGAGATCGAGGGCTTGGAGGGGGAGTTTCCCGGAGGTTGAGAATCGCTCGGGGTCCCGCCCAGGCTTCCAAAGGATAGCTTCACGGAGTCTTTCAACCTCAGTAAGGATCTTCTGCGCTTCTTCATGTAGCGTCGCTCTCCACTCAGGGAGCTGGCGATCAAGGCGCCTCAACCGGATTGCAGCAGCGTGGTTGACAAGTATGGGGTTGAGGGCAACCTCGCGACTACCCCTGGAACTAAACGCGGGAAGACGGGGACCGGTGGGACTTCCTTCGTGTAGGGGTCCTTCACGTAAAAACCCATCAGAGGGGTAAAAGGCTGTGGGATGGCCGGTGGTGGGGTGCCTGATCACCACAGAGAAACCGTCAATCAGGATACGAGAAGGATGGAGAATGATTAGTTCATATTTCCCGGAGGTACCCTTGGTGGTGCTGGTCAACGCCATGCGCTCAAACGACGAAAACCCATCCTTACCTCGAACCAATCTACTTCCCGGTCTCGTCCAAGATCGTTCCCATGCCCAATGATCCAGTTGGCGCGTCGGAAGTTGTCCATGGTTAGACGGTAGCTGGCGACTTCGCTGTCTTGCACAGAAGGTGCGATGAGGATCGTCGCATAGGTGTCGTGGTGGCGGTGGAAAAAGGGGGATACTGGGTAAAGGCGCTCCATTAGAAGTCATTACGGATGAGAGGTGGCACCCGAAACCTTACACCAAGTCGTGTTGGAAGGGTGGTCCAGATTCCATGTGTCCCGATCTCCTTGCGGGATGACTTGCAGGGAGAGGAAGTACCCCTCCTAGCAGAAACGGACACATTAGGTTAGGTGGTCTGCAGGACGTACACAGGCACGAACCAATGCTTTCTTTTCATCATCGCGGCCCTTGTGGCGGATTTCAGGCACCATATGCGCGCGTTCGTTAGTGACATCAACGATTCCGGTGATCAAGTCTCCTTCTCGAAGACTGATGCAACGTTGAGTGGAAGCCTCCGACATGCCACTGCTTTTCCCGTCCTCGATGCTACATACGGCCTGAATAAACGGGCCCTCATCGTCGTGCAAGGGGGGGATAGTTGCGAATTTAGTTTGCGAAGCGTGCTGGTCACTGGTGCGGAAGTAAGCCATGATGGGACACCACTGCGCAGCAAGTTCCGGCCGGGCCCGCCATAAATCGACGCAGTCTCAGTAGTGTTGGGGGCAGTTTGCTGCCAATCTGCCAAAACGGCAGCTGCCTGGTGTATTGCCTGGCTGGCAACTGGCAAGATTGAGAGGGGGGTTGGCAGGCGGTGGCAGGATATACTAAGCGCCCGTTCGGCTATGTTAGACTGCGTCTGAGCTAGAGTCCCGTATTTCATAATTTGCCCTCCTCCACTACGCTACACATACACCTCGATGACGGCCGGCCAAAAACTCGACAAATTTGATGCCCAACACTTCTCGAAAATGGGGACAGTGAACCCCCGGACGAACAGGTGGAAAATGAAATGCAACTACTGCGTACCGGACACCGTGGTTGAACACCGTGAGGTGAGGTGCACGGAACACCTCAACAAACACGAGCTGTGTCCCAACGCCCCAGAACCCGTCCGGAAAGAAGCATTACGGCGACTTGCGACAAGGCACGGCGTTCTCTCACCCACACCTATCGACGAGCTCGGAACACCATCAAATCCTCATGTCGTGGGAGACGAGGAATTCTAGGAGGCGAAATACATAGATTAGGGGTGTGCCGTATAAAATAGACCATTTTTTAAATTCTGCCGGCCTGCCACCCGCTGCCAACCCCGGCAGAACCCGCCGAAACTGCCAACCTGCCTAGCACTTTTTTTTTTAGAAACTGCCCCCAACACTAAGTCTCAGTCACAGGGTTCCGAGACATTTCTCTTCCTCTCGGTCTGTACAAAAAATAAAAGTCACAATTACCGTAAACGCAAATAAGTTCCCGGGACTGAAAGGACTGGGTCTTGTAGTTTTTTCATTTGCCTCCGTCCTGCAAAAAACGAGCAAAAGCAGGCAGTCACGTGATACGCTCCCAGGATCACATGTATGCTGTCCGGAGTGTGCCGACTCAAGCGCCCATCTGGCAAGTGCGAGTGCGACCAGCTGATGTTCATCTGGCTCTACAGACTTATCCCGGGGAGCGTAAGCTCTAAAATTGACTATGTAGTTTATAATATGTGTATATAACCCTACTATACAAAAAAAATTGGACCTCGGTGACATGTTGGCTAAGTTAACAACTCTTGAATGCGAGACAAGTTTGAACAAGGGGCGTCCGGGCGTTCGAAGGCCAGCCAACCATGTAATTTTTGCGTGATTATGACGACCCTTCCTTTCTAATCATCTCGCGACACTGTTCCCGTCTCTCACCTCATTAACAGTGCCAAAGAAAGGCTTCCGTGTGACCTCGCCTATCGTATGTCTCAAACCAGGCCGGTGTGGCATGGTTCTGCTATTTTTCCTTTTTCGGCAGGGCCTCTGCATTATGTACTACTTGTCTTGTATTTTTTACGACACCGTAGCCACACTAATGTAACTTGTATTGATTGTATCCCTCAAATGTTTGGACATCTCGCGAACTCGTTTTCCAACACGCTCTCGATTGAAATGTCGATTTTCACGTCCCGGGTTCTGCCGCTCGCCGGCCCTATTGCCTTGTACATCAAAGATACAATAAAGAGATCGCGGGGTGCACAAATTTGAGTTATCATGGTAAAATATCTTGTGCCTGCCGGGTTCATGGCGGCTTGCTGGAGTCTGGTTGGGGTAGGGTCCTGTGCGGAACTCCCCGGGGTTTCTAACTAACTGTTAGTAACCGCCGTGGTCCATTCCTAACAGGAATTCTAACCAGTTACTAACACCAATCCTAACCTAACATACCTGCGCTGATTCTAACAGCTATTTTGTGTTGACAGTGCTAGGAATAGTCGTAAACCCACAACAACACGGCCATCACCTATTCTCCCACTCCTCAGTTGGTTCACAATCCTCATCATCGCTTGAGTCAATGACCACGAAGTCGACAGTTTGCTGTCTCGCCTTCGCATAGACCTCTTCTTCAATATAATAGAAAGCGACTACTGGCCGCTTCAAGGTAGACTATTTGATATTTGGACACTTCGTTACTACGCGTATATAAACTCTTCCGCCCCCGATTAACGTAACGCGGGTGGCCTCGAGCCGCTGGGATAACCGATGTTAGTGACAGGCCGTTTGAGCCCCCACCTTCCGCGCAGTTAGTAACTAGTTAGTAACGCTGTTACTAACATGCCAGTTAACAACTTGGGCATTCCGCACGGAACCCTAGGTTGGGGGTCGAATAGCTTCGATTGCAGGCCGGGCAGGAGTTATCATCTGGGATTAATTGTTACATGTGGTGAGGGACAGCGGCAACAGTGGCGGTGGCGACAGCGTGACGTTTTTCGGCAGTACCGGGCAAGAGGGTCTCGTTAACTCTGCGAAATCAATTCACCATTGTGGACAATTCTAAAATTAAGACGAGACAAGGACTTACCGTCGGAGACACTGAGTTTCAGCTTTAGCGTGCTGAAACCTCATGGAGAGTTGACTTTGGGTCATCTCATGGTACTTGATCCAGTGGGTGGCGGCGCGATCGGGAAGAGAAACCTTGCTGGACTTGTAATTCGAGACAGGAAGAGAGTCCTTGAGGCGGCGGTAACCCTCCCGGAATTCATCAAGCCCGCGCTACTCCGATTCGATACGCTGACGATAGATCTCCTCCCTGTGACTCGATGGGCCGGTTTCATGGAAGGGAAGAGTGACGAGCTGGAAATCGTCATCATCATCGGAACCGGAGGTCCCAGATCTCTTCTTGGTGCGATCCCTGGTCGCACGGGACGGGGGCTGAGCGGTGGGGTATTATCAGGGGAGGGGGAGTGAACGGGTCCTCGACTGCACCTTCTTGATTGCATGCTGTCGGGGGATAACTTTCCGGGGCCAAGGTTGGAGAGATGGAACCAGGAGAAAGCGAGGTCGAGGTCGCTGAATGAGTATGCGGCCGGCATAACGAGCGTCGCACGGAAGGTTGGCGGAAAAGTCAAGAACATTCGTCATCGGAAGAGGTCCAGCTGGGCCCAACTCGCTGGTTGCTTTGCAATAGGCGATCTCTGCCATGTATTCCCCATTGATGGGAAAGATCGAAGAGAAAGGTTAACGGGCCAGAACGCGAGAACTCTAGGCCACGGCCCCAGGCTTATCCGCAAGGTACATACCACGCTTACGCGCTGGATACCATGCTTACGCAATGGTATAAACACCGTCGGCTCAAGTTGATCGTTGAGATCCGGCGGGGAACAGAGACACAGCACGAGACCTTCTGATTATCTCCCAACACCGAGGAGTGCGAATAGAGTAAGGTCTGAGAGAGAAGGGAGGGTCACGCACAGCCAGCCGTTTGGCATCCGTTCGCCCGATCGTTGTAGAGCCAACGAAGAGGAGGGACTTAATCAGATACCCTTATCTGCAATCACGAAAATGCGAAATGAAGACCCAAATCCTCTCGCAGACGATCAGGGGCACCACCCATGAGCGGTCGGGATGGTTCACCAGGGGTTGGGCCGGCCGGGGGCGGTCTTTGCCTCGCCGCCTGTGTGCCCGTCCTCCGTGCTGGATAAACGACAATTGGACCCGGGTTGTGCCTGCGTGCCTCGAATCAGCCTTTGAGGGTCTCTTCAGATCCTTCACCGGCCCAGGCCTCTTGGCATCGTGATCGAATCCAGGTTCGCGACGAGCACCGTTGATCTCATGAGGGTCGATCGCGAAACAAACGGCGTGGTCAAGGGGGATTCACGGCACGACAAATCTCGAAGGAAAGTACCAGAGGGCCGTAGGAGCTGATGGTCGAGCTTCGCGCCGTTTGTTCATCTGCATCAGCAGTCGTTATCGATAACAGCAATAAACCTAAAATGGCGAGTAGGGCACCAACAAATATCGTAATCATTAAGAATACATACATACATCAACAAAACAAACATCCAACACCTGACCGTGAACACGGCGCGAGGGTGTGGGTACCGTCGTCGTCAAAATAACCGAGAGAGGTGAGATCGTCCAACCGTCGTCCAACCGTCCGCACCCTAAATCAATACGGACCCCTGGCAATTTGTCAAAAACCCGAAGGGTGACACACGGTCACCGCGAGTTTTGGGAGGCAACTGATGAGTTCGACGGCCGCAACAACGGGGTGGTTTCCCCAGGCGGAGACGGGAGTCCAGATCCACCCTCGTCCAGGTCGAAAGAAGAATTTGAAACAATTTCGTCCGCCGGCGATGGTTGATAATCTGCATGATCTCTCGTAACATCCATCTTACACACCGGACACTAAAACCCAATTCAAAATCCCGTTAGCCGCACTCTCATAGGAACAAATGCGACAAGCGGAACAACGCAATGGGCGAAGACGAGATAACAAGAGGGCGCTCACCAGCTTCTTCCGATTGATCAACCAATCATCGATCTCGTTCATATGGAAAACGTGCTCGCAAGGCAGCACCCTTACTTTATCTCCAACTGCAAACTCTTCTAGACAGATTGCGCATTCCGCCTGGGTCGCGTACCACGGCAGGTGGGTTCGCGAGGAGCCCTGTTCGACTCTGTCCAATTCGTCATCCCCCTCGTTACTGGCATTGATGGTCAAATTATTGTTCAGAGAGGGATCGGTGACGTCCCCAGTTTTTGAGGGGGTATCGGTGTGGGGTGTGCCATCGGCTTTTTCCCATCTCGTACCGTTCCAGACGCGCCATGGGAGGTTCTTGACTATATCTTCCGGTGCTCGATCGCGTTGAGCAGCGCGCGACGCGCGGACGCGATGCACGAGGAGCGTGATGAGAGTGAGGAACGATGGGAGGAGGAGAATCACAATAAATGTCACAATCGGTCTTGGGAATAAGGTTCGTTGAGAAAGCCAATGTCCGTTTAAGGTGATCGCATGTGACGCAATGGACGGTGACTTACGAGTACCACTCCCACGCGCTCGCCTCAGTGCTCAGAAGTAGGGATAATGTCCTGAGACCATTGTGAGAAGTGTTCGATGCTCCGATGAGAGAATATAGCTCGATGTAGTCCGAATAGCGAATGAACGTTGCGGCAATTTTCACGTCTGATGCGTCCTCTGAAACCCATTCCAGCACGTCAGCCATCCAGAACGGATCATGGAAAGGATAGGGATATACACACCAGGACTGTACATGTTGACCAAAGAATCCGGGTTTCCGTAAAGATCCGGATTATCACCTCCAACAACAACGGCTTTGGCACCCAGCCGCTGCGCCTCCCTCGCTTTGTCGACAAACTGGCACCCTCCTCGTTGTACAAGCGCAATCCAGGGATCATTCGGATCCGGTTCGTAAGGGCCCCCCACACAGACCTTCGGGCAACCCAAGTTGTCCGGAGTATCCATCGGTATGTCACTCACGAGACCTTCCTTCTTCGAATTTCCACTCCCGCCGGAACCCTCAAAAACCCCACCCACGCTATCTACTGGACTACCCGTGTCATCTTTTTCGCAGGGGACAGTGAAGGCATCGAGGGGGATGACATAACCCAACAATGGTTCTTCCAAGTTGAGACCGAAACTGGCTGGTCGGGCGGTGAAGGTGATGGGAGGGGACCGGTCGACGATGGACACGCTGCTGTCAAGGCCCCACCAAGAGAAGAATACTCCACGTTCGGAGCTTTGGGTCCCCACTTGGGAGAGACGGGACAAGAGGTCGTCGCGGATCGGAAAGGCGTGTGCCAGAAGGGGTGATGAGGAGGTCGAGGGGAGGCCGAGGAAAGATGGAGAGAAGGAGAAGGGGAAAACCCAGGGCAGGAGGAAGGAGAAGAGTAGACGACTTGGAGTGGGAGTCGTGATCATCGCACTGTGCGGCTTTACGATGTCTGATATCAAGAGAGGGCGCTGGTACAAAGAGCCGAGGGACGCTCTTAAATTCCTAACGCAACTCGGGGGAACTCGCAGGCCAGAAGGAGAAAAAGAACTAGGCTGGGCTGGGGGGAAGGGAATCAACTCTGGGGGAGGATGCGTGCGTCCAGTCTGGAGCACCGTTGCCCACCGCGGATTCGGCAATTGCCGTCACCACTTCCAGCCTATGGCAAAAGTCCAAAAGTGACCTCTCAAAGAAAATCTCGGTAGCTAGGCGGGGCCAGACCAGACCCTCACTACGAGAAAGGCTGATCATAAGTGTGACGGAGGAATCCCTCAAGGGGGCACCACCATCGGCGGAGGGCAGATTTATTGGACAACTTCTTAAGTGGAACTCTGTAGGCGTACGACACGCGTCTATCTGAACCTGAGGTTGGATTCCGGCCCACAGCCAAGCGCCGACGAAACTGTAAAGAGGGAGTGACGAACTGGAGCTCCCCCTCCTCTAAACTTGAGGCTGGACTCCAGCCTACTCCCTGTGCCTTGGCTCGTGTTTTTTTATTCATCTCGATGCTCTGGTTGTGGTCGTGCATTCTTGACATCGGAATTAGTTGGTCCATCTATCATCTCCAAAAAGCCACCAATGGACTGGGTGGGAATCTGCGCAGTGAACCCCACACCACGATAATGGTTTCATTCCAACGCTTAGGAATCCCTGAGATTCAGGACCCGGGGACGACGCAGACTTTAGCTCGTCTCGTTGCGCGCCCACTCACACCGGATAGGGTTTTCGACTATTGCGTGTTTATGCAGAACCAGTCAAACTGCGACGGGGACTCGTAGGCTTCCGGCCCGCAAGGCACAGTAATCGCACAACTGGGCGAACTGCAGTATAAGTTTGGTATTATCAGCAATGAGCACGGACATTAGTTAGTACAAATACATAAGCTTCGAGCTTCAGGACAAACGAAGGTCATCAACCCGCGGTCAGGAATCTTTCTATCTTTTCCAGATTTGTCATCACTCCCAGCTCGGAGCCCAAGTCAGGACGGTGGTAGGGGTCGACGTCGTAGTCACCATCCAAATCAGGGAAGTCTTTAAAATCTTGAAGAACGAGCCTGATTAGAAGGTATCCAATACTCACGATGGAAAGTTACCTGTGTGGATCAGTTTTTCGGCCTCTTCCCAATCCATGGTCGGCAAGGCTCCCGGAGGCGCCACGGGAGGATGTGAACTGGACTGGGCGGGTTCGCCTGAAGCCGGAGGAGGGGGTTGATGGTGGTGTGCTGATGACTGGAGATCGAGGACTTGGAGGGGGAGTTTCCCGGAGGTTGGGAATTGTTCGATGCCCTGCCCAGGCTTCCAAAGGACGGCTTCATGGAGCCTTTCAACCTCAACAAGAACCTTCTGCGCTTCTTTATCCAGCGTTGCTCTCCACTCAGGGAGCTGGCGATTAAGACGCCTCAATCGGATTGCAGCAGCGTGGTTGACAAGTATGGGGTTGAGGGTAACCTTACGACTACCCCTGGAGCCAAACGCGGGAAGACGGGGACCAGTGGGGCTTCCTTCATGTAAGAATCCATCAGAGGAGGGGTAAAAGGCTGTGGGATGGCCGGTGGTGGGGTGCTTGATCACCACAGAGAAGCCGCTGGTCAGGATGCGAGTAGGATGGAGAATGATAAGTTCATATTTTTCGGGGGCGCCCTTGGTGGCGCTGGTCAACGCCTTGCGTCCAAGCAAGAGCGAAAACCCATCCTTACCCCGAACCAATCCCCTTCCAGGCTTCGTCCAGGATCGCTCCCATGCTGTGCGATCCAGTCGGCGCCGGACGTTGTCAAGGGTTAGACGGAGTCTGATGAGTTCGCTGTCTAGCGCGGAAGGTGCGATGAGGATCGTCGCATAGGTGTTGCTTTCTTTTCGTCATCGCGGTCCTTGTGGCGGATTGTAGGCACCATATGCGCGCGTTCGTTGGTGATATCAACGATTCCGGTGATCAGGTCTCCTTCTCGAAGCTCGAAGACTGGTGCAACGTCGACTGGAAGCCTCCGACATGTCACTCCTCGAGTCCTGGTTCCCGATGCTACACTCGGCTTGGAGAAACGGTTGTTCATCATCATCTACGGCGGGGATATTTGCGAATTTGTATTGCGAAACGTGTTGATCGCGGAAGAGAGCCATGATGGCCATGCCCACGGACGTTTCCTTCGGCGGATATGCCCGGCGATCTGCTCGGATGTCCGGGACGCCCCGGGCCAGGGAATCGCAGTTTTGAACAGCTTTGGGGCTGCTGGGTCGAACGGAGCGTTGGATCTGGAGGAGTACACCACCGAGGCTCTTCCGGGCACCTTCGACGATTCCCCACCCGCCTTGACACGATCTTATCCCATCGTCTTTGGCTTTTCTGCCGAGACTCCGGAAGCCGTTGAAGAGCTCCATCTACTCCGTTCCATTTCTAAACTCACGACCCCTTCCTTCCGGGACCTGGCGTACACATCGACGGCTCGTCGACAGCTATACCCTCACCGTGTGTCCATCACCGCAGATTGCCTTGACTCTCTTACCACCAGTCTCGAGTCGGCCGTCCCTACCCAGGTGGTTCCGGTCGAGAAGGTTGCGTTCGTCTTCTCCGGCCAAGGCGTCCAGCATCTCGGGATGGGAGGACGGCTGCATTGGACAAACGAGGTGTTTCGGTCTCACGTTTACGAGTGTCAGAGGATCTTGGAGGGGTTCAGCATTGGGAGCAGTTTCTCAAAAAAAACTGCTAGGCAGGTTGGCAGTAGGTGGCAGGCTGACAGATAAAAAAACGGTCCAGCCCCTACGGTACACCCCTAATCTACATGCTTTGCTTCCCAGAACATGTGGTAATCTCGTAGAATATCCTGTCAGCAGGGTCCCAGGTGCCGGGTTGCTCAGCATGATCATGATACGCGGGCAACTCCGTCGTCGACGTCGTCTCCCACGACATGATGATTTGATGGTGTTCCAAGCTCGTCGATGGACGTGGGTGAAAGAACACCGCGCCTCGTCACAAGCCGCTGTAATACTTCTTTCCGGACGGGTTCCGGGGCGTTGGGACACAGCTCGTGTTTGGAGAGGTGTTCTGTGCACCTCACGGTGTTCAACCACGGTGTCCGGTACGTAGTGGTTGCATTTCATTTTCTACCTGTTTGTGAGGGGTTCACTGTCCCCACTTTCGAGAAGTGTTGGGTGACGAATTTTTCGAGTTTTTGGCCGACCGTCATCTGAAGTGTATGCGTACGCATAGAGCAGGGGTTAGCAGCTCGTGCAGATTGGCAGCGAACTGCCCCCAACACTGCGAGCACCCCTCCCAGCGTCGAAAGAACCCCTCACCGTGACCACGATGTCGGCAGTGAAGACGCCCACATCCTCGTTGACAGGTACTTCTGCGAGTCACATTCAATGTTTCATTTAATAACCGTGTTGTTTTAACACCGCTATAGCGAGTGAACTACTTGTTAATCAACTTTGGTACCGAACCAAAGCCAAAACTGAACGGTTCTTCCTCTGGCTTTTCTGTGGAGGTACCCCGGAGGCGTCTGCAGAACATTCATCCCCGTCCACCGAGCTCCCACAAGTGCTCGTAGAAATGGTTATCGCCTACTTCATTTACGACACGTGCAGCCTCCTTGCGTGCTCCATGACATGTTACTCGTGGTACATTGCTGCCGTCCCCTATCTTCATCACTCCATTACAACCGATGACCACGACTTCCACTCGAGCAGGAAGTACTGGTGGCCCAGACCGCTCCAAAAATTGTACGAGCTCGGTCTGCTTCCACTCGTCAAACGACTCCGGATTCGCCTTACAATTCTCATTATATCGGGTTCGGTCCCAAACGGCTTGGCAGGCGTACCCTACGCTACTTCTCCGCACTTACGAACCTCCAGGAACTTGGAATAGACTACCTTCAGGTATCCGACTTTATGCCAACCATCCGACAGTGCTTCGGACACCTCTCATCAACACTTCGGTTCCTTGCCCTCAAAGAGCCCAATGGCTCTTGCCGACAGATCTTGTATTTCATCGGACTCTTCCCAAACCTCCAAGACCTCAAGCTCCATTACCGCATCCCAACGGATGAACAGGAGAGCACAGCTGACGCAACACTTGTTCCCCTCTCCACTGCTACCCCCACTGCGAGGACGGTTGACACTCACGTGTTTCACAAGAGAGAACCTTGTGAAGGAGATGGTTGCCCTTTTTGGGGGGCTCCGTTTCCGTCATATGGACCTCTTCAGGGTGAAGTGTGTGCGGCTCTTTTTAGACGCATGCACAGAGACCCTGGAGACGTTGAGGTTGTACCCAACTGACCCGTATGGTGAGGGATTTCTCAAAGGAGAAGAGAACGAACTGAAGTGAACAATTTATAGCGAACAACCACACGTTGCTTCAACATTTCAACTTGTCGCAGAACAAGTCCCTTCGGACGCTCGAGACCACAGTGGAATCAATTAATGCCGCTAAAAACACCGCATCCAACTTCCTCAAAACTGTGCTCTCCTCCGTCACATCTCCTGCACCCCTTGATGACATTATCATCTATCTGGACCTTGACCTCGGCGGTATACCCGCATCATGCCGCGTGGCCTGTAAGTCGAATTCGGAACCCATTTATTTCCCCCAATCCACACCAAAGACAACGGACGGGGATGCCCTGGCACACCAACACCAACTCAGGGTGTTCCACGGGATGCACAACGTGCGGTACTTTCGCTTGGTGCTTTGCGCGGATGTTTCTGGTCGTATGGTGGAGCACGCCATGGAAACACTGGAGCGCATCGTGGAGGGGGGAATAGATCACCTCCCATCCAAACCGGTGATCGTTTCTGAGAGACGCACAATTCGTACTCGTTACGCCGATCATAATATGGGCTGGCCAAGGGAGTGGTTCGTTGTCGCTAGCGCACTGTGATGTAGGCGAGGGGGCTCTTTGACATGTAAAGGTCAATGTCTTGCCTCTCCGACTTTATCGCTGTTTGTGGACCCCATATAATCCGTTGCATTGCATTGATGAATTCCCTATAGTTTAGTTTCGCGATTGTCCTTGGTCTTCGCGGATGTGAATGATATATTCGTTCGAGAGTTGACACCCCATCCAAGTGATTCGCGCGTTAATGTTGGGTGTCTAGATCCCCTCCCCCCACCTCAGATTTCCGACAGCGAATTGAAGTTCCCTGTGCCATCGGTCCTGACGCAGGGGAGCATCTCGCTATCCGTCGAGGGCATTGTGGCACACCTCAACGCACCTGGTGAGGAACACAGCCAAGTTGTGAGGGTCAAATGATTGCGAGGTCAAGATGCAATTGTTCTCGAGGCGCGCGACGACGTGGTCGAGGGCGTTCCGGAAGGCTAGCGTATCCACCGTACAATCGTATCGGTCTTGCGGGAGCAATTCTCCGGCAGCTTCGACATGCGGTTTCGGTTTCTTGGGCGACAGCATACGCGCTATTTCAAGAGAGGGGAACTGCCATGTGTGGTTCGCGATCTCACTCGTTGTGTCGCCCTTCGATTCACTCTGAGTTTGAGAGTAGTACGATGAGCGTTCGGAGCACCGATAAGGGGAGGAAGTAGATGTCATGCCGGGAGTGGATCCGAGTTCACATGGTTTTGATGGGGATCGTATGGACAAAAACTTGAACTTGAGGCGAATTCCAGCCCACGAAAACTCAAGCTAGCACGCAGCGCTCCATGGCAGGAGTCTGGCGCCCCCGAGGCAATGCACAGTATAAGTATAGGGCATAGGACAAGCGACAGGTACTAGGCGCCCCACGCTCGGGGTGGTTCAGCAGCTGAATACAACACGTCGGAGACGTGACTACGCATATATTCCATCAGCTTGGGGCGGCGGGATGTCGCACGCCGAGTGCCAACGAAGCTACAAATAGTGGGTGATGAAACCAGGGGCTATGGCAAGCGTCACGGTCAAAACGCCCAAACGTCAAGGACCAGGAGATAAATCCCACAACCGCAAGACCCTGGACCCAACCCTGGGAACTATCGTCTTTGTAACACCTGAGCCAGTTCTTTCCGTAATCTACGCTCCAATAGTGCACTATACCGTCAGCCAGTTAGTCCGGGGATGGATGAAGACACGGTTGCGGTGACGATCCAACACTCACCATGCTCCAAGACAGGCTCCCAAACACACAATCCCAACCGCAATATGGTTTCTCTGAGGCAAGATCATCGGCGGGAGGTCCTCATACGCTTTCCAACTCCACCTCGTTACCAAATAAGACCAACTAAACGCTCCGATTACACCTCTCGGAGGCACGACGGCACCCAACCCAAAATTCACACCTCTCTCTCCAAAATACCTCCTCACGAACGTCCAACAATACACAACCCTCAAAAATAGGTTCAACACGTTCGCGTAGACCAATCCAGAATCCCCGAATCCAAGTTGATTGAATAGGTACGCGGCGAAGACGAAGATGATAGAGAAACCAATCATCCATCGGCTCTGGTTTCTTAACTCGGATGGGGTGGATGCGGAGGCGAAGAACGCCTCTAGGATACCGTTGAACGCCATCATGGGAATGTAAAAGACATAACTCCGGAGGATAGACGGCGCTGATGTGTTTTGGAAACGCGGTGGGAGTAGGAGGGTGGTTGCGATTGAAAGGTATGGGGGACCAAACGTCACTAGCAGCAGCAAGAGATGTGTAAAGAGGAGTAAAAGGGACGAAAGAATTTTGGATGCGTTGTCCAGGGAGGCATTCCGTGCAGTGTCACCACTGTCGCCATCTTCACCTTTCGGTTCTGTTGCCTTCGGGGAAGACGAAGGTAGTAATTTGGAGAAATAAAGCCTCGAGGTCTCCTCGATAGGTTGGAAGATAATGCGTGCCACCAACGAGCCTGGTGGTCACCACATTAAAAGGTGGACATCAACAACAGCCCCGATTCATTCACCGACAAAATTCAACGCACCATAATTAGACGCGATGGCGTATCCACCCTGGTCTTCCAAGGGGCTCAATCGTGAAACCAGGAATTTATCGCCCTCAGTCAGGAAGTGCTTGACGACAGACTGCCCGGTCATCGCGATTGACAGATTCAATAAGTCGGCATCGAAGTACGATGTCGCGGTACTATTTGCATTCGAGTTTGGAGAGATGATGGATTAGATGGTGAAGAAAACCCGTAGAGGGGAAGCACTCACTTGCCATGCAACTCTGTCCGGACACGTTTTGGGACGTAGCTGATGCCACCCCTGTACGCTGCCCAAAACACGACCAACAGCGATAGACCGTATGCCGCCTGACCGACAGCAAAGGCCACCAAAGCCCATTCACCGGATGCAAACGCAAGAACGAGGAACGTGACGACCGACTTCGACACGACAGCGGCGCCCTCAGCCCGTACCCTGACATTCAACCTGAGTTCATTCTGGGCTCGAATGTAGAGCGGTTCGGAAAGGAGTTCGAGCACTGCCGCAACCACGTAAATGGTGACGCTGGGGTAGAAATGGGGTTGTGATGCGGTCGTCCTGGATGCGAATTGAACATAAACCAAAGCGGTTAGTCCGGAGATTGGGACACCAAGGAACACGGGGATGAGAGAAATGTTCTCCACCAGCGCTACGTTTGAATCCTTCTTCTTCTCGCTATCGACTGAAGACCGGAGCAACGCATTCCTCACTCCTTCTCGAGAGAGGAACAGGATGGTGGACAGCAAGAGCTCGAATTGGATCGCAGCGGTGCCGAACGTTTGAGGCGTCGCGAGGCGCACGAGTGCCTGATTGAGCCCGAAGGTGAACACTCTGGAGAACAGCTGGAGGAGTACGAGGGAGGAGGCATTGGCGAGAGAGCTTTTTCCGAGTTGTACGCTCATCGGAGATGATCGACCCGGCCAAATGACCTTTTCCCTTCCCGCAAACACCCCCGAACAAGTCATGCCCGAGACGACGGTGAACCCCGTCATTGAGAGTTCTCTCTGGGCATACCAGGTCTCTCTCCTACTCTCACGCAAATCACAGGAAAAACTGACGCATATATTCTTCTCGGCAAAGGCGACCGATGTTGTCAAGCTCGACGATGGTTCCCTCAAACAAGCTGCCAAACTGGTAAGAAAAAGCACCGTCGCTCCATCATTCGGTTATCATATCACGTAACAAAACCTCAAACATTCCATTCAGATTCACAACAGGATGCTAGCGGAAGGGTACAACCCTCGGACGTGGCGGACGCACCCCCTTCACATGCTCCCACCGGAAGCAGAAGAATTCTCTTGGGATGATCCGAGAACAACCGCGTCGTTGGACTGGATTTTCCTGATCTCCAGCCTCAACTTTAGTTTCTGGTCTGACAAACGTAGCTCGGAGCGGTACGGCGTCCAGTGGCGGGAATCCCGGACATCCGGAGATAAAGATGGAGAGAGGGTACAGGTGTTTACTGGATACCGCAGCCTGGTCGCTGCAATCAACAGAGGTCTCTCTTTTTTTGGAAGTGGTTTTTTGAATGATCGTTTCCGACGTTAGGCTCGCCTTTTCGACTCTTCCCCGCTGCTCCCAAACCCGTGCGGGTATCTTGGTCGTGAAAAGCATTGGAAGAAGATATCCCGGTTATTCACCCCGAGTTCTACTCGACCTGTCCGGACGAGACGATCGCGCATATATTCCGTCCTGCGCCTCGATCTAAAGAGCCAATTCCCCTTCTGAAAGAACGAACAGCGATCATACGCGAGAACGGGCAGATACTCGTAAAGGTGAACGACGCTCTCGGGAATCGATTGCTGCATTGGTTCCTGCTCATTCTTGTTGACCAGAATTACGGCGGCTCGTTCGCGAACCTCATCCGAGAGCTTCAACAGGAGAAGCCGAAGCTGTCCGCACTAGACGTCGTGTTAAAAGTCTTTGAGGTTTTCCCGTCGTTCAGAGATGTAACCACCTACGAAGGGCGGAAAGGTCAGTTATAAGACCTTTCCCCTCCGCTCTTCCCGCCTGACGCACCCGCTTTCAGTGTACTTCCTCAAACGGGCCCAAATATTGGTAGCTGAAACATGGGCAGCGTTCTTTCCCTCTCCGTCATTGTCCAACCAAATACCCCACCCCATATTCCCAGGTGGAGGGATCCACCAATTGACTATGTTCGCCGACTACCGCGTCCCACAAATCCTCCACCACCTCAGAATCCTCACATACCCACCTTCCCTCCTCACCCTCCTCGAATCGGGACACTATTTCGAATATGGGTCCAAGGAAGAAGTGAGCATCCGGGCTGCAAGCATTGTCGCAGTCGAGCGAGTTCGAGATGAGATCCTCGCTCTTCGACACCAGGACAAGGGGACAGTTGGTGCGGCGACTATGGGAGGAGAGTGCGGGGCAGATGTGCCCATGAGCAGCGTGTTGATTGATTTCTATCTGTGGGACGCCGCAAAGCGGATTGAGGAAGGTGGGGAAATTGCCGTGGCGACACACAGGACTCGGAGCATTTGGTATTGAAATTTATTAGAAGGTGCCAAGTGCTGGGTACTTGGCACGGATATTAGGAGCATATTTCTGTACTAGGGGGATGTCGCCTTCGCGTACGAATACCGGGCGGCCTATAAAAGCCAGAAAAATGAGCACGCCATGAACATCTGGATGTTCATGGATTCCTCATGGTCACAGGACCTCACTTTGGCCTCGCCTTCCCCTCAATAAATCGAAAGTTCCGCCTCTTCGGTGGAACGTACTCCCCTCCGATAGTATTCAAGATCTGTTCCTCCTCGAGGGTTTCGAGTCTGACCCAACGTCCCTTATCCTCCTCAGTCTCGCTCCCCCATATCGCACCGAGCGAGGTCTTTTCGTGGGGCGCATCGGAAGTCTGGAACCGGGAAATAGATTGGGAATCGGGTTCCCATTCCCACAGCCCCCATTCGTTGAGGTAGAGACCAGATTGGACGGCTTTTCGTGTACAGGCGAAAAAGTAATATCCGTCGCCTGTAAGGACGAGCATCGCAGAGCCTCGGGATTGTTTGGGAACGTACCTACGCAACGAAGAAAAAGGTGGAATCAATGGTTACATCCTAAAAGCGGCTTCAGAGGATGATACGTACGTGATATTCACCCGATGGAAATCCCCATCCAGCCTCCGAATACCATCGATCCTTTCCTCCCTTGACTCCCAGGACATACCTTTCTTCGGCACCCTCACCCACCCCTGCCATAGATTCATCCCCGGAGTAGTCGTGTCACTCACCACACCAAGATCTTTCAACGGCATGACGATCTTGTTCAATAACACGCTCGTGGCCTGCTCTTCAAGCCTCATGTAATACTGTGAGAACGGGAGCTTTGTTCGCGTGGGAATGTGTGAGTTGGGAAGTTTCAGGGTGGATGGGTGTGGGGGAGCCGGGATGGGATCGGTAGTGGATTCGTCGACGATGAGGAGCTCAATGGGTCCTGCGAAGGCAGGTGCTTCCCTCCGGCTATTCATCCCAAAGCGTCAGCTCGAAGGAGCTGTTGGTTACCAGAGACAGGCTTACTAGTCACCAGCAATGATGACTTCGTATCCATCCATTGGTATGAAATGTTTGCAAAACTCCTGTGTACGTCGGTCGGCTTGAGCTTGTGATCCAAGCGAATGGGGGAAATAGCAACGGACCATAATCGCTTCTGCATTCTCCCTCGGCACCGGTGGCCTTGAATGGTTAATATACTTCAAACCCATCTTCGCCCTGGGAGACAACATCCGCTTATACTTCTTGAAGTGGAGTTTTGGGATCGTATCGCACCCGGCGTCGTACAAAGCCTCCGCACCTCTCATCCTGGGGTTGACATCAACATGGGGGGGACTTGTGAGGAGGGAGATTGACTGACGGACCCTACTCCCGGAACGGTCATGAGCGTCTTGACAACTCTGTTCCTCATGATAATTTCTTGAGGGTTTTCGGGCGTGGAGGGTTCCGGAGGAGGTTCCTGAACAGCAAATATTTAGCCTCTCGCATGTAGTTGAAGGCGTGGTCTTAGCCCACGAACTTCGTGACCCAAGAACACGTTGATCCGACTCCTGATGCCTGGTCCAACACCCTTGACCTGCGGAACAGAAACAAACTCAACCACTGACTCCGTGAACGATGACATGGGAGGAGAAGGACACACGTTCACGAGCTCATCACCGTGTTGAACCTTAAAGCTCAATTTCTCAATGGCGGCGGCTGCTTTTGAAAACGACTGAAGCTTGTGACGGTTTCTTGTAGCGGATGCTCTCTCCTTCTCTGCAGCTATCCATCAGAACCGGAGAACCGAAAAGCCCAAGGGTCAGAACAAAGGCAGTTGTGGTCGCCAAAAGATAGAGTTCGGGCGACGCACAGTCACTGAGGAGGTTGAGGATATCCTCATTCGCGCCGGTGGTATAGAACCGCCTCGACGCGTAAGCAGCAGTAGAGGGGGAAAATCCAAAGACGAGGCTGGCGGTCGCGCGACGCGTCCATGAGCACTTTGCCAGGTTCTGGAACATTGCCGCGTGAAGGGCGAGTGATGACGATGAAGAACGCAGGTGGCTTGGGCGCTTTCTTCGAGCCGATCGAGCCGATACACAAGCACGAACCTGCGGACGACCACTTACTACGAGATATTCGATGGGGCGATAAAACCCTGCCTCAGGCAGGATTGCACCGTAGCCTTGCTCATGGCGTCAAGACAGATCTTGGAAATACCGACTGTTGCGAAACTCGGGGGGGTCGTCTCACTGTCATGGCGTGGACCTACTTCATCAGGCCTCTCCATAACACCACATGCTCGACGCTGTTCTTCGAAGATACCCCTCGGTCCCACAACCAACCATACGCGTCGGTGGGAATGCGCCACGGAGCTCGAGGGTTCCGAGTCAAATCGGACGGCATTACACGCCCCAACTGCCACCAGTAATACTACTCCTCAACCGCTTCAACCCCTCGGTCTCGATGGCGGAACCACTGGATCGCAGCGCGTCGCAACTTGGAGTTCTCACGCACAACAGATACCCAGATATCAGCGGAAGCCTACTAAAATACAAACAACTACATATATCATAGGCTAGGTTGTGGCAGTCGGTCTGTACTTGTCAATTATAGACTGTCCGAACTTCTCCATAAACGTCCTGCATAACTCATCTCCCATAGCGATCTCCTTCTCTATCCGGGGATCCCGAGCGTACCATTGCCTGTGATCCAAGAACACAGGACGATGCCTAGGGGGAAGCCCGAGCTCACCCTCCGTATCATCTCCACGGTCGCGCCTAGGTGTCGATTTGCTCCTTGTCCGTGACCCTGGCGTGCGTTTCGTAGTGGAGGGGGCGGTCCGGTTTCGACGTGGTGTAGTTGGCACAGCGGTGGCCGGCGTGGTAATTGGAATGACCGACGGTGGATCGACTTGCATGGGGTTTTCGTCGTCGTCGGGTAACCGGTCCAACGTCCGTTGTGATGTGGAGGCTCGAGACCGATATCGCACCCTTGCCGTTGTTGGACCCTCTTCAGGTCGGAGCTTTGCCATGGGCGTAACCGTCACATCGTCAGCGAATAGCCGTATTCGCTGCTTGCTCGGTGTCTCCATGGTTTCGTCTTCAGAAGATTCCCCTTCATCAACTTCAGGGACAGACTTCATGAACGCTACGCGTTTCGAAGGCGTATCCCGCTCGGCCCCATCTAATGCTAAAAGCTTTCGTTTCAAGGCTGACTTGCTCGGTGATTTTGAAACCGAACGAGATACTGAGGAATTATCATGGTGTGGCTTGGACGGGGTGGGGTTTGCGGAAGATGTGGGAGTATGATTCTTTAGGAGGGTTTGTCGGTCCTGGCGGATCTGAGCTTTGATGTGCGAACATGCCGCGTTCATGGTCCTCATAAGGTCGTCGAAGGTTTCGCTAGGGAGTTCGAACTTCAGTTTGACCATTCCCGGTTCTACACGTTGAGACTTGAGGGAGGCGATATGGAAACTTGAGTTCAAACGTAGTTATTATGGCACACAAACACAACAACGCACCTTGGATACTTCACAAACCCAAGCAAACACCACGCATCTGAGGAGCGTTACGTCCTTGACCGCCTTCAGATCCGAACCACGCAATTCTCCGCTGCCGAGTAACGCAGCTTCGGCGCTCTCGAACCACCCAAGCAACACCGACTGGTAGTGTCGAAGCCTGAACACCTGCATCAATTCCATGTAGGTCACAGCATCGCCATCGCATTCTTCAGTACGAGACTCGAGCGGCTCAATCTCCACGAGGTCTTGGGCAATCCCGAGTATCCTCTTGAACATCAGCGGCCGAACACAGGAAGCACTCGCAGCGGTGTTGTAATCGACATCACTCGAGTTGAGGCTAAGAGGAAATTCAGTCATCCAGATGCGGGGGTACATATGGCCGGTACGGACGCACTGTACGCAGGCCAGGTAGGCAGCAATCGCGGGAACACCTATTACACCCGCTCCGAGCTCGTGGCCGGACCCGGGCGCGGTCTTGACTTGTATCTGCCTATAAATCTGTTTCGCCAGATCAAACGCCTCCGGGTCGAGTTGGAACCGTTTGAGTTGGGCCTCTACGAGGTGTGCCATCTTGAGAGGTAGGCGGAACGACAACGGAGGTCAGTAATGTGAACGCGATCGGACGCGTGAGCCGAAGATTTAGGGCAGGTCATTCGTGTTATACATTCGACTTCGACAAAAAGCTGCCGTGGTCACCCAGAAAATACTTATTAATGTCCCAACTGAGTGCCTCGTCACCAGTCACAACTTCTAACCATCCAACATAGCTCCTCAACTGCTCTAGTTCCACCCGACGTTCCCTGAGTTCTTGTTCCGCCGAGCTTTCCCATGTATCCCGGAATATGAGGATCAGGGTTGTGAGATGGGATCCCGCCTCGCTCCTTAACCTTGCAACCTCTTGTACTCGGTCTACGAGATCATACCAACCAAGGCCGAAGTTATGCGATACCCGGTTCGAGTGGATCACGGGCGTGTAGGGCACCATCGCTCGCATGGCATTAAGGCATCGAAGAAAAGGGTAGAATCGCATTCCGAGATTATCAGTTTCTGCAGCTCCTGGAATATGTGTTTGCGGGTGGTTTTGAAAGCGGTAAAAGCACATGGTCTCGACGGAGCTGGTTTCAATCTCGTTAAGGAGATCCAGCGACCTATCGGGTGAATAATCAGAAGGGTGGGGGAATGTGCCCGACCTCTTGTCGAACGAGATTATCGCGTTGCCGGAGCGTACAAACTGGAGCTTGAATCGAATATAAGAGGAGCGACTGCCCGACGGAGAGATATGGGCCCCGATGCTGATCTTCCTGGTGTCAGATAGGTGGGATGGGTCCCGGATGGTGGGGAGGGTGGGGTCCACACATCTGTGAGGCAACCCAGTTCTGCGGCCTTAACCACGAACATCACTTGACAGGTAGAGGGAAGGGGAAACCGGTTGAACAGCCCCAGCTCGTACTCGTGATAGGATGAATCGTGGGTGAATGAACGTAGGCGGGGGTGGGAGAAGGTAGCATCGGTCTCAAAGTTGAGATCCATCTACTTCTCTCCATAGTGGAGGGATATCACTTCCAACAGTGGACAGCTCTCGAGAGAATGGAGCAAGCCATAACCCATATTATCGGGGAACCGTCCACAGGAGCGGTACGTGAGGTGAAAAGTTGTGAGATGAGAAGTGTTAAACCCGATGAAACCGTAGCCAGGAGTAACCAAAAACGTTAAAGAGGGGAAAGTTCGGAAGACCTCAGCAGAAATCCACATACGACTTGAGAAATGGCTAGGGTCCTCAACGCGGGCATGGGGTGAGCTAGGAGCTTAACCAAAAATGACGTGTCCTCTCCCCGCAACACGGTAACCCTGGGGGCCATCTTGCTCAAGGATCTCATAACGATGGAGTTTTTGCGCCCTTGAGGTCAACACGAAGTGGAACCCATTGTGACCTCTCCAAGAACATCAGCGCACGCCATTTGTTCGCAAAGTTGGGGTGTGCCCAGATATGAGGTGAAGCGAGGAGGGCCACGCGCCAGAGATGACATACGTGTGTAAGGGCGACGACGCATCGCCATTAAGTTAAGCCACGGCGACCAGCATTTCTGGTGGGAGGTGGTGAGCCCATGACTCGTGGTAATTGGCGATCCGACGAAACGATGCAGCTGTGGTTCTTAGATCGTTCTCCATGGACCTGACCTGGGGTTGCAATCAGATAAACATTCCCATCTACCGTGGGGCACGAACCAATGGGAGGGGAAAGGAACTAGGGTGATAGGGGGAACTGGTCCCCGAAAGAAGAGGGTCGTGCGATGCGGGTATGCGCACCTTGAGTTCCTTGATTGAACGAGTTTCTTCCTCAAAGCGTCGCAAAGCTCTGATATCGATAGGCTTGAGCCAGGGTACTGACCCAAAATCGCATCGTCACCGCGTTTCCCTTCCTCAGCCATGACAGGGGTTGGTGTGAGATGACTGCGCGACGGAGAGTTTTATTGCGAGGAAGTGTAAACCCCTGAATTTCCCACGAATGCAACCACCGGCCTCTCCTACAGAGAAGCCCGTATCCGCAGTCAACAATACGACGCCGGGAGAAAGCTAAAAGCCACAGCGGCTCACATTCACGACGCATGATGTCAAACATCGGGTTTTGACCAATACATAGACGCTCTCATTCGCGGAATAACCGTGGTCCGAGAGAAGGGGATTCCAGCACACTTCCACCAAACCAGCGACAATCCAACCGATCTGACCCTACCTAATTCTCTCGCTAAGGACTTCGCACCCCGATGGCCTGGCATAAGAGAAGGCAGCATGGCCCGAAAAAGTACGAGTTCTTGAGGAGAATTACATTTCACCAGAGAGAAGTATGGAACCCCAGACTATCCGGTTGAAACGTCGACACCCGGACGAAACTCTCCAGTACCTGAAGACCATTCCTAGATAGGCACAGATCCAGTGAGGTTGGGCAGACCATAGTCCGCCACTAACGAAAACTTGGTCATGAACTTCGGGTGCGGGTGGATAGATGGATAGTCTTGGAATGACACAGTATTCCTTCAGCGACAGAGGGTGCAGCATCACGGGCACTGGCGATCTGTGAGACCGGCAGCAACCCTGCAACGGTCTTCCCGGAATAGATCAACTAAATGCAGGCATAAACAACATGCGATGAAAGCCCGTTCACGCAGGGTTCGGACGAGGGGGTTGGGCACGGAGCTACTTTGTGTTCGTTCTTGTCGTATGTCCTGGAGTCCGGCAGAGATGGTGGTTATTGCAATCCAAGAGCAAGAGGATTACCACCAATCGTCATTCCTGAACCGCGACGAACATAGATAGCCGCGGACGCCCGGGACCAACAGCACGTTGTGCTCGTCGGTTGCCTCCCCTTGCGTCGATCTCCTCATCCAAACGTACAGCACGCCCACGTGTCCATGTCCCACAATTCGAAGCTACGGTTGACGTACAAGTTACGGGTTGAGGTGAAATTTTGGTGGGATACACGCTCACATGAGAGATTGACTACTCCTCGTGCCTCAGGCTGTTAGATCACTTTGGAGATCGTATTCCCGCAGGAACCACGAAGAATGTCCGGCAAAAGGCCTAAGTTAGACGAGGGACGAGAGAGTGGTCGTCGAGGGACGAGGAGTTCCGGCTCATGCTTTCGAATCGCCTGAGTGGGATGGATCCGAGCCCGCGGGTAACTCCTGAAACGGGGGGACCTGATGTGCGACTTGCGGAGGCGATGGTGCGGGTGGGATGAAATAATCAAGATACAGGCATGGGACCGGGCTCGGTACACACAGTTGTCAGCTGGTCTTCTGAAACGCGGACGGAAACCGACAGGAGATGCACTTTGCTAGTGTTGCCTGGGATACATCCACGAAGACCCCAGAACTCGATACATCTCAATCTGCATCGGCCCGCTGTCCCTTCCAGGTGTTCCGTCGAGTAGAGTGGTCGTCGAAGTCGTCGAAGTCAAAGCCATCTGAGGATGATCAGCTCTGTTTCTGGGCGTGCATGACCGTATGTGGAATTACCCGTCACTCCCGGTTGCGCCGTGCGAGAGATACCGAGGAAGGGAGCCCGAGCCATCTCCCCGACGTTTCACCCCGACTCGAGCAGTCGTCGGCGTTCTTGTGAGTGTGCCGCCGCCGTGCCGGACGAGCGGCGCTGCGGCTTGCTGTGACCACGACTTACTCCTTGGCAGCTTGGCTAGGATCCACTTGGTTTACAACAACCACCATCATGTTTTTCGGCCTCTGGTCATCGCCCGAAGAACCAAAGCCAGAAAGGGTCCCACTACCGCTCCAAGCCTTGGATAGATGTTCTGTCTGCGAATCACAGCGCAAACTAAGACTGTGCGCAAATTGTGGTGAGGTGGGCGATTCCGAGATTGTCTCAGACGGTAGCACATGTTTACGACGGTACTCCTCAGCGACTCTACTGCTCAAATCGATGTCAGAAAGTAGATTGGCCGACCCACAAGAATGTCTGTGGTAAGCAAGATCGCTCCCAGTCCCCCAACAGGCTTAACCCTCTGCTACTCGTTCCTAGGAGAGACTGATAGGATCGAACTACGCTCCTTCTATCCCTTCCTCGCGCTCATCGTCGAGCAATTCCACAACTCAGTTGCCCTCGAAGGGCACCCCGCCCTCAACCACATAATCGTTGGTGGTGCGAAGCAAATCCGCCAAGCCGACGGCACCGCCTGTACTGTGATTTCGCTGGGCGATCACGTTTCCTTCGACGAATTGGTGAAAAAGCCGGAAGCTTGGTGGCCCCGGTACCCTTCCGCAATCGACGCCCGCAGGCTGCGGGACAGGATCACCCGCGAGGGCAACACCCTCCTAGTCAACACCGCAATTTGTGTTGCACTACTGGCCGAACTCTATACCACCACCTCTGACGCCACCGCTAAGCGCCAGGATTGGCAGTTTCACCACAGAGCCAGACTGACCGTGAGATCATGCCCAATCGCTGACTTTGGCATAATGGCTGGTTCTGTTAGCGGACCCGGTATTGGCCGGCTTGCGTACTACGACACCCTGATCAAGTCGACCACTTATGGACAAGACCCCAACGAACACTACTGGATTTATTTTACCACCATCCGCGGAGAAGTTCTGTACCTCGACTGTGGACTCTACACCTTGAGCCCAGGGGATGTAATCACAGCGGATCCCTACGTTGCCGACCACCTTACGGAAAGGTTCACACTCATCCCCGCTTTCCTACGCGACTCTGTGGCTCGTAAAACGCTGGCCAACATCCATACTGAGCGTAGTCGGACCTCTGTGTTGAAGAAGACAGAGTTTCTGGAGGCGTTAATGCGAAACCAAAGGGACTTCGAGAAGGAGAATGGTGAACTGTACTCCCAGTTCATGCAAGGAATCTCTGGAAAAGAAATCTCTGCTCGTGATAAACGCCTCATAACGCCGTTCATTCAAGTAACGCGTGCTCAAATACGCGCCAACTTGCTCAATGGAAGATGGAAGGGGTATCCACTGGAACCGACCTTGGTTCCCGACATGTACGATCTCATCCGACCTCCTCAACCCTCTGGCACCAAGCAGGTTAACGCGGTGTTCGCCGGGTGGCAAGAGGAGCTAAAGAAGTTAGAGGAGAGAGAGGGACGAACCTGGAGAATAGGCACCAAACAATATTGAATCCACCCATTAAGATCCTGGTGGATATTCCCCATACCCATTCCCCTCTCCCCCTCTCCGTGCTCCTTGCTTCCCGCTCCCG
>Ga0307517_10002759_pt1 | contig 27966 bp, 35 predicted proteins | sample 23_EM_MG_FD_194515 | JGI IMG/M metagenome (GOLD analysis project Ga0307517, IMG submission 194515) | Populus trichocarpa ectomycorrhiza microbial communities from riparian zone in the Pacific Northwest, United States - 23_EM | ecosystem: Host-associated > Plants > Roots > Unclassified | place... | reverse complement strand
TTCCCCCACGTTCGATCCACTTTTCCTATTCAAAGGACAATTCTTAATCGGCACGGAGTATAGAAGTAATGTACTAATGACTATGGTTAATGTTTCACGCGTCACGATTGGGTTTCGTACCAGTAATTGTTCATAATCTCATGTCTTGTTCATCATTTTTATCTTACGACAATATCCAATCCACTACTCAAACAGTGTATTTTGGGGAATGAATATCATCAGGAAGTTTTAATGTCTAACAACACATCTGGGGAGTCAGCGGAGGCCGGATAGAGCCTGGAACTGGATTAAGCATCAAGCCGAGGATAGATTCTGCATTATTGAAGAACTGAACCGTGTCTTTTAAGGATAGAAAATGATGTAGGGAGGTCAAGTCCACGGGGTTTTCAAGACCCGTCCTGGTGACCTTGGGAAGTCCGTCGAGGAAATAAGCGTGGGGGGGGGGGACTGGTCACAGAGGATGAATTGACAGTTGTCGCCAAGCCGTTTCTTGATGCTATCGCGATGGTTGGAGAACGTTCAACGCGATAGGTGTCTTGTCAATCCTCCCTACGCCGATGAGAACAATTGGGGTGAGATTTTCAGGGAGGCAGATGGTCTTCTCAATCAGCTCGTCACATCCGAAACATGCCCCCGGCAGTGGAGAAGGCAACTCTCCGAGTACGCCAGACGCACATGTAAGGTGTGGGATTCCTTCGAAGTTGAAGCTGCTAATCTTGCTTATATGCGGCTGTAAGTATTCGCCTGTCGATGGATTGGCCGTGACTCGTACTTACCGAGCGAACCTGACCACAGATCCCCTCCCGGATCTTCGATACATCGTGACGGATGTCGGAAATGGGTACATGAGTGCTTATGGTCAACACAGTCTGGAAGGGAACAGTTAACGACGACCAAATAAGAGCGATTAGAAGGCACATTGGACACACGAAGGACCCTACACGGGTTCTACGTTCCAAGCACCAATTGTATCCTTGCCATTCTTCGTATGGAGGAGTCGAGAGGCTGCGTTCCTTCTACTCTGTTTGATGACCTTCCTGCCACGGTCCTGGGATCAAGAGCATTGTCGGCGAACCACCCAAACCGCACATTATTGGTTTGACCCACGTCAACCGGTTTATCGCGTCGTACACGGACTGAGTGAGGTTGTCCAATCCGTTTCCACCCATCCCCGGCAGAGTTCTCTACAAATATCGGCGCATAATAACCCGAGCTCGAGATAATCTTGCCCGTTAATCATTGAGTCCTGGATAATTGTGAGCCGTAAACTCGTGGCCACAGAATCAGAGGGAGCGTACCCTGATCATCGTCAGGACTCGGAGGACAGACGGAACCAAGTGCGGCCCCAGACATAGCGTTGCCGCGAACTAAGCTGAATCGAATTGGCGCCAGAATTTTGAATTACATCGGATGTTATAGCTCCCATAAATGGGAATGATTTGTCAGCATCAGCTGAGCTGGCTCAGCTCGCGACAACCCTCTTGTGGAGTGGCGGAGGTTCCTTCGCAAGACTCAGGCCTTCGATAACCACCATCCCATCCTTTCGATCGCTGGGATTTGGCATCCATGGTTAAAGCTCGAGGCAGTTGTGAGGAGAGCGTGTAGTGCGCAGGCCGGGAGGAAGAACCCAAACCCGAACAGAGACGCCACCGGTCATCTGGCACCGAGACCCTGTTTACCCACTCCGCCCCAGAAGAATCGCTCAACTCCCCTGGACTGCTCGACCATGTCTTACTCTCGATCTTCCCTCACCCGTTGTGTCGCCTGAGGGAGCCACAACCGAAACACTCGCCTGTCGCGTTTCCTCCACCCGCTTCTCACCTTCAATGCCAGACATCAAGGGAGTCCCGCTATGGTTTATGCGGTGGCTATTTGAGCATGGTTGGAGAGGGAAGAGAGATCTGGGATTGGACAACGAGGGACACCAGTTGGCTGCGGTCCAAGTGTAGGGATTCTGTTGTAAAAGCGAGCTACAAAGGCTGACAAGATCTTCGAATCTAACAGCGCCACCGTTTCGCTGCCAGTTCCAGCTTCCCAACAATATTCCCCGTCGAATACCGGCTGCCCTTCTAACGTACAAATGAGCAGATGGGAACATTTACGGTGAATGTGACTCCCCCTTTTCCCTCCCGCAACCGCAGTCGTCATATCCCGGTACCATTCACCCTTCATTATCACCTTTTTCCTCTTTCTGCATTTCTTCCCCAATGGGTGGCGCATTTGTGTTTGCAGTCCTCCTTGCGGGTACCTTCGTGGACTATAGCACGCACGACATCCCCACGACCATTTCCTGGAAAGATCCCGATCAGCCATTTGCTCGTGTCGGATGTGACAAGTTGGCCGGGAGCGTCAACGGCTCGCTTGTTGTTGTCATGGTCATGATGTTTGACCAATGGCGGGTCACCCGAAAGATTGGCATGGTCCCGCATCATGTCGAATGGGTTGCGCAGCATGTTTTACTATCTGTCGCCAGGTGCCGCATTCTCTACCGAATTATCTGCGTGCCGGACTTTCCTTATAGGAGGTTTGTGACCGAACCAAGAACTCCGATATTGTTTAGTGAGATAACGTGTACGTTTTCTTGCTCGGTCCTGGCATTCCAACCTTCTCACCGATTCAACCCTTGGGTGCCGCTACGAAATCTTCTGTCGCTCTGGGGAGCGACGGTTCTGGCGGGTTCACGTTATTCATTGGCGGCGCGGAGAGGTTCTGCGGGACAGTGACGGACTTTTCGTTGGACTTTTACCGGTGTACCAAACGCATTCGCGGTTTGAGGTTAACTACATTGGGGGGGTGGATCAGCTTCATCTGTAGAAAGCTTTGATGCGTGGGATGTCGGTTATGGATAGACTATCGTTCCACTATCTCGGTGCCCTGCGTCGATCCGTGATCCTGATTGGTATGCAGGCTTGGCCGAGTCAGCCCACACCATGTATTCTCTTTACCACTTGCCTCCAGTATCCGTGGTGGGGGCCAGTGCCCCCCACCGTGCACTCTGTAGCCAGTCGCCACCCATGCCAGAGATCCCACCTACCCCGGCCTCCCGTGCTGCCTCGTTCCCGCTCCCGAAGGGGTGACAAAGCGTGAGGACGGAAGCGACAAGGAGGACAAAGGCTGCGTCGTGACCGGACGCGCGTTGAATGGAAGGGGGGTGCCAAGCGAAGGGAAGAAGAGACCAGTGACAAGGACCTGGATACCGTCAATATTCCCAATCTCAGATCTCTCCGAATCCACAGCCACCACGGGCCGACCTCTTCTGCCACACCCAGCAAGTAAATGGCCACCAATTGTTTCCCGTCTCGCCATGTTTCCCTTTAAAACGCCTACGTGGATCGTTCTCCCTCCGCCTCCCTCTTCCTTCCTCCCTCCCCCTTCTTCGCTCTCTCCGCAGCAGGCTTGACGGAGACCCATTTTACTTTTAACTTTCTCCTTTTTCTTTCTTTCTTTCCCTCCTTTTGAACCATGTCGCCTCACGCCGCCACCCAGGAGAGAGCGGTAAGCCCAGTCGTTGCGGACGCGGCAAAGAACGTGAGCAACCTCGCGAGGAGAATACACGGCTGGACCTGGCAGGCGGTACGCATCACCATTCACTTCTTCATACTCACGATTTACCATTTGTATAGTTCCCTATTGGAATGGGTACTGGGTGAGTGTCACGCGATCATCCTAATTCATACTGTACCAACCTCATGCTACCCCCTCAGTGCTGTCTACGTCTCCCTGTCTGGGGTCAAGGACAAAAATCCTGCAGTTCTCCACGTCGAACACGTTTTCTTCTTCCTCAACATCGCCCTCTTTCTCTTAAACTCCCTCACTCTTTTGATCCAACTCTTCCTCTATCCCCGACAATCCCTGAGGCTCATTAAGGACCCCGTCAAGGGCCTCTTCGTCCCCCTCATCGCCCTCAGTTTCGCCACAATCCTCATCGGCACCATTAATTACGGTCAGTACCACAAACCATTCAGGGTCGACCCCTCGCTGACGACGAGACAGCCGTCGAGGGTGGTTTCGTCCACCCCTCGTTCATCTATGACCTCTTTTGGGTCTACCTCTCCGTCTCTCTCATCATATGCATCCCCATGCTCATGATTTGGTTCAACAAACCCCACGACCTCAAGACCTTCACCCCCGCCTGGGCGTTCTTGATCTTCCCCATGATGCTTGTCGGAGTCGTCGCCTTTAACGTCCTCAAGGTCGTCCCACCCGAGGAACCCAGAGCAGTTGGTGTCTTACTCGTTGGTTACGCCTTTCAAGGTCTCGGGTTCTTCATGACATTCTTCTATATCTGCATTTATGTCATAAGGTGAGCTTTCTCCGCGTAGCCGATCCTTCTCCCGCTCACCTCCGATTCCACAGGATCATGACGACCGGTTTCTTGGATGGCCACCAGGCGAATGGTGCATTTGTGGCGGTTGGACCCCCCGGGTTCACTGCCCTGGCCCTCATCAACCTCGGCGATCACGCAAGGAAGATGTACGTTTGCGCCCCCTCTGTCTCTCGAGTGCCAACTGACTCCCTCCACTTCAGCTTACCCCTGCACGGTCTCGTCTCCCCTCAGGCAGGCGAGATATGGTACGCAGTCAGCGTCATGTCTGGGGTCATGCTCTTCGGTCTTGCCGTGTTTCTTTTTATCTTCGGCGTACTTCCGTACTGGTTCAAAGTACATAAGCACCTCTCCGAGATCCTTGGATGTATGTGCTTACCTCGTGTTTTGGTCTGCACTTTTCAACTAATTACTGCGTCTTTCTTCAGGCTGGGCTCTGACATTCCCCAATGTCGGATTCATCGCGACCATTCGAGTTCTTGCCGACATTTTTGACCTTCAATCATTCTACGTCTGGCACACCATCATGGTCGTACTTATCTGCGCCACCTGGGTCGTCCTGTTCTTCCTCACCTTGATGGCCTTTTGGAGGGGAAAGATCTTGATGGCCAAGCCGGAGGACGTCGTGCTGGACAGCATGAGTGCGAAAGAGTTGGAGGAGCTCGAGGAGATGGAGAAGAGGAGTATGAGATCCCAGACTCCAGATGAGGAAAAGGGATATGAGGGGCTCGATAAGGTCCATCTGACCCCGAAACCGTTCTGAGGTCTCGCTCTCTCGCTCTTCCCCTGCTCTGTCTCATCTCTTCCTTTCCATCCTTTCACTCTTTCCTTTTTTCTCGATTTTCCTGACCATGTTCCTGGTCCCCTTCGTGCTGGACATAACGGATGGACTTGGACGGGCACACCGCATTTCACGCATTGTTAGTTAGAATCATACATCGCGCATCTCTAGAGTTTAGACCACAACTGGCATCTTACTTTGATAGCCCGAATTTGTACAAGTACCGCCATTCTTTTACACACTTCCCTTTGTCTATGGATCTGGGCACACTCGTGCCATTTTGGCGCCGCCTGCTGCTGACGTGTTGTGTTTCGACACATTGTACTATTACATCCGCGTCCGCGCAGGCTAGGATTTCGCTAATTTCATCTTCTCCGTGAAGGCGTTCTTCGTCGCACCCACCCTCTGGGCTGTCCCCACGTTTCCGAACACCCTACCAGCAACTCCGAATCACTGAGTCCTTCGACAAGCTAATCTTCGAGGGGATTTCGTTCTTCGAGCATCCTCCGTGTACGTGCTGAGGGTATGGTCATAATGGTGAGGAGGCAGTTCCCCGCCAATCTGTCAAGATGGCATGTGCTATGTTTGTTACTAGGCCGGCAGCAGGGAAGTGTGAAGGGGAAGCGTTGACAAAAAGATGGTAGAAAGGTATTAGACGCCCTGCGTTCGAACTAAGCTCAAGCCGGAGTCCTATGCGTATACCTCGAATGACGGGTCGCCAGAAGCTTGCACGTTCTTGTTCTCAGAAGATGGATGATCTGGCAGTGAGGAAGTGGACTTTTAGTTGCCTCCGATGACATACGGTGACAAGGAAACCGATGAAGACGCCATCATAACAGAGGAACCCGAAGCTGATGGACATCAGCTTCCGCTGGGGTTGTCCGACTCCCGAAACGCAGGGGTGCGCAATCTCGAAGAAGCGGGTTGCTTTATGTTCGTGGCAGATGATTCGCGATCCCGGGACTAGTAGGCAACCTGGAGCCTGGGAGGCCTGGAAACCGAGGAGGCGATCCAAACCAGGAATCGAATCACAGAGTCACCAATGTGCTGACTTGGACAGAGGTGATTTAGGAGAATGGTTGGGCTGGAATCAAAGAGATGTTTAGTGATGAGGCGGGAGGGGAAGGATAGTGGGGTACAAGACCGAGATGTCGGGACTGCGTTATGGGTTACTGTGGGTTCCACGGGAGAGAGAGAGGGAGGGGCAGAAGAGACCCGGGTCCGCTGACGGACGGCGGGACTAAAAGGTCAGACTGGGCTTTAATAGGGACTCGACCTCGTCGTTCTTTTACAAAGGCACTGTACTTACAGATAACCCTAAACGATGTGAATTGAAGGAGAAATACAAGACAGGCGTTTCGGTCGGTGCCAGGGGCTCGTGAATGGTGATTACCCGAATTTTAGAAAGGCCATTGAATTGCTTTGTGGTGTTGGGAAGGCGTGTTCAAGCCTCACGGTAGGGGAAGGTACTGGTGCGTGCCGCGATTCTGTCCGCTTTTGTCGCGGTACGGGATGTTCTTTGTGCGTCGTCCATATAGTCTGCACCTCGTCTTCTCCATCAGGGCCCCTCATGTACCCCTCACCCCACGTTCTCCATCATGAACCCTTATGAACCCCCACCCCGTGTTCCTTGTCATGAAATTGATTGGCTGTACGATTTTAATTTCATGCAAATTTGAAATCAGGTTTCCCCACGGTCCAACATGACCCGGCGCATGCAGTTTCACCTGTCCCGAACTGCGTCCTGCAAGCGGTCGCTCCTGTATGGAAACCGAATTGGTCGTGCTCGGTTTTCGTACTCAGAATTTCAACTCCGCTGATGGATCTACCGCGTCTGATGTCCTGTAGGATATGTATTTTTAAAATTTTATTTCAGATATTTTTTGCGGTCACCCAGGCGCGGCGGTCAGTTGTAGCCCACTACTGATGGAAGTGTAGTCTATTACAAACGAAATCGTAGTCTATTGTAGTCCAACACGATACGTTACAAAATGCCATCACGCACATCAGCGGAGTTGAAATTCTGAGTACGAAAACCGAGCACGACCAATTCGGTTTCCATATTCCTGATCCATTTCCCTCTGATGAAACGTCAGGCATAGTCGCCTTCCTTTATAAGGGTTCATATCAGAGAAAAAAAAAAACAGCATCGGCGTGCCCCTGCCCCATTCTTGTTGGGATATCCCCCGGGAGTGTCTGCAAGGATTTTAGTGAGATACTTCGGCAGGCCAGGAAAAAATAAAACCTTTTCTGCGATCCCTCCGCGCTGGCATTCTGTTCGCCGTGAACACCCACGGTGCCAGACGCAACAAACTGCCTTCTTCCCTGTGAACTCCTACCCAAGGTAAGCTTGGGCTGCGGTAAACCCTCCCGATGACTATGGGTAATACATCTTCTGAGGATCCCCTGGGAGAACCCCTCAGCAGGCGGCGCCTAATTCACAGCAAGTCAATACATGGAACCATCGGAAAGTCACCCCCAACCTACCATATCCAAGGCTGCCGTAGATCTCGACTCATTGCAATTATTCGTGTTTGTAATATCGTAGAGTAGAGCTGTAGATGCGTCAGGAAGCATAGGAATATGTGCTTTAACGACTGCGTTACCTTTCGGTGGAAGCGACAATGACTGAGAAGGGGAAGATATTTCACTCTCCTCCGTGCTTCCCTCCGTGCTTGGGTCAGCAGAGTTCCGTATGAGTGTGTTCGCTGCTGGTGGGTCTCCCACCATCCAAGAAAGCGGTGTCCAAGACCCTGAACTGTCTTCCAAACACCGGAGTACATTCTCCACCCTCGGGCGGTCGTCTGGTTTGGGCTTCCAGCAGTGTTCCAGGACCCCCCAAACATCATCCGTGAACCACGTCCTTTCTACTCCTCGGGGGCGCCTGGGGCGTTCACCCCGGACGACCCTCACGATGACATCACAACTCCCATAGCGGAAAAATGGTACTCGTCCACTTAACACCTCGTATATGACCATTCCAAGGGCATAACAGTCCGAGGGCTTCGTCGGGCGGCTGTGTTTGAGACCAAACTCCCCTGGGGAGAAGAGTTCCGGGCTCATCCATCGGTGTGTGCCTCCTTGTGCAAACGAGCTCGATGATACCGCAAGGTTCGTGGCTTCTGATATGATCGTAAGTAAACCGAAGTCTACTAGGCGGGCATGACCCGTTTGGTCGACAAGAATATTGGCCTGGACAGATAAAGTCCGTTAAGGATAAGGAGTGACCCTGAATCTCAAGAGCGTACCCCTTTTAGATCCCCATGGACCATTCTTTGCTCGTGCATGTAAATCAATCCCCTCGTAACATCTCCCAGCTACGGAGTCCCGTGACCGTTAATGAAAAGTGAGGATGGTAGGAACTCGAACACAAAACTTACAAGCTCGAATCGATTCTCATCTCCATGCGCCCTCACATACTGGTTAATGTCGCCATTTGGCATCCATTCCGACACCATCGCGAACTGAGTCTCAGACATCACCACTCCCAACAGCGGCAACACGTTCCGATGACGGAGAGTCTTCCATGTCACAAACTCTCTGCAGAACCTCTATATGGGTCGTGGTCAGCATGTCAGCGAGTGCACAAGAATCGAGGTAAGGGGAATCAGTGACTCACGCGGGTGATCTTTTGTAAGTCACTGTCAGCGTATGTTCTCAACACCTTGACCGCAACCTGTTTCCCTTGATATTCACGCTTCCACACGTCCCCAAACCCACCACGGCGCAGCGCCACCCCGGTTGAACTGTCGGATAGCTCGATCTGCAGTGATCTGGGAAGCAGTGTGCGGCTAGCACACGTCTTGTACAATGACTTTAGAGCTTTTCTTCGGATCTCTGATGTAAGCTCAGGACTCTCCAAGGCCTACCAAGATGTGTAAGATTAGAACCGAAGTCGAGCAACCCATTCCCGGGATAGAACAATATAGGATACCTTGTCGATTCCGTCGATCAAAGCCTGGACGTCGCTCCCCTGGAGGGAACCGACCGTATTTGCTGCTTTGTCGTCCGAGAAGACCATCTCGATCAGCGAGGGGAGTTCACCCTGGGGAATGGCACCACTGATCAAGCACTGCAAGGCCCTCTCAGAGTCGAAAATGAGGGGTGGTCCCACCAGTGACGGGAGGGTATCACCGCCGGATCTTCTGTCATGTATGTCATGTTAAGATGATCCTAAGCATATAATAATAGAAAGCGCTGACGTGGTCTACGTCGGGCAGATGGTCAACGGAGAGTGGCGTACGGAGTCAGAAGTAACGTACCAGTATGGAAACAGGTGTTGAGGGTGTGTTATGGGCGGAGCGCTGCGCATGTCGTTCATTTCGGCTGGCCACGAGGGCATCATCCAGCTCCAGATCCCCCTGGTAGAGCTCAGAAACCGTAACACTCTGAAGTGGCAACCACATACATCAAAAGCTCCCAAAATCCCCTGTATCTCCATCTTCCACAGAGCGGGATATGATTCGATGGCCCCGGGGTGACGCTCCTCCAGATAGTTGGCGTCGAGCGCGCATTCACGAACCTTGGATTCGACATAACGCATGGCCCTGATAATGCTTGTTACGATCTGCAGAGAGGGCTGGCTGGATCGACATACTTTCCCAAGCTCTCGATTGCCCCCTTCACGGGTCCACTCAAGCCATCCACACCCCTCCTTTCAGTCACGGCTTTCAACACGTGGCACGCTCTGACGCAGTACTTGGCTAGTTCCACGAACGCAACGTCGTCTATCATTTCGTCCTGATTGTGTTGTCGAGAAATTAGCACAATGAAGGGGACGGAACGGAGAACTCTTACCCTGACGAGACCTAAAATAGCAATAGCGGACTCAAATACCATCCTTCCGGGGATGATTTCCAGCGTGTCCTTGGCGGCGGTGAGGGATTCAAGACCGGCGTTCAACGCTGCGGCTGTTTCTGAATGGGGATCGATATTGTGGGGCATATTCTCTACAGCACAAGGTTCGGAGATGGTCTTGATGCAGGACGGCGGTCGATGGGGGAGGTGGGGAGGAGGGAAAGAGGATGGCAGTTGGATAGTTGGACACGGGGGTCGCACATGGCCCGCATATTGCCACCACCATTGGGGAAGGTCCGAGCGTTCATTGCCAACCGGCCGCGGAACACGCGCAGGGGGTCTTGTCGATGGTAGAGTAGACAGTTGATACGCAAGTACACGTGAAGGAGGGTTGGTGGAAAGTAGCGGGATCGATAAGCGCCGTCTTGGCTTGATCGGACGGAGCCGTGCATTTGGGGACTGAAGTCAACCCTTGAATCTCAATTACGCACATGGTTGGATGAGCAAGGCACCGTAAACCCTAGGAGTCATGGGGAGGACAGCTCACCTACAACCGGCAAGCGATCTCCCGGCACCTCAATACTACGACGCATAAGTTGGGGAGGTCACCGCGAACAATCTGTCAGTGGGAGAACTTATCAGGTGGGGGTATATCTGGAACGAGTATATAATCTAATCACTCCGGAGGCATACCTTCGATATACATACCGACTTGATGATTGCGTACTGTGAGTGGTGCAGTGGGGAGGCGCAGAGGAGGGGTGTCGTATCTCGGCAGAAAAAGAGGGCGCGAGGGCAGGCTCCCAAGTAGCTGATACATATATGGAAAATATTGTTTTCTATTCTATGGGTGGTTGCAATTGTACAATTCTATACCCTGGAGTGCAATAATATTCTCGTTGCACGACCCGACAACCTTGGATCCGCTGCGATCGTGGGAAAAGCGGATAGGCCACCAAACCGGGACTTCAACTTCCTCGCCGCAGTTAGCACCATCACCATGTGCCAACTCAGCCTCTCGGTGGTACAACAGAGGATAGCGCAAACAAAGTTCATACACCCAGAACGCACACCGGGCGCTGCCCAAACGATTATCACAAAGCGTGGTTCCTGAAGGCCCACCTGCACAGTATAGACTAAGTCGATATTTCCTACTAGCGAGCTGGGGTCGTTCTGAGGTGGATGTTGTGGCGTTACAGATAGAAAGGCTGTGAACAACCGGGGTGAACACCCCTTCCTCTACCTTCACCTTGCCTTGAGCCTGGATGACGTACGAAATATCCCCCCAGTGTCGTCAACCCCAATAGCAAGCCTAGCGACGCTCGGCCAGTCGCGCAGCTCCACACGATGAACTCATGTCTCTTATCATTGATCAAGGCAATGTTCTCGTGGGGGAAGACAAGGTAACTCCAATCCTCTGACGCCCTTCGTGTACGTGCTCAGGGTGTGGTCCGAGTGGTGGGGGAAATTCGCTGCCAATCTGCCAAAATCTCACGGGCCAGTTGTATTGCCAGGACGGCAGTTGGCAGGTGAAGAGGGGGGTTGGCAGAAGGTGGTAGGGGGGCGCTAGATGCCCGCTCGGTTGCCTCGGACCGAGTCCAAAGTTGGAGTCGCTATGTATACATATCGGATGACTGGTCGCAAGGAGGTTGTATATTTATAAAGGCGGGGATGGTTATTCTCAGGGGGTTAGTGATATGGTGGGAAATTAGACTTTCAGGAGCCAGAGTCTGGCACACGGTGGTCAGGGACGGGGGGGGGCACTAGTGTATGGGGCCACTGGGGGTGTCGTAATCGAGGGGCCCAGAACTGAGTTCCATCAGCTTTGTCTAGGTCTGTCTGATCCTCGAGACACAGAGGTATACAACCTCGAAGAAACGATATACCGAAGTGAGTTGCCCCATGATTCGTAACGAGGGTAAACAGCAATTCACGGTCGGACTAAGCAACCTGGAGCCTTGGAGGGAAACAGGGGGTCCCCCGCCACACGAATTGCATCGCAGAGTTGCCGATGCACTGACTGGGACACAGATGATTTAGAAGGATGGCTAGGTTAGGATCGAAGAGATGTTTAACGACGAGATGGGAGGGGTGGTCAGGTACAGGACCGGGACGGGACTACGTTGTGCATAACTGTAGGTACTTATCCATGAGAGAAAGTCAAAGTACGGTAACAAAGGGTCCTCGGCAGAGTAACCCTTGTACTTCATGGTGGTGGCGGCGAAAACGGGCGAACGCTTGGACGATTCCGCGATCACGAAGGAGGGCGTGGGGCAAGTCCTATACAAATAATCTAGATCTACTGCGACATACACACAAAGCTAGACTACAAATCCAAAAGACCATTACGCAACCTTTGGGGTTGCGATTGCTTCGAGAAGGAGGGTCTTGACTGTCGTGAATTCGTTTTGGACGCCCGCTCCCAATGCCGTCTCCACACCTTTGATCAAATCTTCCAGAGCACTCTTGGGGTTGTCGATTTCTGGTTCGACCGATCCGGCAATCTCCAAGTCCGTCAAGACACCATCAAAGTCGACCCAATACGCTATCAGCCTCTTGACCGTGGTGAGGTACTGTGCATGGTGTTGTGGGATCCGGGGATCACGACCATACCTGACGTAGAAGGCACACTTCGATGTGTAGTGGGACTCAAAATCGTCTCTAAACCAGGGGTCGAAGTTCGGTGGCCGGGAGATCTTGACGGAGCGACCCCTGTACTCGATAGTGATGGCGGTCAGGTAGGTGAGCACCCATACAAACGATTCCGCGTCATGTCGGTACAGTCGAGGAATCTGTCGATCAAGTCCACCGCGGACCAAATCGAGAGCCATAAAAGGGACGGTGCCGGTTCGGTCACTGTTCGTGGTCGAGATTTTGTCCCACGAGGCGAGATCGTAGTCATTCAGGACTCCCTCAACCTTTCCGGTCGGGGAGATGTCGTACATCAGATTGTTGAGGCTGATATCCCCATGACGGATTCCGTTGACCCAGAGACGGTAGTGACCTGACGGAACAGGGTTAGTGGATGATCGCAGAACTGCACAAAGAAACCCTTACATGCAAAACACTCCCAAAACGCATCCCACATCTGCCCTCCGCTCAGGTCATGGAGAGGTCGCAGACGGTTCATCACCACCAGACGGAGCGTTCGCGTCCCAGTCTGTTTGTCGTGCTGCAGGTCCAGGAAGTCCCGGATGTACCGAGTCGAGTACTGGTCGAAATCGCGAGCGTATTTGACCTCGGGGACGTGACCCTTGATAAACCTGTCCGCCCTCCCCAATGTCTGGGCGTGTGCGACGATCTCCCACTCTTGGACTCGCGATGTCTCTGGCCAATAGATCTTCAGGACAAGGTCATGAGCGTTGATGATCTTGTCGCAAGCCTTTCGATAGGCGTCGCGAGCTTGATCTTGAGGGCCCTGCTTCCTGCCCTCCCCGCGCGCAACGTCACCACCACTGGAGATGGCTTCATTGGTCTCCGGTTCCTCGAGATCCTCATCCGCAGTGATTTCAACAGGGTCGTCTCCCTCATCTCCTTGAGCCTCAACGCGTCCATCCTTCACCGGTCCGTCATCGCTCGTCTTCTTGGTGCTGGCACCGATAACCGTTGTCGCTCTGCCCAGGAGGGACCACCCGGAATGTACCTTATCCTCCGGATGGAAGCTAACACCCGCCTCCTCCGTCCCGAGCGTGCCATCCTCAGTGACAGGGTGCAACAAGATGGGGTGCTCCGCTGAGGCGAGTTCAACGATGTTCCCCCATTGACGGTCTCCGAATCGCTGGAGGGCGAGGAGCAGGACGAGCACAAGCGGGAGGTGTTCAAAAAGTCCGATCCGCGACGAGACGATGACCCCTTCCCGGTCCACCCAAGAGACCCAAAGGGAGTCGTCTGGAAGGCCGCGTAAACCTCTTGAACCCCGCACAAACATCCTGGAACTCACCTTGGAAAAGTAGATTTAGGGCGTGGCTGACCGAGTATGAATTTGACAGTTTCTCTCCTGCATATGTCCCGGTTTGATTCAAGTAGCCTGGCCTTGGACCCCGGTTCTGCCGCTTGCTGGCTGTGCTTTGTGCCGCAGAGCTGATCCCTGCATCAGCCGCGGAGCGCTTCTTACTCTTGCCGGATTTTGAGGTCGTCACTGTTCGGTTTTCAGTGGTACGCCCAGAGACAAGTGCAGGAATCTTACGCGTTTGAGATTCAGAAATGTCCGAAGGTGTCTCACCATCCGGGTTTCGTGATGTGGCAGGTTCTTCGTCCGCATCCTCGTTGACAATTGGCACAACCTCATCGGTAAATGTCCCCAGTTTAGGCCACTTTTTGCTTGAACTCCGTTTTACTTCAACCGCAGAGAGGATGTCCTTCCAACTGATTCGACAGGAGGGGGCGGTCTCAGAGTTGTTCTTGGATAGATTATTCTTTGCAACTTGCGTGGAGAGACTAGCCTTGGGAGGACGCCTGTTGGACGTCGTCTGATTTGGGATCTTGCTGACGAACCGAGAGACGCTTGAACCCCTCGTCTCCTTGATCTTATGGAAGTCGCGGGCAGTGGAGAGCTTCATGAGAGCGATGTCTGGTTTAAACAGCGAACCGTCCAGATCCCGGTCGGATTTTATCCCCTTGTCTGACGGCACGAACACGATATGGTTCCCGAATTTGGGCAGTCCCTCCGCATCGATTTTTGACAAACATTCGAGCCCGTGATTCAGAGCATTCGAGAGTGGTGCATACATGGCGCGTTCGTTGTTGGAGTTCGATTTGCTGCGCAACGCGTTAAACAGTTGTAAGTGGGGTTCGGGGAGATAACTGGGCCACGTACTATTCTTCCAGTCGCTTCTTCATTTCAGCAGAGTTGGCCACCGGGGCCACCTTTCTCCAACATTCCTTAAAGCGTTCGTTCAAGGCTTGTGTATCGCGGACGTCTGACGGGTCATCTTCACAGCAAAAGGCCAGGACAAATTTAACCACGTCTATCGAGCCAGCTTTCTGGGACCTCTTCATGTCGACGGCAACCCCGCGTTCGATGGCGATCTTCCTACGTAAATGGTTCGGTAAATGGGTGGCGAACCTGGAGAATCTCTAAAACGCACTTGACGTCGCTAAGGTGCTCTTTATAGCTACTAGACCCTTTGTTCGGCCTGGTGGACTGTAGTGAGCGTGAGAGAGCCTCCGATTGTGAGGGATCCCGACGGGGAGTGGAGGGAGGTCTGCTCGAATTAGAGGCGGACATGGGTGTAATGGGGGACAAAACTCACCAGGTAGCCCGTTTTATGGCGATTTGGCCCAACGCCGTTGTGGACGCGTGGGGGAGAAACGTGGCGATCACCAATCAGTCGAAGCGCTGGGATCTCCGTTCTTCGGTCGATGGCCCGCTGCGACGCGATTCTATCTTGCCATCAATCGATAAGTAATCCCTGCCGTGGCCCAGTCGCGCACCGTGTTCGGCGGGACGCGTCTGAATGGACCAGGGTGTATCAGGTTGCAGCCGTGGGAAATTTCGAGTCCCACGCCTCGCACAAACACGGCGCAAGGAATTTGTCTTGTTCACCCCTCGCGGCGGGCCGACTTGAGGCGAGCAGCCCCTCGGGCCTCGACCTTGGGAGTCATTCCCGAGCCATTGGCTCAGAGAGACCGGGTGCAGTCACCCGACCATATCTCAGGGTGCACTCCCGGGCCACCGGCGAGTCCGGAGTCTTGAAGGTGGAACGCTAAGTGCACGCTGGAAATTATCCTATAACGCCTGGCGCGTAAGAGTTGGGTATGGTGCAGTCTCCCTGGAGATTGTGTCCAGAATGGCCCCCGAACTGACCATTCACCACGGGAAGAACCAAAATCCGACTCCTTCCGCGCCCAAGAAGCATGGCTGCGGCCTTCAAATGTGAGCTGGACCGAGGTAACGTTGCAATTTTGTGGTAGGGTCCTCAACCGATCAATCCATCGATAAGTAACCACCGACCCCCGACGTAATCGCCATTTAGGGGAGAACGAATTGAACCACCAAGTAAGTATGACTAGGAGTACACCCACTGCAAGAATACCGAGATAGCACCCCCACCGGTTCAATTGAATCCCATTGCCCGCCACCCAAAGCCACCATGGACCATGGTCGCTTCTTTAAGTATTCCAGACCTTCGAGCCTCATCGACCCCAGATTATAAATCTTACACCTCGGCCAGATATCCCCGCCAGAATCCGGTCATAGGACGTGGTAGGCAACGAGCCAAACACCTACGATCGGCGGTTGGACTGAGATTGGAACTGCTCCGGGACGACCGCATGCGCACCACTTTTCTTCCGTCATCTAGTCGTCGACGCTATCCCCGACTGGGGGAGTTGAACCTTGTGATCCAACCAACCCTGATGTGGAGGGAGGGGTCAAGAATACGATCATACCATAGAACTGCCCCGGTACAATCGCTCTGGATAACTCAGAACTGGATGGAGTATACGACCGTTCCACTGAAGCTGGTTACGCGCGACCGCATACAGCACACAAAGTCCGACCCTAGATTTCCCTGATGGGGAGAAGTGATGTGATCAAGAGCGAACTGGGACCCGGGGGCACTGAGACATCCGAGTCACATCTCCCAAACAACCCAAACGACCTTGTCTAGAAGTCTGACCCACGGGAATCTACAGAGTCCGGCATCCCCCACGGTGGGCCAAAGGCCCGTCGTAGGTACGTTATGCATGTCGTTGGTCTGGGTGTAATCCGCTGATGTCGCGGTAACGATCTCAGAGGCGGGGTCAAGATCGTGAGGAAGGCGACGATCTTTGTGGGTGTTTCATCGCCGCGCCCCCGACTGTTCGAGGGGTTCAGGTTATTTCGGCGCGCGAAAGACAATGGGCTGCGTGGACTTTCCCCGGTGCGTGTTCAACGTCAATTTTATAATTCCTCTAGTTCTCAGGCGAGGGGAACCTGCGCTGGTCTACGATACCTCTCGTGTCCCGGTGTTCTATCATAACCTCAACCGTGGGTTTAGCGAGAGGCATCAGGTATTTTTAAGTTTCGCCGACGCGGTAGCCCGTGAGTGCATCGCTTCTAGTCGGCGGTTGCCTCGGTTTGCCAGGGGAGCACTGAGATTCGTGGTGATTCTATGCCAGGACCGCAATGGGAGGCTGATCACACCGAATTCCTGACTCAGGAATAGACCGGGTCAGTCACTGAGGATCAGCTTCAAGTTCAGAGTAGAATGATGGGCTTGTTTGATGTGTCGGGTGTTGGTCGTGCGAAACCATCGCGTCGTTGCTTGGCGTCTAACGCTGATCAAGATCACCGACTCGTTGGTGGGCTCGGATGGCTAACTCGGGTGATGTATCTTCTCTTCGACTCACCTTGACGAGGACCCGCGGCAGAACGCGACCCCCCACCGTGTACTCCACAGCTCGTTATTCTCAAACAACACCCCTCCCTATGGATTTCAGTCTCCCGGGCCTCTCCCACCATTTCGTCCGGTTTAGCGAGAAGGCATGAACAAGGGATTGAAAATTTGATTGTTAGACGACTGAAGCGGCGGGATGGACAACTGGACAACTCCCGTGCCGAGGCCGGGCCCCAAGTGAGATCCACTTCATTGTTAGCTTGGTGTTTCTAAGACGGGTATTGAGTAGGAGATGCGTGGGCCGCAAAACGAGCCGGGAGAAAAGGAGACCAGAAACGAGGGGTTGGATATCGTCAATAATCAACGTTCACCGGTCACCATCCACCTTATGCGGCCAGAACAGCGAATGGCAAGGATACACTCCCGCCAGGAAGGGGGAACACTGACTTGGAGCTGTTACCCGATGAAGGAGGGGATTTTGCTGATGCCGCTCAGTACTATATCTGTAGTAAGCGATTTATCTTTCGGCTCTCCGGTGATAATATCGTTTGATGTTTTACGACAAAACACTATCTCAATCTGACTGCCAGTTGCCACGTACAAGTTTTCTGGATCCTGGTCCAGAACCGATCGAAAATCGCCTCACTTAGCGAGAAGAAACCCTTCGCCTGCTTTCCCTCTCTCCCTTTCCCTCTTCCCCCTTCCCATCCTCCGCAGCCGGCCTGACGGAAAGACATCCTGCTTCCCGCTTTCTCGCTCTTCCTGAACCATGTCGCCTCACTCTCCCACTCGAAAGCGAGAGAGGATCGCGAACGCGGCCAAGAGTGTGAGCAATATCGCGAGGAGGATACATGGTTGGACCTGGCAAGCGGTATGTGACAGCACCCCCCTCCTGCCCGTCGGTGCATGCTTACCATCTGTCTAGTTTCCTATCGGGATGGGTACCGGGTGAGTACCATACGCTCGCGTCGACCCATACCAATAAACTTTACGTCGACGCCGCAGTGCTGTCTATGTTACCCTTGCTGGGGTCAAATACAAACCGCCTGGTTTTATCCACTTCGAGGAAGTTTTCTACTTCCTCAATATAGCCCTCTTTCTCTTAAACACGTCCACCCTCCTGATCCAGTTCATCCTCTACCCGCGACAGTCCCTGAGGCTCATCAAGGACCCCGTCAAGGGTATCTTCGTTCCACTCCTCGCCCTCAGTTTCGCCACAATCACAATCGGCACCATTGATTACGGTCAGTATAACAGATCGCTGGAGGTCCGCCACCTACTGACGAAGATACAGCTGTCCCGGGTGGTTTCGTCCACCCCTCGTTCATTTATGCCCTCTTTTGGATCTACCTGATCCTCTCTCTCATAATCTCTCTCCCCATGCTCATGATCTGGTTCAACAACCCCCACGACCTCAAGGCCTTCACCCCCGCCTGGGCGTTCTTGATTTTCCCCATGATGCTTGTCGGAGTCGTCGCCTTCAACGTTCTCAAGGTCATCCCACCCGAAGAACCCAGAGCAGTCGGTGTCTTGCTTGTCGGTTATGCTTTCCAAGGACTCGGTTTCTTCATGACGTTTTTCTACATATGTATCTACGTCATCAGGCGAGTCTCGTCCGTGCGGCTTGCTTTCCTTCTACTCACCTTCGATCCACAGGATCATGATTACCGGTTTCATGGATGGCCATCAAGCGAACGGCGCGTTTGTCGCAGTTGGACCCCCTGGGTTCACCGCGTTGGCTCTAATCAAGCTTGGCGATCACGCGAGGAAGATGTAAGCCCACCTCACATCTCTTGAATGTGGCCGCAATGTGAACTGGCTTCCTTCGCTTCAGCTTGCCCCAACACGATCTCGTCTCCCCCCAGGCAGGTGAGATATGGTACGCGGCCAGCGTCTTGTCCGGAGTCATGCTGTTCGGTCTTGCCGCGTTTCTCTTCGTTTTCGGTATACTTCCGTACTGGTTCAAAGTACATAAGCGCCTCTCCGAGATCCTTGGATGTATGCGCTCACCTCATGTCTAGGACGATGCTTCTAAACTAACTGCACCTTTGTTCAGGCTGGGCTCTAACGTTCCCTAACGTCGGATTTGTCGCGACCATCCGAGTTCTCGGCGATGTCTTCCATCTTGAAGCGTTCTACATCTGGCATATCGTCATGGTCTCCCTCCTCTGCGTTACATGGTTCGTTCTATTCGTCCTCACTCTGGTGGCCTTTTGGAAGGGAGAGATTTTTATGGCTAGGCCGGAGGATGTAGTGATGGACAGGATGAATGTGAAGGAGTTAGAGGAGCTCAGGGTGGAGACGAGTCCGGGATTTGAGACGCCAGATGAAGAAAAAGCGTACGAGGGGTTCGGTAATATTCACCTGACCCCAAAGCGGACGTGAGGTCTCCCTTTCGGTCTCGTTTCGGTTTTTTCCCACCCCCTTTCCCTCGATATCCCAATCGGAGTTACATTCTTTCCCTCTCTTGGCCTGCCTGCAACTCTTTTTGTTCTTCTCGGGTTTCCTGTTCATTTTTCTAGCCCATCCCTCCATGCTGGGCATAGCGGATGGGCTTCGACGAACACACCGCATCTCACGCATTGACGACTAGAATCGCACCTACCTGACGATTAGCACACCCTTAACACTTAGCATCTTACCCCGATGACCTGACTTTGTATAAGTACACCTTCCTTCGCACATTTCTCTTAATCTACGGATTTGGTGGGACTCGTGCTACATACGTATCCAAACAACTCCGAATCTAGCTAATTTAATCTTTGCGGAGACTCGTTCTCTTCCATGTTTGCTTCTAATCTCTCCCATTGATCCCGACCCAGCACTGCGACGGGTTTGGAGTACGGCTTCTGAGTTTCCTTCACATTCCCGAACACCTTGTTCAATTGGGGAGGTCAAGCGAAGGTGTCCGAGGCACGCCTACGTTCGCGGGCAGTGGTGGGATCTTGATCAATCAGAGGCCGAAGCAAACGCGCGAGAGGAATAGTAAGAAATTCCGAACGTTTCCAGAGCGTCAGAATGCCTCGACACCGAATCCATTATCGATTCGACGTCTTCATTGGAACGCGACGCCGTGACCTCGGAGAAACGGAGATCGCCCGGGAGGTCACACGGCCAACGCGGGGAAGAGCTGATGTCGCTCGCCCACCACCCTCGGGGACCTGGTGAGTTTTGGTAAGCTGAAGAGGATGTCCCATCCATTGGTGTCGATTTTTCGAGGCAGCATAACCCAACCCAACCCCTCGAGAAGGGAGAAGGAACAGATGGAGTTGGAAGCCTCTGGAGTGAGATGTAATTCGGAATGGATCAGGTGGAAGGGCATGAAGTTAGGCGATAATCCGCACGGTTGGACGAAGGAGACCCGACTATCATCCCACCGAAAAGCGTTTACACGCGAATATACGACATGGCGGAAGGCTGCAGAGGGAGACAGGGCGTGAATAGTGAGCGAGAGTTGGACGGGTCCGGGAAGGTATCCTTCTACCGTTCGATGAGTGGTTTTAGGGCGTGAAACCGGATGCGAGTGGAGAGGTGATTTTGCGTCCGGGGAACCCATGATTTGGAGAAGATGAGCGCAGTCGGTTCGTCGCATATGTAGGTAGTCGACGATGCGGTTGAGGATCTCTGGTGGGGGGTGCACGATATGATCATGGTACATTGGACCACGACCGTGTACTTGGCGCGAGTCAGGCGCTGACCTTATTTGCCATTTCTCCAACGCTGAACGTGGCCATGGGCCGGTCCGAGTATCATGGCCTGAAAAGGCGTAGAGGTTAACGTCTGCTCCGCTGACACGCGCCACCGCGATCTTCCTGAAGTGGAGACGATTTGGGAGGTCCAGTAATCGGCGTGTGGCAGAGAAGAACCCCTTGATCGACGTCAGTTCAAGGGGCCCGCTGAGCATGGGCAGGGTCGAAGGAATGTACCAACTATCGTCCTCCCATGAGTGAGAGAAGGCAACGCCAGATCCCCGAGAAGGGGTAAGGAACGTGTGCGGCCAAAAACGTTCGATGGGGAGGATCGAAGTGAAGATCAGGTGCAGGGGCCAGACGGCGGGTGACAACCGATGATCGATAATCCGTGGAGCAGGACGGATAGCGTGGAGAGAGAGTGCGAGTGGCGGGCGAGACAGCTGGAAAAATCCAGAAAGGACTTGTTCCACCGTTCAACGTGGAATCCTAAGGCGAAGGGCCGCGGTGAACGAACGGATGTTCTCGGGTCGACAGAATGTGTGGTTTGGAGACGCAGGCAGTACGCTTTCAGCGAGCGTAGGTGGTCGACAGCGGGATCAAAGACTTCTGGCGGGAGGGAACACAGCGCCGTGGTTTCTATCAGAGCGGGGGCCGGGATGAGACACTAGCACCCCTGTCCACTCAAACGAAGAGCAACGCCCGAAGGGATTCGTTCCGTCCGGCCCAGACGGCCGAGACTCAATCCCGACCCGAGGTTCCACACTACACCGAAATTTCAGCATCAGTCGGAGGAGCGGGAAACAGCGCGAGGCAACGTCCACAAAAACGGACCAAGATCATTCCATTGGACGGATCTTTTGGGCTATGTACTGACCAGTGTGGAGTTGGTCGCCGGCGGCGGGTGGATCGGTACACGGATCCACCCGGCGTTCTAGCTTCCCGGATACGTTCGGTGTGTGCCAGAGCGCGTTGCAGGACAGACTCTTGCCAGTCAGGACAATCGAGGGACAAACGCGAAGCAGCTTCTTATCATGAGTTGAAGTTCGGCTGTGTGGAGCGTGCACCATACTACCGTGTCCTTCTCCATTAAACCCTACTCCGTCCAGGGGTCTGTCCATTTCTCATTTCTCCGGTGCCACCAAAGAAACTTGCAGGGCACCGCTTCCAGTGGACGGCTCGTTTGAAGCTCCTGGGCGGCCAACTTTCTGAACCACAGACTCCTGCAGGATTGCGACAAGCCTGGGCAAGGCCGAAGTGAAGCTGCGCCGTTCCCTCAAAGAGTCTATCAGACCGGAAGCAACCCAAGCAGGGAACGTGAAAGAAGTGCGTCTGTACTCAGGGTCGAAGTGGGATCGGCCGAACGCGCCGGAACACGGCGGCAAGTACGGTACCGGTGTTGACACTCGCCCAAAGCACTCAGCTACAAAATGGTGAAGCACCCCGCACATATGAGGGACCGATATGGCAAACCGATACGAGAACTTGGGTGGAGGGCCGATGGCGCGGTGCGAGCCTCCTCGTGGAGGTATCCCGCCAGCCGGCGCGCCGGCATAGAATCAGATCAAAGCCACGAGGCCAATCACCCACTATCGCACCACCATCTACGCCGATCCATCCAACATCGACATGGACGACATACGAGGTTCACTCTCAAAAATGAAGAAGAAGTTCAAGCACCGACTACCAGGGGGGAAACGCAAACAGGACGGAACGGGGTCTACCTTCGACGGGGACTTGGAGAGGATTGACTCAACGAGTTCGCTTCCTCAACCAGAGCCCCACGTAGTAGAGGACGAAAGCTACGACCGAGAAGGGGATACAACCGACGCGGTTGGAGGGCAAGTTATTTCGACGAATTGGCCTCAGCCGGATGGGCCAGGATCTGTACCAGCACGTGGAAGCGATGATGACCAAGGAGGGGGAGAGGCAGACGTCGATGGAGGGGAACCTAGCCAGAGGGGTTCGCGCCCACACCCAGACGCTGAAGTTGCAGTAAGAAACGGACGCGGTGGAGAACTCGAGGGAGTCTATCCCTCTCCATCCACTCCTTCGATCCCGCACAGTGGAAAGCCCGACGGTATGTACACGTGGTTGTTTTCGTGACTGCCTCTGATCGTTCACTCTGACAATGCAGGCATTGAACATGGGCCAGAAGTTTTTTGCCCCGACGAAGCCCTCGAACCGAGCCCCGCCGCGGATGAGAAGAATCTCAACTGCAAATCTACCGTGTCCGCCACGGCCGAACTGCTCCATGGGGTGACAAACTCCGCAGCTGCCTTCGGTCCGCTCAAATCTCTCGCGAGATCTCTCTGCTTCATTCTCGACAATTGCGAAGTATGCCCTCCTTCGCGCCTACTCAATTTGTGATACTCACGGTCGTTATAGCAAACGGAGGTGAACGAAAATGCCATAGAACTATTGGCACCCAGAGTCAAAATACTTTCTGAATCGCTCTCCGCACCTATCCCTCCGGATGATATCAATGAGGAGGAGAGGACAAGCAAGCTGGAATGGTGAGCCCACATTCTCCGAAATCAAGAGCCGAGTCTGACGCACGGGGATTTCCAGGGAATTGAAAGAAATTGGCCAAGCTATAGACCTGATGACGAACCAGAAGGATCTCGCGCTTTTCCTCAAAACGCCTGAGAACGCGCAGAAGGTTAACGGTCTGGTGCAAGATATTCGCTATGCCTTGATGGACTACCAGGTTTGTTCTCCTAAAAGCCTTTCTCTCATTATAGCTGACATATACCCAGACTTCGTTACAACACGATATCTACGACGAGGGTTGTCAGAAGATTGTGAGTCTCACTCCCTTACGGTCCCACCCCTCGTAATAACCTGCAAACAGGGAGATATAGATCATCATCGTCTGGAAAAGATGCATCATACTGCCGACGCTGGGTACCGTTCCGGGAACAGGAATGGGTGCCTGAGGGGAACCAGGATTGATCTACTTCTGCAACTCGAACGCTGGCTAAAGGACGAACAAGACCACCGGGTGTTCTGGCTGAATGGACTTGCGGGGACCGGGAAGTCTACCATTGCCCAGACGTTTGCCGAGATCAGCTTCGCGGATGGAAGGCTTGGCGCGAGCTTCTTCTGCTCGCGGGATTTCGAGGATAGAAGCAATCTCCAAGCAATCCTCCCAACTCTTGCCTTTCAGCTTGCCTATCGGTACCTCCCATTTCGAGAGCGGTTGGTCCAAGTCTTGAGGGCCAATCCCGATGTTGGACGGGAATCTCTTTGTTCGCAAATGGAGAGGATTATTGTTGGCCCATTGAAAGCCACCCACATCCGGACCCTTATCATCATTGATGCCCTCGATGAATGCAAGGATGAAGAACCCGCCTCTGCCATTCTTTCCATGCTCTCCCGCTACGTGGACAAGATCCCTAACATCAAGTTCTTTATCACTGGTCGTCCAGAGCCCCGGATCCGCTCCGGGTTTCGCCTCAAGTCACTCCAGCCCATCACAGAAGTTCTTAGGCTGCATGATGTCAAACGTTCCTTGGTGGATAGTGATATCGAACTGTTCTTCAGGACTCAGTTGACAGACATTGCCAAAACCCGAAGTGATTGTGATTTCACCCAAGATTGGCCAAGCACATCAGACATCAATATACTTTGCAAAAAGGCAGCAGGGCTCTTCATCTATGCTTCAACAGTCATCAAATTTGTCACATTCAAGAGCCGCACACCTACTGAACAGCTTGGCCGGATCATCTCTCTCCCACAAAGCACTGCCCATGAAGGAAGGTCTGGGATTGACCTCCTTTACACCCAGGTTCTGGAGCAAGTGGCTGATGAAGTGGATGCAGATGTTGATGAAGTCTATTCCCAATTCAGGACTGTGGTTGGGGCAGTCTTACTTGTGCTTAACCCTCTGTCTGCAAGGGCACTCTCAGACCTCCTCAGGGTTTCCAGCTTGTCAACCCTCCGACCCCTCCACTCTCTCCTCCTTATCCCTGAGAATATAGAAGACCCTGTCCGAGTCTTCCACAAGTCATTTCCTGACTTCCTCATGGATTCATCCCGGTGCAGGGATCCACAGTTCTTTGTAGAGCCTACAGTTCATCATGCAGAAATCCTCCTTTCATGCCTCAGGCTCATGGGGGAAAGGCTAAAGAGGAATATCTGTAACCTGGATGACTATGCTGTTCTCAGTGAGGTTGAAGATCTCTCTGCTTGCAAAAAGGAGTACATTGGGGGTGCTTTAGAGTATGCATGTAGATTCTGGACAAAGCACCTCCTGGGGGTCCCTGTTGACAGCTCACATATTGGGGAGGTGCAGAAAGCAATTGACAAGTTCTTTAGAACACATTTGCTGTATTGGATAGAAGTCCTTGCCCTCACAGGGAACCCTGGTGCTGGGGTTTATGCTATGAATGATGTTGAGCAATGGCATGCTTTGGTGAGTGCTGTGGAGGCTGTCTGCTGAGACTTATATTGATTCTCCTTGTTCAGGCAGGTGTTTCATGCATGTGGACAAATGACAGCCAGAGGTTCCTTTTGGAATATTTTGATATAATCTCCAACTCTCCCCCCCACCTATATCATACTGCCCTCCCACTTTCCCCTTCCTCATCTTGGCTCCATGAGTGCTATGCTGCAGAGCTCTCACAGGAGATTAGGGTAGTTAAAGGACTCCCAGTGAAATGGGGAATGTGTTCCCATACAGTTCTGTTGGATTATATTCCATTGACCCTCTCATACTGGAATAATGCTGTTGCAGTTGGATCTGGACACAGGGATATCTTTATCTTTGATGTAATCACAGGCATCCAGACAGCTGTCCTCCCTGGGCATACAGATGGGGTATCATCTCTCACCTTCTCATCAGATGGGACATCACTTGTATCTGGAAGTGGAGACAAGACTGTCAAGCTCTGGGATGTGCAGACTGGTGGTATTATCAAGACATTTCATGGTCACACTGACAGGGTTTGCTCTGTTTCCATCTCAGCAGATAGCACCACAATTGCTTCAGGGTCTGATGACAAGACAATTCGTTTTTGGAACATTCAGATGGGGGAGTGTCATCAAATCATAAAGCAATGGAATAATGTACACTGCATCAGCTTCTCCCCCAAAGACCCTCAATCCCTTATATCTGTATCTTATAAAACTGTTCAGCAGTGGAACATTGATGGCTATAAAATTGGTCATACATATGATGGTGATTGGATTGCTTTTTCCTCAGATGGTACCCAGTTTGTCTTATGTACAGGGAGTGATATCACAGTTCAAAACATCAATTCTGGAGTGGCTGTGGCTAAGTTTAATGTGACCTACAGGGATTCTGGTCCCTGTTGTTTTTCCCCTGATGGCAGGCTGGTGGCTATTAGTGATGGTTGTCTTTTCCATCTTTGGGACATTACTAGCTCACCCCCTCACCTTATTGAGTCCTTTATTGGTCATACCAGCCATATCAGATCCCTTGCATTTTCCTCCTCCTCCAACCTCATTTCAGCATGCTCTGATGGTTCAGTGAAGTTCTGGCAGATTGGGGCCTCATCACCAGACCCAGTTGTGACTGATCCAAAGTCCACACCACTTACTTCAGCTCCAACTGGGTCTATTACTCTGAAAGCAAAAAACAGTCCCATTATCCCAAGTGATTTGCCAGATGGGGTGATGAAGACCTGGGGTATCTTAGCTGGCTGCAGCAAGAGATCTCTCCAGATTCCAGCTCAAGGTTCCCATGAGAGCAACATCCAGCCAATTGACAGTAAATTGATCTTTGTTTGGTATGCAAATGGGAAGATCAACATCTGGGATGCTGAGAAAGGGAAACTCCTCCAGACAATAAATGTGCCTAGAGATGAGGTTATAGACCTCAGGGTGTCAGGGGATGGGTCCAAGGTCTTCTGTCTGCATGCAAGCTTCATGCAAGCATGGGATATCTGGACAAGTGAGGCTGTGGGTAAAGTGGAGTTTCATTTTGTGGGGAGCATCATTGCAATAGATGGCTCAAAAATCTGGGCTGTTGATGGATGGGCTCATGGGTGGGACTTTGGGATTACAGGCTCATCCCCTGTTAGCTTGTTCATTGAACCCTCAGATAGGCTCCAGCTCAATGATACCAAGCTGTGGGAAAGAAACATGTCCAGGATGTGGGATATGGTTACTGGAAAGGTGGTTTTCCTGCTGCCTGGGGGGTTTGGAAAGGTAATTCATGTACAGTTGGGTGGCCAATATCTAGTTGCTTCTTTTAAGTCAAAGGAGGTATTGATTCTTGACCTCAGCCATACTCCTTTAGTATAGATCTATAGGATGTGTATCTCCTCCACTTATGCCTCAAATTCTATGTACTGAATATTTGATTGCTTGACAAGTGCAGTGCTTAAACTTATGCTATACAACCAACAAATGGGTATGAACAGGTTTTCTGTAAAATGCATACATGCAATACCACATAGGAGGGAGATACACATTCATGGTAATGGATCTAGGGTAGAAAGGCCTTGAGCAAAAAGATGAAAGATAAAAGATGAAAATCACATGGAAATAATACAACAAATAGAGACAGTGAGAGAATACAAGGGGAAGGAGAGACAGATGAAAAAGTACTAACTGTTAATATGATCAAAATAGATAATGTTCAACCCCTCCTGAAAGCAGCCAAGGAAATCTTGGCCTGTTGAAAACTGTCAATCTTCATCCTAAGAGGACCACAAGAGTAGACTTCTGGATGCCATCAGCATGCTTGATACCATCAAAAACAAATATCCGGCCAGATCAAGTCACTTGAAAGCCTCAATGGTGAAGGGATCCTAGACATATGTCAATGCACACAGAGCACTCTGGACTGGCTTGTCCTAGTTTCAACCACCCTGGTGGCCACATCATGGAAAAATAATCCACTTTCGAGCCCTTTCAAGTGATCGAAAGTGGAAAAGTTCTAAAAGTTTCATGCCGCTTTTGTAGTACACGAAAGGAATAGGTTGGTCTTGAGAGCACTTTAAAAGTGGAACGGGTGCTTCGAAGATGGCTCAAAGTGAGAAAAAGTCACCGCTTGTCTTTGACATTTTCGAACACTTTGAGACACTT
>Ga0307517_10002758_pt1 | contig 27985 bp, 22 predicted proteins | sample 23_EM_MG_FD_194515 | JGI IMG/M metagenome (GOLD analysis project Ga0307517, IMG submission 194515) | Populus trichocarpa ectomycorrhiza microbial communities from riparian zone in the Pacific Northwest, United States - 23_EM | ecosystem: Host-associated > Plants > Roots > Unclassified | place... | reverse complement strand
GTTTCTTCTATGGTCTCGGGGGGTTTGATTTTTCCTATGACGAGGTGAAGCGGGCGGGATGAAGTTTGCTTATAGGTTTTTTATCTCCATAGCTAGCGCTGCATGAGTCTTTTGTACCTTTAAACATAATAACGATTTGATTAAAATAAAAAAAAATAAAAAAATGACCAAGAGATAGGATCTTCACGCAACCAACTAAAAACTTTTCTATACTAAGAAGTTGCAATACGATTCTTTTTATCTTCTACACTATTGAATACTACGAATACTCTACCGATAAGCTCTCAGAGCCTATGACTCTTAAGACCTTCTAAAGAGGCGCGACAATAATATAGGACTATTAGGATAGTCCTATATCCCGACAAGACAGTCCTGGACTATCTGATGAGATAGTAGGGTTAGCATATGACAAGATAACTCTTTACTATCTGAAGAGATAGCAAGCACTTGGGTAAACAAAGGTCATTACCTGTTGCAATATAACGAGCAGACAATAGGATTGTTATACATTCTAAGAAAACCATTATTAAACAAAATTATTTTTATTATTGTAGTATTGGGAATCGAATTCTACAAAATTCCTTTACAGATACTACAAGCAAGGAAAATTGATATACAGAAGGAGAAATCCAACTATTAATATTGTAGTAAAGGGAATGTCCAAGCTTGATACTAAACTTCATTCTATTTATACTGTATCTTGTTGTTTAGCAACATTTCAAGGTCTACCTTTAAACAAAAACCGTTCTATTTTCATTATATTAAGTATGCCAGTAACTATTCCATCAACTTTTGTTGCAGTTACTGCAAGCAAAGGAAATTGGTATATAGAAGGAGACATTCAACTAATATTACTGTAGAAAGGGAAATTTCTAATCTTAAGAGATTTGGTATAGAGATATTTACTGTTATCCAAGATAAAGGAAAGATAATTGGCGGTAGGTTTTTCCTTCCAAATGTTTTTACAGGTCACAAAGTAACTGAACCTTGTGCTTCCCAGAATAGAGCCTAAAGAATCAGACCATCACAGCTGCTTTTAACACTACCTTCATAATCATTGTAATTAAGTGTTATAGCTGCTTCAACTTTAAGAAACACTGATATAAAGTTTGACCTTATCAATAAGAGGTTTACAATTGTCAACCAGAAGTCCACTGCCATCAACTAGAAGCTCAATCAGCTTCACACTTATCAATCCGGCACTATCGGAATACTTGTATCTTTTACAATCACAATCATGCAAGGCCTCAATAGAGATAAGAGCAGAATAAGATCATCTGTTATAAAGATAGAGGCTCTGATAAAATACTCTCATGCCAGTAGTAGTAAGGACTGTCAGGGGCCCGGGGTTAGAGGTGGTAAGGATTAAATAAAATGGTTTTAGTAGTTTCACTATACTTTCTTGTCAAATTGACTATCTCTATATGGGGTTCTGATTTCTGCATAAGGAGACTATGACTTCCTAGTGTGGGGATTGAGACCCCGTCTGGAGATAGTCAATTTGACAAGAAAATATGTTAAATCAAAATAAATGGAAAGTTCCCCCTTTCATGGGTTTTTTAACCAGGCTCCTATACTGAACCTGTGCCGACAATACTCTAAAATCCACCCAAGCAGTGATACATGCATGTAAAGATTATCCCCTATGGCTTCTATAGTGACTATTTTTACCTCATGTTAGAATTGGGATCATTTCCCAGTGACTAATTTACCGATAGGTTTCTGACATCCAAGGCACCACTTTCAGACCCCCATGCTGAAAGATCACTCGTTTTGATGCTCTTTGGGTACTGCCTCCAAATGCTCAAGGGAGTCTGAGATGCCAAATGTACCAGACCCATTGAGCTCGAATCATGACTAAGCCAACCTATTAAGGAGAGAGAAAGAATTAGATGGGAAATCCCGCTTTCTGCCATACCGGCCCACTTTCAATCACTGAAAGCCTCACTGAACGTCTCGGGATGATTACTAGACCTATTTACAGTAGTATACAGACAAAGCTCCAGTACCCGAAGTGGGGTATTGTTCCCCACGCCGCTGGTAATCGTCATTGCAGCCCGACTCTTCGAGGAGCCTTATGGATTCCCCAACACTCCCCCAAGATTCATTGCAGTCAAGCCCAAAGTCCGAAGTGATTACCCAGTTGTGGTATTTCAAGAAATCAATGGTCAGTTTGTAATCCAAAAATATTGTAGGTTATCCAGGAATCTCCGGAATAATAATACGGGATTCGTCGATTAATAGCACAGCTCCCGGATCCAGCCGGTATATCTGCCCTCAGATAGAAACATCACGTCTGCTGTCCGGGCCGAAGCCCGTATCCAGTGAAGTATCACGGAGAGTATCACCTCCATGTTCACATCAGCTACCACCCCACGGATAACGCGGCATCCACAACATCGCTTTTCAGCCCCATCACGTATAAACCTTCAAGTAATAATCACCCACTATCATATATGCACTTTTCATGCAAACAAGGGTCTCAGCTGAAGCAGAACAATACCCGACTTAGCTGACTGAAAATGGTAAACTCCTAACTTTACTCCTTATCTTCCAGAGATCCCATATACAGCCATGCAACCGTGAACTGATGGCCCCCTAGCATATACTGTCGACCTACTGGAAGCTCGCAATTCTGGCGTGGGTATGCTACGTTAACAAAATTAACGGCGCACCAACGATCAGGAAAAACTTTGGCTATAACAGCACTTTCCCACCAAACCTACTATCGTGGCGATAAAATTAAAAAAAGTAAAGATGTAGTAGGATAGATACAAGATATTGATATGATTTAGAGAAAGTTCTTTAGGTGGGTCGAGGGTGGAGGGGGGTTGCGTCGCTAGTGATCTCTGGTGCGCCGTTATTTTTGTCAACGGACAATACCTGAGGGCGTCTTTCTGCTAACAAGCTTGTTAGGAAAAAGAAGAAAAAGTACGGCCTAGGGAAGTGAAGCTAGGGGAACTCTCACGAGGCATTATCTGAAAGAGTAAGTTATGTTATGTTTGGTCCCGCCCAATTTCGGAGATACCATAGGAAGGCTAGATATGCACCCACTTGTCGTACTAGTACATAAAACCTACCGGCAGATAGCCCCCCAGATTCCTCCCTAGCCCAAGAGCTTCAATTAAAATTAAAGCGATCACCAACGACATGTAGTACAAATACTTAGCTTTCACTTGAACCCCACACATCCACCAAGAGCAAACCCCCCCCCCCCCAGAGTCACAAACACTACACTATTAAAATATCCCAACCCGCCTCCCGTAGCCGCTACTACCTGTCGCACCACCACCAACACCCACCGACACCCCACTGACACCTATACAGCGCACCGCAGGCCCATGTGGATGTAATTCCCATTCCTCCCCTACATACGGTAACCAAGATTAACATATCCAGAACAAACATCGGATGTATGTATGCACGCATGCAGGCACCCATCGCATTCCAACTCTCGGTGAGGTGTCTGATTGGTAAACCAAAAATATGATGGAGACCTAATCTGCGAGGCAATGGCAGCTAGGGTAGCTTGGTCCTGCTGGGACCCGGTGGAGGGAGAGGGGTGAAGAGGGGCTTCCCGGCGCTAGATAAAGTATGGTGCGGTGGATCTGATCCCGGATTTACAGGAAGCTTTAGGTGTGCAGCGCAGATCTAGCATAGTGGTGGCGGTTTGGTGTTGAAGGGGGGAGCAGATTTTGGTGAAGTCCTAGTTGTGGTATCGACTGCTTTGTGCTTGGAGGACGTAACACCAGTGAAGCGAGCCCGCTTATTTGGTGAGGTAGCTGTCGGAGTATGTCTACATGCCGATCGTCTCCCCTAGGATAAGTTACTTGAGGATTGATCTTCCTGGTGAGAAGAGCTGAGCTACAGGAAGTTCTGAGCTTCCCTTGACTATATCTGGAGAAACACAAGACGGATGGTAACAAGGTCTAGCAACTGCTCTCTAAAAATAGCAGCCCGGGGAATATTGCACCTTCTATGGCCGAAGATGCAAAAACGGAGGAAGACATTCATCTGTAGACCCTCGGTGTAAGTAGAGCATTCGAACAATTGCTGGAAGCCTTCTCACGCAACAATCCAAGACCTTGGATATGGCTTGAATGAACATGTCTGCGCATGCACTATTCATGATGTATCCCAGTCACCGGCAGACGAGATTATGATGGTTAGCGAAGAGAGGAGTTGCAAAGCTTGGACCAACATTGTTCGTCGGCACTCTTGGCAGATGGCCGCTGCCCCCCGGTTATCGGACTGGCGTGGGAACCCGGGCTCCTATCCTAACGTGTAACCTAGCCCCTGCGTCCGGCGAACAAACGCCTGTCTCTCTCTTTAGCTGCCCGCCCTGGCCTCGGAGCCAGCTTGGCTCCATCCCACTATATAAGCTTTGCCCCCCCATATCCCCCTTTCCCCAACCATGCGATCTTAGGAGCGTCTCCATAGATGAGTTCCGGACACCTACAATTCCAACCTTTTTCGCCATCTCCTGAATCTTAGCCAGTCACACTGCAGGGAGACAGACCCCCCGCTGGAGCCAAAAGGTTCCCCGACCTAGGGGACGACTGATATAACCTCGATATTCAAGAACGAAGCCTGTTTACCCCTGTCTTGGCGGGGGGGTGATGATGGTTTCAGCCCGTATTCTTGTTCGATCGCCGTGGCGATGTGGATTTGGAATACGAGCAGGGCTTTGATAGAGTTTGACATTTTGCTTCCAGTATCATTCTCTTTCCTACTTTTTCTTCCCACTACTTGCAAAATGCACCATGCTAATACGGTACTATGAAATACCTGATAGCAACCTTTGTTACCTTGTGTGAAGTGTATTAGCTTTTGTGTGATGGTGTGATTGATGTCACAAACGAGTTTCCATCTGCAATAAAAGGACGGGTTATAGGTGCTCCAAGATCCAAGTCGTGACATTGCATCAATCCGGGTCCTTATTCGTTTGGACATACTAAATTGCGTGTGAGCCAAGAAATTCAAGGTGTAAGCGTACTGTAGATTTCTGCGCAATTATCGTGGTTAACACAGCACACAGCAGCAAGCAACACCTCTGGAGCGACAATTACGATTAATCACTTTACGCACGAGTAGTCATGGTGTTCTCCCCGTCTGACGTCCGACCAGGTTTCTAGCACGGCAAACGGAAGGTTCAAGATTTGCTCGTACTTGTTCGAGTATTTCTCTCTTTCTTCTCCCTCCCACCATTCGGGCAAGAGATGAGACCACAGCCATGTTTTGTGTGTGTGGTGCGCCTCTTTGTCACTGGTCACAACTCTCCCCTTTGAGCGATTTATTGGCGGAGGTCTTCTGGAACCATTCGCTGAAATTCTACGCACAAAAATACCTGCAGTAAAAAGCATTCACACAACTGTGCGGGCGTGGCGTGTGATTGGTAGCCAATGAGTGCGGAAGACCGGCTGTCTGAGAACCGGATTGTTCGATTAATGTTCTGTCGGCTGGTCCGTTCGCCATCCGTCGTTGGCGGGGGGGACGGCTCTCCAGTCCACCAACTGTTCGGAAGATCATGAACGGACGATGAATTGAGTAAGTGTGCTTTCAGGAACAGCTCACCTTCCTCGCCTTGTGGTCCCCCGATGGCCCGTAGCCCGTTGTAAAATATTTGATATCGGAGCAACCAACCTTGGATATGAGGATAATTTTAATTTTAAGGTTCTTCTAGAAGAGCCTTAGAAATTCTTGGGGAAAAAATGGCATAATAATTTATTCTTGGGGGGGAAATCTGATACTTCTTCCTTGCTATACATTTAACACCAATACTATTTCGTGTGTGTGATCTCGGGTTAACTGTTAGGCTGTTCAGCGAGAGCGAGGGTCGCTCTCACTTCCGAATTCAAGTCTGTACTGTTGGCCTACAGCAGATTTAAATCGCTAAACTACAGCTATTCATCTTCCCAGTACTACTGTACAAGTACGGGCATTGTGCTGGGTAATGCTCGCAGCAGCTTTGTCTTAGCACGGCCCTCGCCAATCGCCCTTACAGTAACGCTTTCTCTCTCCGTCATCCCAGAACCCCCCCCTCCCTGCCTCCCCGCCATCGATCTTCCCTCACTTCTTCCATCGTTCTATCCCTCCCCCCCTCCCCCTCCTCCTCACACCTTCACCCTAAACTCCACCTTCGCCCTTACAAAACCTACCCTTTCCTCACATTCCACCTCCAGTTGCCCTTCTCATCTCCCACGTCCTCCCTCCCCCCCACTTTTCATTCACCCTTTGCGCACTTAAGGCCTCTATCAGTCATCAACTATTGCGCCTTGCACTCTTTGTCCATAGTGCCATCTCTTTCTTTTTTTTTCTAGTAGAGCCCTTCCGCTCCGGACAACATCGTGCGTCTGGCGGGCACTAATCGAGGAATAGGCAGCTATTACGTGGAGCCGCCTGCACATCTTGATTCTGTTTGGCTCGCTCGCCAGCATTGTCTGTACGTTCCTTCTAGGCTACTCCTGCTTCTTTGCCCCATCTTAGTTTCCCCTGTCACACGGTTACCTGCTCCCTGACTAGCAACCACTTCTTACTATCAAAAGCTATTCTATTCGACCGCCCACCAACCGTGACGCGACATTTTTCGCACTTGAAAACCCTCAAGAGCTATCCGGAGAAAACTATCGCCGGTTTCAATTTGTTTCAGAAGGATTCCTGCAGGCTCGTTGTTCGGCCCAGGCCTGGGACAAAGGGGACCAGTGGACCGGAGTCACTGCAAGGCAGAGTCGTGACTCAGACCTGAGACTGACTCTACCCTGAGGACGGAAAGGCAAAGAATTCAAAATTTTGTTTTACTTCATTGCTGACCCGGTTCGTTGGCTGCTCACCTGGTAGGTTCCCGCTCGTCTCTACCCTATGTTGCGCTTTACGTTTGTGTGTAAGTTTGACTGACCATGTGTACGAAGCCCAGAGGCCCTCTGTGACGTATAAATAAGAGGGTGATTCCACACCGTTGCGCCCGGATTATTTAAGGGCCAAGCTGACTTTTAGCTTTCTTGTGGTTTACAGCTTGGTTTTCAATAACCAAGAATTACTTTCTCCAGGCATCTCCAGAGCAACTCAATTTGTTTGTTCCCACCCCTCCACCACCCTCCAAAGCACATAAGATCAGGACAGGGGAATGTCACTCCCGGAAACTTACCTCGACGAAATCAACGCACTCAACCGCGAGATACTAAAATCCAAACCCACGGACGTTCTCCAATTCTGTGCTAACTTCTTCAATCGCCGTCTCGAAGCTCAGCGAGTCGAATTCCTACTATCTGCTTCAAATAATTCTGGATTTTCCTCCTCAAATACTTTCGGAGCGATGCCAAGTTCTTCAGCATATGTCGGCGGTGAAAGCCTGTTCCCTGGCTCTGGAGCGAATCTCGGTGGTCCTCCTCTGGATGGGAGTCGCGAGAGCCCTTTTTCCGGAACAATAAGAGAAGAAGATGAAGACGTTGGACAGAGTCCCACTACTCCCAGTTTCAGACCGGCTGCTTTCGGAGGCCCTAGCCTCTCCAATCCCAATCTAGCTGCACGACCCCCATCTCCAGGCCAATTATTGTTCTCCCCTCGAGCTCGATTCACCTTCGGCAGCGATCAACCTCCCCACTCAGGCCCGTCGCACCTTTCCCCATCGATACACCTTTCTCCGAATTCTGCATCACCGGATTTCCCATCCAATTATAATATGAATCGACGAACCTCTGTTTCTGCCGAGTCACTAGTCCCATCGTCCTCAAATGAGGAATGGAACCCTCCCGTATACCCAAAGACCACTGAACAGCTCGGTCGTTTGAAAACAGCTGTGTCTGGAAACTTTTTGTTCATGCATCTAGATGACGACCAAACTGGACAGGTTCTTTCCGCCCTCATGGAGAAACCTATCCCTAGAAAAGGCACCCGAGTTATCACTCAAGGAGATGTTGGTGACTATTTCTATGTGGTCGAGAAAGGCTCTTTTGATGTTTACGTCAACAGTGCTGGCAGTATGCTTCCCGGCCTTGATGGTATGGGAAAAAAAGTGAACTCAATTGACCCAGGAGGGTCCTTCGGTGAATTAGCATTGATGTACAACGCTCCGCGTGCAGCTACCATCATATCCACAACCTCGCAGAATATCCTGTGGGCATTGGACCGTGTCACATTCCGCCGGATCTTGATGGAAAATACATTTAAGAGACGTAGGATGTACGAGGCATTCCTTGAGGAAGTGTCAATTCTCTCCTCCCTCGTCCCATACGAGCGTGCCAAGATCGCCGACGCTCTGGAACCATTCACTTTCCATCCTGGAGATGTCATTATCCAACAAGGTGATCCAGGTGACAACTTCTACATCATCGAATCCGGTGAAGCGGAGGTAGTCAAGCATGGCATCAATGAACCGATCAAGAGGTTAGCAAAGGGTGATTATTTTGGGGAGCTTGCACTGCTGAATGACGCACCGCGTGCTGCCAGTGTTAGAGCCGCAACCAGAGTGAAGGTGGCGACTTTAGGCAAGGATGGATTCCAGAGGCTCTTGGGGCCCGTGGCAGAGATTATGCGAAGGAACGACCCTAGGTTAGCTGAGAGTGTTGACCCGCTCTCCGATGTCGGAAACCCTGGACCCTCGGGTGGCTTTGATGGAGGAAAGGATGTTGTGGAGGAGGCTGCCGGCAGGGGGAGAGCCGTGGAAGTTTGAGGGAATGTGGTATTGGTTCTTTCTTAAACTTTGTCACTTCAAATGGTGGGTATCTAGCTCAGGCCGCTATTTGAGAGTGGTCGGAGGCCATTGGTGTTTCCCCTTTTTATTACTGTCCCATTGTAACTATTCTTTTTCTTTTTATATTCGGCTCTCCTTTGAGATTGATGCCCATGCATTAATGAATGAACGAGAGAAGGGCAGAGATACAGAGAATTATGACGAAACTAGCAAAATGGGGCCTCCTTTTTCTACCCTTTGTTACTTTTTTGTCCTGCTTTTTTTTGCTGTCCACTTGGACAACTCGCAGTGATAGAAGTGGGGAGTGTTCGAAGGGGTACGAGCGAGGGGGCGCAAGTTGTCTGGTAGGGATTTATCCAGGACATAGTGGGGCTGCTTGTTACGCTTGGTTGGATGATTATTGAAAGTCATTTCTCCCTCTTGCAGCGCAGTGCGATTGAGTTTTTTGCACAGAGAAAATAGGTGATAAGTGGCGTTGGCTGCTGTATTCTCAACGTGCTATCAGTATCATTGCCTCGTCAATGGACCGAACAAAACGTGACTGATCTGCCGTGCCTGACAAATCCGCCATTGTGAAACCCAAGGTAAAAGATCTAATGCTAATAGTAATATACAAAACGGAAATGGGGGCACCGGCGCAGATTTGTAGCAAAACCTAAATCCAACGACCCCCCCTCCCCTTTTTTCCCCAAGAAAAAGAAAATAAGGCAATTAACTATCCGCAACCTCGGGCCTCTCCCTCCTCCTCTTGAGAATCTCCTGCCGGACCGCCTCAGCCCCAGCCTCGACCTCCAACGCCCTCCCAATCCCCTTCTTCCACCTCTGCTCTAGCGCAGTCAACTCGGGCCGGGCGTCTACCTGCACACTCTTCCGCTCTTTATTGACGACCTCGCACTCGGTCTTCAGCTCCATCAACTCCTCCTCCAGCCCCTTCAACAGCGCCTCCAGCTGCGAATTGTGCACGAGCCATGCATTCTTCCCGAACTCGTTCAGCAGCGTCAGATTCGCCAGGCGTGCCTCCACGTGCGCAGCGGAGGCGTACGCAGCTGCGAGCGCGGAGGGTGAGGCCTCCGCTCCCAGCTCATACCGGCCCACGTCGATGCCGCCAGCCCACGGCTTGCCGGCCGCGATCCTGTCGAGTTCGGCTTGGGTTGCTGGGCGGAAGTCAGGCTCCACGAGCGGCGGGAGGCGTGGATGTGGGGTTGTCTTATGGTCTGGGGGGAGTTCGGAGGCTATTTGGTTGTTGATCGATTCTAGCTCGGAGTCCGTGGGGGGGATGTCGATGTCTAAGGTTTGTTAGCTTTTCGACTGTGGGTTGGGAGATTGGAGGGAGGGAGGGATGTGAGTGGGGGATTACAGGGGAGAGAATCGTAGGAGATGATGGTGTCTGTGGTAGTTGCCATTTTGGTGGTTGGTGGTTAGCTATTGGCGAAGGGCTTATTTATTCAGTGGAGAGGTAGGTACGATGGTGATGCAACTAGCACCCTCTTCTCAAAAAAAGCAGCGTATTTGCGGCTCTAGGCGTTTACTCAGTTGTGGTATCGCTTGTGGCTTGGCGTAATAACAGCTGGAGGCCTATCAAAACCTAATCTCAAACAAAATCCCCAACCCAGCCTCAGCTTTCCCCTCCCAATGCTTATTGCTACTCAATCTTTACCGCGGCTTGCATAATTCAACCTTAAGCCTTGATTATCCCGATCACGCATTCTAATACCCGAAACAAATCGCTCACTCACTCACTCCTATTCCGAGACGGCTGACTTCCTCGGGTTTCTCAAGCTTGCCGGCACCATTTGTCCGATTGCTCACACATACAGTACCGGTGCCGCGATGCAGTTACTGTTCAGCTGTGCGCATCGGAGGCACGACCCGAAGCCTTGGGGGTTGAGATATGATACTCTGCTTGAGATAATATCATAGCGAGCCAGTGCACGGTAGCCTAGTTTATTAAATCAAGCCCTAGAAAGATGCCTGCAAGGAGTTATTGCAGCCGCACGCTAGAAGCTACAACTTCCAAGTTAAGCTGATCGTACTTAGACTCCTTCATACTTTAATCCCTAGACGTGAGGGTGGGGACCCTACCATCGTCACATCTGATTACTTCCCACTGGCGCGGCTGAGTTGAAGCTGGACACTTGAGGTGGCAATTCCCGTACAAAGCGTCCGGCTTCAATTCGGCCGCGCGAGTAAAATGACATTAGCGCGGGAGTTTCCCTAGGGGCTTCCTTCCTCCGACCATCACCCCCCAGACACTTTCGTTCTTTTAGCAAGAAGGGTTGAAGCGGGCTTCGGGATGCTGCGCTCGAGGCGAGAAACAGCACCTTTGGGAAATCCAAGTACTTACAACCCTCTAGAAATGGATAGCAAGCCAATATGAGGTTTCAGAAGAAAAGCTTACGATGTGCTCGGATGTGTATTATTGTGTGGCTTGTTGCTGATATTCAGGGCAAGGATTAATGCCAAGCCGCTGTTACATTCCTCCGGTCTTCTGCGTCATGGAGGCCCTTAGATAAAAACCGAGATCTCTGGTGATAACTTATGCTGGATTCTTACAAAAAGACTAGAAACCACTTTGAGTTCCTTTATTAAGAGTTTTTTTTGCCCCAATATCCCACACCAGTGCCTCAAGATGTCTGGAAAGGAGTTTAGAGCTATGGGCCCTCAAGAACTAATGCGCTTTTTGAGTAGTACTCCTCTGGAGAATCACTCTATTGAAACGCGCTCAAGTAGGAATTCTAGGGAGAGCCAAGATGAGGTCTGTATATTTGAGATTTTAGTGAAAGTCGTTATCAGATGGAGTACTAAGTTAGCAAATTTTTGTTTTATTAGGAAAATTACTCGAAACGCAAAGAGAGGGTCCCAGGGCTGTCTATGATTAAGGCTCAAAAGAAAGGGACTATGCAAATAGCTCACTTGCCACTGGCTATGGTAGAGACATATGATGTACGGCTAGAGCTATTCGCAGAATTTCCAAAGAAAAACCACCATGCTGAAGTACCACAGAATCTCTTGAAATCACTCACAACATTGTTTCCGCCTCCCGAAGGCACAGGACGGGACATATCCATGTCGACGTTCGAAGGGGATCTGATATCCTCACCGGAGGAGTATATAGCTGTGTTAAAGCCCGGCTTGCACATTATATTCAATTACCCACCAACAGTGGAGGAAATATCAATGAGCTTTGGCGCCCTCTGGGCAACAGATGCGCCAAGAACGTCATACACACCGAATCCGAGTGACCCGACGCCAATGGAGAGCGACATTATGAATACATATCTAACCTCTGCATCTCCAACGCTCATCCCCTCAGCGAACCTGAAAAAGTACGAGTTGCAGCCGCCAGAAATACACTTCCACGTACCAGCCCCGACGCCAATTAGCATTACTCTATTCAACGCGTCCTTCCCAGCAGCATACTTTCACTCGCCCAATGACCCGGAAGACGTGCCCCTCGCGGGCCCCTCCGCCCCGAAAGCCTTCAGATACACCCCCGAAAAGTCAAGGGGATCGGCATCAGCGCCAGACATCACTCCCACGGGTGAGGATGCGTACGCCCCGCTCCCACCTTGGAGTCCCTTCTCCCTCTACAAAAACCCCAACAGCAGCGATGGTAGCACAGACCCCCCGAACCAGCACGTTTGGGAGCCCCGTCCCGATGGTGAGTGCAAAATCTTCACAGGCGGCACCTTTGCGACGACCTCCTTCGACGTGTTCGCCCAGACAGAGCGGCAGCGTGTGATCTGCGCGCTCAGCTGGGAAGTCGAGGTCTCGCCCGACGGGAAGATCAAGGATTTGGTATCGGAGGAAGAGATGCAGGCGCTCAGTTGGCGTTCGACGGACGACCAGCTGGCTCCTCCTCCTGTAACAATGCAGAGGAGGAAGACGAGTGAGAAGAGGGCTTATGCCAATTATGCGGAGCCGTTTCCTGGTGGGAATAGTAGGTGGGGTGAAAAGGAGGAGGACGTGAGGGAGATTGGGAGGGATGGGTGGTGGATGGTTGCACCAAGGAGGTTACCGCTCTCGTTTTCCGGGAGGCAAGAAGGGGAAAGGACTTTTATCGTTGGGTCTGTCGAGGAAGGAATCGAACTCTTGCAGGCTTTTATGACGAGGTGCGGAGTCGGAGAGGACATTATCAAGGTATCATATACATTCCCTCCTTGCTTCCCCACAAATCACTCGGCCTACAATTCACTAACCGAACTAGTCCTACACAGCTCACTGGGCCCCCAAACTTACCTTCAACCCCCCCTCCCGCCACATGCCCTCAACGCTTGCAAACCACACGCCCTCGATGGAGCTCTACATGTCCCTAATCCGCCCGAGATCCCTGTTGCTCAAATTCCTCTATCCCCGCGAACTCCGCACCCTCCTGCCGCTAGGCGTAACGCCCGAACCGCACCGCACAGTCCGCATATTCCCCATCTTCCGCGCCGTCGATGCAGTAGAGCTGGAGGCAGAGGACATTGTCCCGAACGCGGACTTCGAGACCGAGGTCGAGAGGGTCCTCGGTGGGATGGGGTCTTGCGGCGGAGGGTGGAATTGCGGGCATCGGGGGTTTAAAGTGGCGGAGGTGGGGGGCGTAAGGGTTTTTGGACCGCCGGATGGTACAGGAGAGGGAGAGGATGAGGGGACGGTGATTGGGGCTGACCCGCCAGGTGCAGGTGGTCGTGGTGGGTGGGGAGATGTTGCGGATTTAGACGCGCTTGTCATCGGGGATGAGGGGATGAGGGGGATTAGGAGGGAGGGGTATAGCAGCGGGGAAGATACGATTTAGAATTATCCCTTTCTCCGATTCCCTGGTACCGCGTGCTATCTAGATTATTGTTATTAGTAGTGGTGGTGGTAGTTACTAGCACACTCTTGAGGATTGGACTAGATTGGCCATGTTTCTCCTTCAATAATACGACCTCATTTACACTACAATATTAACCTCTTCCTAATGACCCAATCACCACCAGCCCACCACATCGGGTCCCCTCCCCCGCACGCCCCACTACTCTAAACCCTAACTCGAGCATAAAATGCATCGCAGGGCAACTCCCCTTCTGGTAATCCCCATCACCACAGTCATCTCAACCCCTTACTTCCCTCAACCAATAAAACCACATACACTGAACCTCCTGCTGCCTGGCTGCCAGCTCGCAAGACACGTCTAGAGCAGGCAGCTACATACCCAGTCCGCCTACCTACCTGCCCATGACAGAAGCCCCCCCCAAAGCATAAAATTCCAAGCTATGATACCCACGCATCCTACAAGCTCATCAACCCCCCGCCCTCCTCCTCGCCCTCTTCCTCCTCGCCCCTCCAAAACCCCGCCCCGCAAGGCGCGCAAGAGGAAGAAGAGGAGGAGGGAGCAAAGAAAAACACACCCCGCCATCTCCAACCCCCCACCCAACTTTACCTGACGCCATCCATCGATCCATCCATAACCAGCTCATCCTCAAAGCAAATATCCGCGGAGCGGAAATCCACCACCACAGCCCCATCGACAACTTTCATACCGGGGAAAAAAGAAAAGGAAAAAGAAAAGAACTTAAACCAATAGGGCTCGTTTCCAATGCCATTACATAAGCTCGCATATTCTCACTCGAAATGTCTCACTTTGCAATGCGCTGTAACGAACGGGTTCCAGAACCCTTTGCTGTTGTTACTTATATAAGTGAGGCTCAAGAAAAACTTGTCCCCTCGTGCAGTAACTTACTCGTAGTACAGCCCATTCTTTGGTCCGCCTGAGGCCCGGAGATATGGTTGGAAAGAAAAAACAAAAACAAAAAAAAGTGCGGAAAAAACAAAAATAAAAAAGATCGTGGGATGTTTACAGTACTTGTCCTCGTTACAGGGTACGGTGGTGTGGCTCTTCGGAGTTAGGGGCACTTTAATGGGCATTTCTTGAATACTGGTAAAGGGTAACTGTACCGTATATAGATATGTCCTTCGGACATGTATTAGGTAGTACTGTACCGTGGAATGCCGTGGGGAAAAAATAATTTTAAAAATTCACTACCGGTATATCGGACTCATCGGGGTGATGGATGGATGGAAGTCAGCCCACTAAGCTAGGCGGGATACAAGTATGATACGAGTGCAAGTAACTCCGGGTTTTGGTTCGACAGGTTAATGGAAATTGCGAATGCTGGGTTGATGAGATCCGACATGTTCCTGAGGCTGATCTGAGACTGTGTCACGGGGGGGGGGGGACGAGGAGGGGCGCTGGCCCCTCTCAGGAGTTCAGGAGTTTGTGTTGTCTCTGAATCCGGAAATTACAGGGCTGATGAAGATAAGTGCATTCCACAGGCTCTAGGAGGGGATGTTTTCACACGGTTAATTTAGGTTAACCTGCGAAATAATCCCCGTTTTGTATGAGAACATCCCCTGTGCATCACATTATGGAAGAAGTAGCCCGAGAGTTAACGAACGGTTGATTTAAGTTAATCCGCAAAACAATTCCAGTCTTCTGTGAAAAAAACTCCCCCGGTATTTGCATCGGGCTGCACTGCCGCTATACTGCACTTCTTGCATGTCTGAGCGCAGCGTTGCATTGCGATTCCGTGCATGGATGCTCCGGACTAATGGATATAATAGAATATAATTGTAATTACTGCTTGCCTCTTCTTTTACAAACGAGGAAGGAAGGAGGAAATAATTTAAAATGTATGATGATGATGCCGTAATAAGAAAGGCTAATAAATCCTGTCAAATCGAATCAGGTAAGTAACTTGGGGCAGCGCTAAGGGAGCATGAAACTGTCTAATGAGGGTCCCAACAGAAAAGGGAAAAGAAAGGAAGAAAGAAAAAGAAAAAAAAGGAGAGAGAAAAAAGCCAAATTTGCAACGCTACACAAACAAGCCAACGAAACAAAAAATACGGTAGAATGGGAGGGAACGGGAATTGGACATAAAAAACTTGTACAGGCTTCCTTTTTTCCGCGGAACAGGAAAGGCGACGTAGGGAAAGGACCTAACGTAGGTGGGTAAATTAGGCGAGGGTTCCCGCGCGACTTGATGCTGCTGGGGAGTGAGGATGATGGTCATGGTGATGAGGGGAGTGAGGTGGGCGATTCTGACAGTTTCGGCAGTGCTAAAAGTCACTTCGTCAATACTAATCTCTTCCTTTCCATTCCTTCAGGGTTACTCGGGGTTGGGGGGGATTAATACATTCAAAGGACCAGAAGGGGAGGAAGAGGAAGAGGAAGGAGGAGGAAGCATCATATATGCATTTTGGTGAAACGACGGGAGAACTAGCTGAACGTTCTGGTAATGAATTGCGTTAGTTTTTCCAATGGTGCTGTGGAGTGCGAAACATGTATGAGGGTTGCGCGATACAATTGGGCTGGTAGCCTGTTTCTGCTTCCTCCCGCCCCGATTTTTCGGATGGCGACTCGGTCGTCGGTGTTTTGACGCTGCTGCTTCTCGGTCTTCAAGAAATTCGGCAGAAAAGGCTTTCAGGTCGTTGATTTGGCTCTGTTTTCATTGAGTGTTAGCTCACTTGTATGGTATTGGTTTTGATGAAATGGGATGAATGAATGAATGAATGGGGGAAACTTGCGGGTAGGAATGGCCTTGTAGCAGTCACCCAGTATACGTCCTCGCCGTCCTTAATTGAGAGGTAAGCCTAGGATGCGTGGAAGAGGGAGAAGAAATAGGTAGTTGGGAGTACCTGAGTCCGCTCCAAACTAGCGAAGGCCTCAGGGCCCAGGAATGAAGTGATGCAATCCTGAAGAACCTCCCATTCAATACCCTCAGTAGACATTGGATATGTCATTAAGTCCTCTCGGTATGGTATGGGCGAAGGGGTAGTGTAATCCATGGTGGTGAGTAGATCTGAGGTTCGACTCTTTCTGCCTTCTCCCTCCTTTCTTAAATTGTAGCGGGATGTGGGTTCTTAATTTCGATAATATTGGAAGAGGGACCGAATTTTTTTTTTTGAAGGCACACCCGTCTGTGACGGCCCCTCTTATTCATCCTACGCTAGTAACGGACAAGGCGAACGAACGGCCGCCTTGTTCAGCCCTGTCCTTGCCGCCCTCGAGTACAATCGCACCTACCCCTGCTCCCATACAAATGGACCTCGCTATAAGGAATCTCTTCCAAAACCTCGCTATAACGAGCGAAAAATCCTGAACTCTTGGCGTTATTTATAACGTGGTGCGACTGTGCGGGCGCCTTCAAGCCTCTTCAGTGAGTCTCCGCCACAATCTTTTGCACTCCTCATCTGCAGGAACGCATGCACTCGAGCAGGTGCTGTATTTCATAGGAGGAATTCAAAGATGGCGTTAGCTTGTCCATGTTAAGCTCGTGCTAGTAGGGCTCTATGTACTCGAGTAGTATAAGTCTGCGAGTACTCGCTGTTTCGTGTAGTGTAGCTTTGACTCCTTCGGGTGCGCGTCCAATATTAGACGACATCAACCATTCCAAGCGCTCAAACAGGCTACCGGGCCATGTCACCACTTCGTCTATGATTCAACTATGCACCGAGTTATCTTGTTGGTAAGTGCGCTCAAAGACCCGTATTGGCTGTAGTCTATGATTAACAAATTTAGTCTACCCTTGTCCATTTGATAGAGATCTTACCCGGGCATGATGCCCCTCTCTGCTCAGCAGGAGTATTGCCGGCACCCCGCAGCTGATTTGTCGACCGCGCGATCGTTGATGTTCTACCTATCTGGTACTCGTACAGCGCAGCCTCGTTCCTGCTGCCTCATACTGCCTGGTTCGGGTACTCGAATGTCGATCACGACGATCCTGAACAAAACGAACATCCCTCCTGACTCGGGCTAGACTATACTCCATCTTAACTGCTCGAAAAGCGGCCTGCTATTCATGAATGGCCTTGTTTGAGCGGTTGATGTTTTCACTCCTGGGGTGATCGTTGAATCTATCCAGAATGATAAGTTATTTCGGCGGGGTGTCCGGGTTGTATACAGTGCACCTCGCTATCCCGGATGGCCAAAATCTAAGGAATCTGTTCGGGACAGCGGATTACCCGGGACAAGGAGTTAGGTTTTGGTGCAAACCAATTTAGAATTCAGAGAATTTCATCCGGGACAGCGGGGATCCGGTAGTGAGGTCCGAGACAGCGAGGCGCGACTGTAATATGGTAGAAAAGTGTCTTTCAAATTAAGTTCCAGGGCCCCTGGAGCAGAGTTCAGTGCTCGGCACTCAGGCGGTAAAACTTCGAGCTACGACGCCGTATTGCGCATGTTTAATCATAGCCCGCCCTCTGAGCTACGGGTAGAATCTAGTTCATCCAGTTAATAAGGATACATTTGGTTCGACTCCCTAACGACGTTCGGGGAACCAAGCCCCCGTCCGCACAGCAGATGGGGGCCTCGTTCACTTTCAAAGAAGCATTTACCGGCGGACCAGATCGGAGCGCAGCCGGCCCAGAGACAAAGACAAATGACATCACCAGAAATGATCGATGTATCCTAAGCGGCCCCGTTTTGTGATACTTTGTCAGTCAGATTCTGGCTTCGCTGGGAACTTGGATGTACAAGTAGTATACACTTTACGCTATTGTCCACCCTAATGCTCCTCCGCCCAATTACTTGGGATCTGCGCATAAAATACTGCTACCTTCGCGATGAGGCGAGGCTCCGAATCCTGAAATGCCGTGGGTAAGGATCGGAATTACTTACGAAGAAATAAAAGAACCAAAGGTTATTTCCCGCCCCGAGGCGATTCCCAACCTTCTAGATTTTGCATCCAACTCGCACGGAGGAGGGGTTTCACCTTGTAAGCCGCCGGCGGGTCAGCCGGCATCTGTGGGAGCACATTGTTATTTAGAAAAACCCAGTGTCTATCCACGTTCAATAACCACCAGTGTGCTGCAAGGAGCCACCATGTAGGATGTCGAGCATGGTATCCGGGCATCGGATATTTGCTTGAGGTCCAATCCTGGAAGTTAAGACTGGAGTTTTAGCATCTGTAAATAATCCAATGTAGATCACCAGCGCCGACAGACAGGGCTGCACTGACCCACACGATCCACCAATGGGGTCCTTAGCGCTCGATGTTACAGCATTCGGAAAGTTGGTAGATGCATATATTGAGTGCGCACGAGAACGGACTGCTTCACGTATGACACGGCAGATATTACTGGATCAGCTGACTGGTAACAGCTAACACGATATACAGTCGCACCTCGCTGCCCCGGACGGATCCCTTGGATTTTGGCCATCCGGGACGGCGAGGTGCGACTGTGCACTTTGATTCCCTGCTGTGGGGAGTTATTTTGCTGCCTTATATTACTGTAGTAAGTCCACTAGTGAGCCTTAACGACTGGTTACAGAGAGCAGCCAGCACCAAGGGCCAATTTATATCGCTTCCTCGTCTTTCAGACAGCATTTCCCGGACTTGATCCCCTACCCCGCTTAATTTGAAGCAGATTATGCCTCTACAGCCTCGATGGGATCCCCTAGAGCTCCCGGGAGTTTTTCGTACCAAATCCCTCTCGCGGGCCCCTAGGGCATTGAAACTGGCAGCTTCGGAGTGCAAAAGACCATCCTTGCAGAATGCCCTTGCTTCTCGTATCAGTTCTCGCAACGCATCATTCGATGTTTGCCCTGTGGGAGGGAGGCACATAGATTAGGCCGGACTAGTCGGATCTCGATCTAAAACGGGAGGCGTGGATATTATTTATGTCAGCAACATGAATTAGAAACCTAATCTCTAACGGTTGCGGTTGTACTCCGGTACGCATGTCGCAGGGCCTCAGCAAGCCCATCCCGAGTCTGACTGCTCAATTCCAGGTCTGTGCGAAAGCTACTGGCATGATCTGACGATATTGTCAACCAAAGGTCGAGGCCCGTAGGATCAGCTCCGGCCAGGCTCCAACAAAAGCCATCGCTAAGGTATCAGATAACAAAGAGTGCCAGCCATATACGGTATTACGATTTCTGGGAGTCTTGACAACCTCTGCGAAGTTGAGAAAATATACCTTCTGTCTTAGGCGTATACCATGCTTCAATCTGATCTAGTAGGTGCTTATGGAGCGTTTGCTGATTTCCTTGGTAGCCTGTTAGTTTTGGAGCCTAGAAGCGTCTCTATGGGCGAGGCTCTACTCAAGGAGTGGTATCCTTTCTTTCTTTCTTTCTTTCTATAATATTAATGAATCACCATATTTGCCTGAGACACGATGGGATCTCCCTTCTCAACTCAGCTCAGATTGTCAAGGCTTTCAGAGGCAACGATATCTGATGCGTACTAAAAGCTGGGGTGACTCGGGGGTTGTCCTGTTATCGGCCCACTAAGATCAACTCAGACCCTTGTACATCAATCATTGGAGACCCTCTCCCCTTGCAGATATCGGAACGACTAGTGGAGGTACCATAAGGCAAAGGAAAATGGTTGGCACCAGACCTCCGTTGAGAAGTGGGGGCCGCAATGGCACTTTGCACGATTTTACGGCCTACGGAATGCCCACGTCGCTGATGACGAGTGCCGGTACGGATTTTCGGTGCGCTTTGTCCGCGCAAAAATGCGGACACCTCGCATCCCACCAGCTTACTTCACACCAAGGGTGACTTCTTAGATACGCAGCATCTTTAAGTGCGTCCACATACACAGGGATCTTGCAGCTGGCTCCTTAGTAAGCATATTAATGCACATTGAGCTGGTCGACCTCTAAGTATTAGTTAGCCATCTCTTTTTCACATCTCAAGCACCTAAGTAATACATGATAGGACCAAAAACCACTTTGTTTGTATTTTCAATCCTAATCGTCCAAAGCTATGGCACTCTCGTCAGAGTTTCATGAACATGGAACAGAACTTCTCTATAGATCCAATAGGGACTAACCACAAAGTAACGAATCATTGAAACTGAAAGCCACTCTCTATAAATGAACGTAACACAAAACCAAGCCACATATCTAATAAAAATACGCCCTCACAAGTGCACAACACCAACACCTGACAGTACGGCGGCCGAGCACCCGAAATCGACCCCCACCACCGCGACCAAATCCAACAACAGCCAGGCCCCAACAGCCAGGCCCCAACAGCCACAGAATATTTGGAGGGTAACCCCACGTGGAACTTACTTTAAACCAGCTCCTCATTGGTTCTATGGACTCCATTTCTTAATGAAGTGAGTATTGGTTGAGAACGGCAAGAGGGGCATTTTGAAGAGAGCGGACACACACACATACAAATTTTGCGCCGAGGGGCCACTTTGTTTGTATGTATTACTAAGCGAAGAAGAAAAAAGTGGAGAAGGGTCGGTTTTTGGTGTCCGGCACTGTACCCCCCCCGAAAATACTCATAATTCAAGCTAGCACGAGTGATATAATATGATCTATGATTTCTCCCACCCTGTCTGGAAAAAGGAATCGAAAAATTCTGCATCCACCTCCGCACTGTCCACAATCTTCTCTCTTCCGGTAGTGGACTCTGCTCTAAGAATCTCCACTTCGATTGCTTGTTTGTCGACACTCTCGTAGAACACCAACTTCTCCAGCGCCGGTAAATCAGAAAAGGCCTTTGCTAGGTCGTTAATTGCATCCTCGCGGACCACATCCGACTCCCTAAAATTCGGAAGGAGTGGCGTCTTAATTGCGAGTCGCTTCAGGCAGGGATGGCCAGCGAAGGAGCGGGCCCAATCTATCTTGAGTTCGGTGTCAGCATCCTCGGAGCGAAAAGTTTTCAGATGAGTGGGGTGAAATACAGCACTGATATCACTGTATCTTCCAATCTGGCTGATGCCGAAGACTTCCACATTGGGCAAGTATTCCTTGAATGCCTGACCAAAACGCTCTAGTGCAATTCTCGCTATCTCCAGCGTGCTATCTGTAAGGGCCCACCCGTTGATATGCGAGGGCATGGGAAGGGCAAGGTTCTTAACACCCGGCCCGTCACGCTGGAGGTGCTTCATCAACTCAAGAAGCTCATCCTGCAAGATCCCACCGACCACAATATCACGCTGCAATTTGAAGGTATCCAGCCCTTCGAACTGGTCTAGAAAGGAATAATAGTCTGTTGGGATCTCATCAACACATGAGATCAACTGGCGAATGCCGGAACGAGACTCGGAAGATATGGAGAGCATAGTATCCGTCTCAGCAGGGAGGTCGCGAAGCGCTAGACGAGATATGCTAGGGTTTCGATCTATAAAGGACGACAGGCCCGCAACTGTCAGATCTATCACCCGGTTGAAGACGGGTCCGATTTCCAAAGTATCCAAAGATGGAAGAACAACATCGGCAAGAATAGAGTGGAGTTCTTTGATCCCGCTTATTCGAAGAATTTGAAGGGATGAGGAACTGGAGAGGAAACTATTGAAACGAGAGTTCATAATCTCGTCGCCAGAATTATATTCTGCTCTCGTCGCCTGCCAAACCTCCCCAAAAAGGGCTGGCCCTGGAATTCGAAACAACTCCGAGAGGAATTGCACCTGCAGCTCTTTGATATTTGAAGGTACACTTCCATCGAATGGGAGATACCGAACAAACGACGAGGTTATATGGAGGACCTCTATCTGTGGAAGAAGACCTTTCAATAAGATTTCTGCAAATTCGACATCCGGATTGAATAGACGCAATTGGGTAACTCTAGTAAAGCCGTTGCGGTCGATGATCTCTTGTAATTGAAACCTCATAGCTATGAGAGCCATCTCCCAGAGCTGCCGTTGGAGAGAGTCGACATGGGGGTCTGCAATATGGAACTGATGTCCGATTGAACACACAAAAGAGCAGATAAATGGATTGCTGCCACATGGAATTAGCATGCGTACGATATTGCTTGAAAAGGCCATACCGGGGAGTTCATGTTTACCTATTGAGCGTAGAAACCAGACTAGTCATTTGCGGTAAGCTCGCGTGTTTCTGGACCCCACGTGTTGCTATTGTTCGCATATCGTTGTGGTCGAGAGAGTCTTCAATCTCGATATCGCGATATAAGAGCGGCGTCGCAGACCTATTACAAGCCCGGCTAACCAGAGCCGCAGCAGCCAAGTCCTTTTTCTCAATAAGATTTGCCATTATCTGGTCTACGATCTCAACCGGGAGCCTCATGTTGGGTGCGGTATTCTCAAGAACTCGATTTTCGCTCTTGGATATTCAAAGGGAAAAAACTAGACAAGAAGCAGGTCCGACCGCTTTGAAGGGCTGTAGGGTAAGCAGGATGTGCAAGGTTTATTATATACGGCAGTAGTTTAGTAACGATGCAGTCTCAGCCTTAACTATGCCTCACCGGGCCTAGGCTCGCTGCCGGTGCGTAGGAAAAATGAAGTGGACGCTAAAGCTTTCTCTGACGAAGAAGAAAAAACACCTCCTATGCCCAACTTGCTGATGCTAGGTGTTGTTTGCTGGTGTTTGCTAGGATTTCTTCTGGAGGTGCTAGACGTCCGTGCTTTCCTACAGCGACGAATGGGCAAGTCCGAGCCATGGTACTTGCACCAGGTAAAGAGGGCGGGGGGCTGGGCAGCCGGAAGCAGGGGGTGGAGTGGTACAGTGCAAGTAGCTAGGCTTCCTCCTTGGCCTGTGATATCTGTAATTGGAGTCAGATTCTCCATACACTACCAATGGAATCAGAGTCAATGGGTGTGAAAAATGAGATGGGAAGAGTAGATAAAGTATACGTATATTTCACCCCCCATTCCACTCCGATACCCTGCGATTCGTACCACCACCACCACCATCATCATCATCATCATCACCATCACCATCACCATTGTCTTCCTTGTCACAATCGTCAGCCGGATCAGCATTACTTTCACGAGGGAAACAACGATACTCACCAGTTAACCCATCGAATCTAGATATAATATACTAGCTTAACCTGAAACCTCTCCACGTAATCTCTCCTTCTGTGCTTGTAGCTGATAGTTATCGAAATACAAAGAGAGTAACCGCATTCGATTGGGTTACACTGATCTATTGTACCGGAGTTACTCGAGTACTCCGTAAGCGCCCACTAATCTTTTTTTTCTCCCTCCGCTTTTTCTTTTTTCCCCCCGTCTGTTTCTTTGTTACCGATTCCCCTGTGGCCAAGCCTCGCTTAACATTCCTTCGGAAAACGCCACACTTTGTCGGTGAGGATATTCCCCCCGCCGTGTTTTCCTCCACCACTAAAACCCATACCCACCGCCTCACTCGATCATTTCTACTCACTCGTATCGACTCATGAGCCTTTCCGTATGCAGCTATGCGCCCAGGCGAGTACCCTTCTCTCCCATGTGCAGTGCCGTACAGGATTACCAAACATGCACCGACGTGTTCGGTGGGTGCCACTGTCGGTGAAGAAATCACCTGACCGTGAGCGAAATATACCTCTCCGCCCAAATTCCTGCAGAATGATTGGTCCTTGTGCCTGAATACGTGTTTATATAAAAGCCCATACTTTTTTCATTTTCGAACATATTCGACGGAGCCTCCCAATACAGCACTTGTATGGTTTTTCTTCTCCCCTCCCCTCTCCGCCGAACCCCCGTAGCAAGTAATTATACCCATAAGGGGGCGTTTCGAAGGATGTGCTGAGTCGAGCTTTTTACACCTACACCTTTCCCCACCCACCCGGCGACCGCCGGTCTCATGTGTATCAGCGCACCACCGATCACGCAGACTCGCTAGAAAAGAAAAGAAAGAAAAAATCTTTCTCGGCACCATGGATTCATCCTAAGTCCAATGAAATTGATTACCGGGGCTTTGTGTTATAATGTTGGTTGGATAACCCTCGATGGTACCTCAGCTTTAGAAGCCCCCCTCCCGGGCAGTTGGAAGCTCTTCCCGATAGCCGTCCCCCAGATTTGGTGGAACTTCTCCCAATTTCTTCCCGAAGCTGTTTTGATATCTCTTTCAGGGCGTGACTGCCGTACCACAACTGACCGACCGGCAGTTGAGCCGTATATCAGATTGATATCGCCCCGGGAATTTATACTTTCCATGCCAACTTGACACATTGGTATCCGTCGAAATACCGACGTTGAGGCCCTAGCTCGAAACAGAAATCCTGAGTGGAACAGTCCGGGTCTGAGATAAACAGGCGCGGGAAAAGCGACAATTTTTGATGCCTCTCCTTCCATCCAACGCCACCAACGGAGCGTTTTCTAAACCGGTAAGGCCATGCGAGTACCCCCAATGGACAACTACAGATGGTATTGTGGGTTTCTAAAACTACCTCCGTCGTGGCGTAGAGACCTGGATAGGTATTAAGTGCACGAAATTTTGTAAAGCGGTCATAGCAAGAGGGAGACTGTTGGTTTTGGTATTCCATGGTGTTAAAGGCACCATTAGAGCCATCTGTATACCAATATCACGCCGCTGTGCCTTGGGCAGCGAGATTGTGTTGGGGCCGTCTTGGGGTTCGATGTACACACGAAGAAGTAAAGTCCTGCCGAAAAATGTTCGGTCAGCTATCATGTCATTTTCGCAGTAAGTGTAGCATATGGAACACGGGCGGTTTATGTGAGGCAACCAACCCTATTGAGAACCAGATTGGATAAACAACAAGATGAGTTTCTGGGGTGACACAATAAACTCCGGGCTATTAACTCTACCAAGTTCATCTGTGTAATCTTTATGATACTCGTATACTCGAGAATGGTTATAGCGGAAAGCATAAATCGCTATTTTCCCGGGAGGTGGTGTAGTCCACGAATAAAACGTGCCAGCTTATCTTCTCGAAGATCCTCATAGCACAAATTTGCGCAACTTGTAGGATCTTTGCTTTCTAGTACCTCTGAGAACCAAGTATACTAGTTTTATGAAACCGTTGAGGAACTTTCTAAGCCTTTGGGGGAAAATCCCTGAAGCTGGTCCCTTGGCCAACCTCTCCTTCTCATGACAAGGAGAACCTGATCACAATAGCTCACTCGACAGCCCATAAAAAGCAAAGAAACACTCTACCGGTATAGACGAGCACGGACACACCAGAGATCCCCGGGATAAAGTCCTGAGCATGTGCTGGGTGCTGCTAACCGAGAATGTAAACTCCACAGGTGACACAAGGCACCGAGTTATCGGTCTAGCGAATGACGCATCCAACCCGAACTGAAAAGCTTGTTTTTAATGAGCCCTATCACCTTTGGTTGCACCGTTCATCAAGCTTGCAGAACCTGATTGGCATCACATGATACGTTAAGAACTGACCATTATAAGTGCTTGTAGCGCCAGGTAGACTCCAAGGGCAGAACGGGAGATTTTGACTGGACGTCAGCTGCGGCAAGAGGGATGCAAGCGAACAGGGATGCATTGTTCCTTTAGACCTGTGAATTCCCTAGATTTAGGGCTCTTTGGATGAGACTCGGGGTTTTCATCCAGGGTTTCTAGGATACTTACGACAACATGCCGGGGTATGAACACAAACTCTTCTCCAGTACTGAGGATTTTCTCGGTTTGGGGATGAAACGATTTACCATGGGGGAGATGATAATACGGTTGTCAAAATGAGAGGGAAGTCAAAAGCTCTGAAGGTGTTGGATAGACGCGTGGCCGCGACTCCTCATCCTAACTGCACCAAGCAGAAAACCATTGGTAGGACGTGTTCTATAAAGCTGGCCCCCACCCCAGTGGACCGAATGTTTGATCCCATGTCCACCGCACCCTCTCACCTTCAGCTTCTCCTATTTTCATCATTATCCCTCCTACAACCCTACCCCTCCCAGCCGCGACAAAAATCAATCAACATGCGCAGAGTGTGAACAGCTGGGTGTATGAGCGAAACGCCCCTCGGGGGGGCGTCCGAACCCCTGAACTTTCCCAGCGGGAGAGCCTCCTCCCCGGAGTGCACTATCTGAACCTACAGGCACTGCAGTAAGCATGAAGTGCCCGACCACAGGGATTAAGGATTTGTATGGAAATTATCCGTGCAGATCTAAGCACCCATAAGAAAGCCTGACTCAAATGTACTGGCGCTTTACCTCGGATACTTGCACATACCAGACAGCAAACCTTGTGTATATCTCAAGTGAGCCCCCTCTAGCGGTATCATATTATCCACCAAATGAAAAACTTCTGAAGGCTAGAATAATCTTCAAGGGTTAGATTTCAGTGCCTTAGGGCCTAAAACTGGTACTATGCAAAAGCCCGCTTGCCGCGGAAACCCTCGAAGAGTCGCCCGTTTTCAGTGCATAGACTGTGTGCTCTAGGCCCGTAGCCAGTCGAAATCAGTCATTAGATTACACCACAATTATCCTGACTTCACCAGTATCCGGGCCTCAAACCCACAGCAGGGCTACTCAAAAACCTACCCCCAGGTATCAATCATGATTCCCGGTTTGATTCGTGAGAAACCGAATTGGGCAGTCTGTCATGGAGAGCTGCTCTAGCTAGATTCCGTTTCAGATACAATCCGTTGCCCTAGACAGATCCCATAGGATCAAATATGACACAAGAATACAAGTACTCTTTGTCACTGCTTCATTACTTAGCACTCGGTTAATGCCTGGCGAATTCACTGGGCCAGGAGCTACCCCGCACTTTAACAATCCACAACCCGAGCTGCCCTCGGACCCTTCACAGAATCTTCCCTAGTTATCCTTTTATGATATGTATATGATTTTTCTTTGGCTCTTTCGTCGAAAACCTAGTATTCCACCAGCAACGTCTAATCCCCTCTTGACCCCAAGAGTGGCTTACCCTTGAGGAACTAACTCAGTATCTAAGTTGGACTATATTACATTTGGGTCCGTTTTCCTCCATTCGTCGTGGATTTCGGCTTGCAAAGGGGGGCATTGAAGACCGCGAATGGTATGGACACAATGTGTGGGCAGCCAGTGGCCCTGAGGTGGAGTGCCGGATAACAAAATAATTTGACTCCTAAAACGACACAACCGCCCCGTGCCACTAAAACCAGGCTCCCCTCGCTAGGTACCAGTATAAACCATCACATGCAATCATCCCATGCTATCGGGAAATTGCTTCTAAGGATAAAAACGACCTACAAGAGCCCTTTATCCACTTTCAAACACCACTGGTGATATCATACAAGTAAGGCTCTTTCCCGCTTCCCAATCACCTAATCAAGGAATAATCCATTCACAGAACCAGAAACGCATACAAAACAAATTTCGGTCGAGTTAGAAATCATGCTCATCAAGCGATCTATGAATCAGCCAGTCGGGAACTTCAAAGCTCACAACTCAACCAGTTAGAGAGCAGCAGCATGTTTTCACCATAAATTGGGTAACTCCCTAGGGTCATGGCACAATCCCTCTCATCGGCATATCGTAAGTCAGATTTATAGACACGTCAAATATATATGGCCCAACTCTTGGCTATAGAATATCATAAGGTCCCTGCGGGGAAGTCTGGGGGAGGGGGGGGGGGGGGGGCACTGAGCAGACACTGAGCAGACAA